>JAEEGK010003615.1_pt1 | contig 38429 bp, 26 predicted proteins | sample 8958771 | NCBI WGS metagenome assembly JAEEGK01 (sample SAMN16246547, study PRJNA631951) | gut metagenome | biome: gut microbiome; feature: rumen; material: SC-attached | host: Bos | place: Iran: Karaj | collected 2018-10
TACTTTTTTTACAATATATTGTTATTATTGTAAAAAGACCACGATTTTCTCGTGGCCTTTTCAATATTTTTTAATTAGTACCAAACATCATCAGAGTCTTGATTCAAGACATCTTCGTTTAATACCTCTTCCCTTCAAGAAGCGGTTACTGGGAGGACATTATCAATATAGAATGTTCCGGTACCCCAGAATGTTCCAACGTAGTGATCACCAGCGGTTGCATTTATATCAGATTTAGCTACTGTAATTTCTTTCCATTCACAAAGAGGGGAGAAATAATGCCATACTCCACCATTAAACGCAGTTTCTGCGTAGACATAAAATTTAATACTGCTTCCTTCTGGTAAAGAATTGTAGAATTTATCAGTTAATGTGAATGTTTTATTATTTGCTGCAGTAACAACAACTTTTAAAGATCTTAATCCACTATAAGAGAGACCTGACACAATTGTTGCGGTATTTCTTTCTTCTGTAGCAACTAAGAGAGTCGAATAATCTTCTTCAAAGCCAGTAGAGGTCTTATCATCTAAGAAGTTAGCGGGACGGACATTATCAATATAGAATGTAACATCGGCCCATAAAGTTCCAACATAGTGATCGCCAGCAGTTGCATTAATAGCAGATTTAGCTACTGTAACTTCTTTCCATTGTCCTGCTGGGTCGAAATAATGCCATGCACCACCATTGAAGATGCCATCTGAATAGACATCGAATGTGACACCTTCATCAGGAAGGGCATTATAGAATTCATCGCTCAATAAGAATGTTCTATTATTTTTACCATAGACAATCTTTAAGGAGTATTTTCCACTATACGCTTTTTCATTAGTTACTGTATTTGTGTTGCCGCTGTATGGCAAGACTTTGGCCAATGAACGATCGTCCTCGAATCCGACATTTGCGGAATCAGGGTATGCTGGACGAATATCATCAATATAAGCCGTTTTTCCTCCAGGAAGTTTAAAGATATAATGGTCGTCATCTGTTGCCATAATGCTGGATTTTGGAACAATGTAATTTCTCCAGATATTTTGATCGTCTCCCCAGTAATTAATATTATTTCCAACCGTATGTCCTGCATTATAAACTGATGATCCAGATGCAATTGGCGCATTAAATATGTCAGAAGAGTACATACGGAAAGAAACGCCTTCGTCTGGTAGACGATTATAGTAATCATTAGATAGTCTAAATATTCTTTCTGAGCTATCAGTAGTAATTTTTAATGAATGTGTACCATTAAAGGCTTGTTCAGTAGAAAGAATATAAGTGTTTCCAGAGACATTAGAAATGAAATATTTATAAACATCATCTTCAAAATCGATGGCCATATCGTCGACTCTTGCTAACAATCTATCGTCGGTAGTTTCTAAAGAATTGATGAATTCTTGACTTGGTGCACCCTTATCAACAACATCAACATCATCACCAGTAGGTGCGGTAAATTGATGTCCGTGACTAGAGCAGCTAACCCAATATTCTTTAATACCTCTATTTGCGAATGATGGAGCAACAGCAGAATAGTGATTCCATGTGACTTTCTCGCCTGCACCTAATAGTTTTGTAAAACCCTTGGTAGAAGTGGCTCCAACAAGTGCACCAAAAACGGTCAAAGCAGAAAGACCCAATGTGGAAATCAAAAGAATTTTTTTCTTTTTCATATTATTTCCTCTTTATATATTTGTAACTTCATTATAACCATTAGTTATAGTTTTGAGATTTGACAATATTTTCACTTTTTTATAAAATTTTGCACTTAGAAGATGCTTTGAATTAACAAGATAGCAAAACAAGCTGACCAGTTATAATCAGAAATACTATGTACATGTTTTCGATAATCTGGTTTTGGTAATGGGTCACCTTTTCTATGACAATCATAAGGAATGGTTTCTCCTTTAGGATCAAAGAATTCAAAAATACAGCCAGTTTTTAAATACCATTTATTAATCATATCTAATGTTTTATCTCTAAGAGATTCCGCAAGAGCGGTATAGCCATATTGTTTAAGACTTTTTATGATGAAATAATTCAAATTAACCCATACTCCGCCTCTCCACATATCATTGCTAAAGCGTGGATCTTCTTGGGAAATAGAAGCGATAGGCTCTTTTGACCATAATTTATTTTTATTTGTTAATACTTCCACCATTCTTTTTGCTTGTTCTTCAGTAGATATTTTTGCAAGCATTGGGAAGAAACTAGCGGGGGTTAAAACATGCGTTAATTCACCATTAAATAAACGGTCATAATAAACGCCATCTTCTTCGCTCCATAGTAATTTGTTTATCAAAGAAGAAGTTTTATTAGATATATCTAGCCATTTTTGTTTCATTTTGTTATCACCTAATATTTCATAAATATCAGATAACGCTTTGGTGTCCAATGCTAAATAAGTAGAAAAGTCGATGCAATCCATTTCGATATCAAAATCAAATCTTGGGGAGTTATCTAGTCCTGATTCACCGCATTTACATTCTTCATATTCAGGTTCAGTTTTCCATTCTAATAAACCATTTTTATTTCTATCACGATTATTTATATCATATGTTAAATATTTTTCTAAATAAGGAAGACACGCTTTTAAAAATTCTTTATCTTTACTAACTTTATATATTTCTAACACACCAAATGACATGATGCAGGGTTGGGTGACATCACTACAATCTGTGGGGTTAGCCATGTGGGGCATAAAGCCATCTTCTCTCGTTTGTTTTAACATCGCTAATAAGATTTCTTGGGCTAATTGGGTGTTATATGTTGATATAGCCATCGCGTGAAAAACACTATCCCACATCCACATATGACGATGAGGTACCCTATCAGGAGTGGTCCACATAGAATCTATTTTCCCTTCTGGAGAATGAATATTAACTTTATTAACACTTAAAGCTTTATAGTATAAAGGTTCATATTTTTTATCTTTACATTCTGGTAAATCTTTAAAATATTTAATTCTTTTATCGATTAATATATCAATATCTTCTCTTCCTAAATAATAATTAGCACCACTTCTAGCCTCTGTTAAAGCAAAAGAATGGTGGATAACAAATTCATATAACCCGTCTTTACGAACGAAATATTTAAATCCGAGAAAATGATTGTTGAGGTAATAAATATCGACACCACGATTATTGGTGTGACTAATTTCACTTTCTCCCATAAATATAGGTAAAGAAGGACTATAGCCAATTAAAGTATCATTATCTAAAAACACTAAAGCAAATTTGCCATCTTCAGTATTAGCTTTAATAAAATCATTCATCAAGCATTCCACTTCCACTTTTTTAGCGGGGAATGTCATTTTTATAAAATGAGGAAAATATTCGAACCGCCACTCAAGTGGTGTTTCCATAGTCATTAAGATGTTGTCTTCATAATAACGGTTAGGACCATCTAATGCGGAAAAACCAAATAATTGTCCATATCCCCAAATATTATTAAGTTTCATATCTTCTCCCCCCTAAAAGCTTCTTTGATGATTAGCAAATCATCTTTTTGCTGATTAGATAAATTCGTTGTTTCTATTTTATTTATTTCCTCATTAACCAATTTATAATCTATTAAACGAGGATTTCCTAAATATCTTTCATTATTTAAATGATATATTTTAGTTAATATATCTTTGTTTATATTGATGCCCGTAAAGCTTTCATTTAAATATTCATGAACGCAATCTGTTTCAAAATAAGCCCTTAGAAAATCAGGTCTTCTATGGTAAGCGATTTTCCAATATTCATTTTTAATAAATGGATATAAATCAGAACCATAGATGATACGATCTTGATATTTTTCAAAAAAAGATGACCATTTTCCCCACCGTCTAGAAATATTAATTAGTTGTTCTCCTCCTGGAGTGACATCTAATCTCGTATGAGGATAAGACATAAATTTGATAGCGTCATCATAATGATAAGAAAAGAAACCGAAATGGGCTAAGGTAAGATGCAAATTCGGAAACTTATTTAAAACATCGAACATTTGCGAGGTTATTGTTTCTTTACTAGGATATGAATCATCATATATTCGGCCTTGCGCTATTGCTTCTTTACTAGCGATGTTGATGTCCCAATTTTCATCGGGATTAGCAATATGCATGGTAATAGGAAAATGGTTCTTTTCACAAAAATCATAGAATTTATCATAAATAGGAGAATTAAGACCTTGTTTGGTGTATTTAATAAAGGTTGGATATCCTTCTAACATTTTTACGCCATCATATCCCATCATATAAAATCTTTTTACTTGCTCATAAAAATCATTTTGAATAGAAACTAGATCATCATATTTATTAGGATGAACTAATCCAGCATAACAATATCCTTTAGGATAAAAATATTTTTTAAGATATATACCTCTTAAATTATGTAGTAGATCGAATTTTTTATTTCCTAAATTGTCGTATTGTTGAGGAATGCTTAAAAAACAGCATTTGTCGACATTTAAATCATCAAATTCTTCTTGGAAAATCTCCGCTTCAGTCAATGGAGGCAATTCGTATAAATAATAATGAGCATGTGATTCAAATAGTTTCATATTAAGCCTTCAAAGGATCAACTTCACCGGTCAAATATTGTTTGATTTTTATGATGTTTTCTTGGCTAACACCGATGCTATCTAAATAATTAGCCGCTCCTTTTTGTAAAGTGGCTCCACCATAACGATATGTGAGTATATTAATATATTCATCTATGACAGTAGCTTCTCTTGGCGCATTGATGTTAGCGTAATTAGAAAACATATAATCGTGATATATTTCAGCGCCTTTTACTCCTAAAAGAGCATTTAAAATAAAGGAGATAAAACCTGTTCTATCCGTGCCAATAGAGCAATGAAATGAAATAGGATAATTAGTGGGGTTTGCAAACTCATTTATCACGTTTTTGATTTGGACAACATTTTCTTCGTAGTCGAAATAATCTTTTGAATGATCCATTTGATAATTCAAATACTTAATTCCATCTACAACACATTCTTCTTGTGTTCTTCCGTTGATATCTTGTCTTAAATCAATTTCGGTTTTTATGCCTAAATCTTTAACGGCTTGTTTACCTTCTTCAGTGATATCATCAATATGATAAGCATGCCAACAAGCAGAACGATAAAGTAGTCCTTGTTTGGTTCTTTTTTGCGATTTGCCAATTCTATAACCACCGAAATCGCGGAAATTAGTCACACCACCGACATCTAAAACACGAGGAGCTTCCCCTTTAACATAGAATTCTTTTACATCGCTTTCATAATCTCCACTTGGGGTGGTATATGAATAAGTATAGTAATAATTCGTAGCAATTTTTAAATTGATCAAAGAAAAATATTTAGTATTACTAACATAACTTGTAGGGGAAGACATATCGCTATTTACGCTTAATTTTAATTTAAAGTTATTGGCGTTTGATAAATCATTTCCATCAGCAAGTGCTTCAATAACAATAGGCTTTGGCTTGGAATTTTCAGCTTGCCCATTAATGGAATCGGGTAAGGTGGTATAGTTTTTGCTATTTAAGTATTCCAATTGAATATCTGTATGAATGGAATAATTAACATCGTGTAATACTTCCTCTTCTTCCTCTTCATCTTCTTCAATAGGAAAGACAACATCTCCTCCTTCACTTTCTTCTTCGCTTGTAGAAGAAGGAATAGATGAGCTTTCTTCTTCATCACTGTTAGAAGAAGTAGGTGTATCGCTTTTGTTGCACGATGTTAATAATAAAGAAGCGAATAATAGCAAGGATAGCACATGAAATTTCATATTTATTATTCCTTTCTTTAGGCTGCGACTGCGATGCTAACATTATCGATATAAATGGTTGTTACAGCTCCAATAGTAAAGACCCAGTGATCTCCAGCAGTAGGATTGATATTAGCTTTAGCAACAGTAAATTTTTTCCATTCGCTAAGCGGGTTCCAATAATGGACACTGACTTCATCATCACCATTATAAACATGTCCATTAAAAGCAATTATTTCTGCATAAATATAGAAAGTAATGCCTTCATCAGGAAGTTTATTATACAAAGCATCGGAAATAATTAAGCCTTTAGTATAAGATTCTGTATTAGTGACTTTTAATGAACTATTGCCTTCATAGGCAAAATCTTGACTGATATTAAAGGTGTTTCTCATATCGCTATGAGCAACTAACAAAGAATATTCTTCTTCAAATCCTGTGCCATTTGCTTTACTAGCAATATTTGCAGGGAAAATATTGTCGATGTAAATAGTTACAGCAATCGGCAAAGTGAAAACCCAGTGATTACCTTTCGTAGGATTGATATGTTCTTTGGCAACTGTATATTGTTTCCAAATACCAATTGGACTCCAATAATGAAGGCTGCTCTCATCATTACCATTATAAACATTTCCATTAAAAGCCGTTTCATTAGAGAATAAGGAGAATGTTATACCTTCTTCTGGTAAAGAATTATAGAAAACATCACTTAATAAGAAGGCGATATTATTAGCCTCTGGCGTTGTAACTTTCAAGGATGTATTACCGCCAAGAGCTTGTTCATTTGATAAAGAAACAGTGTTTCGACTATCATCAAGAATTAAATTTCTATCATAACTATTTTCAAATCCAATAGTATTGCTAGCAGGATAAATATCATCAATATAAATTGTTGCCGCAGCGCCTACCGTGAAAACCCAGTGATCGCCACTAGTGGGTTTGATACTAGCTTTAGCAATGTGATATTCTTTCCAAACATTGAGAGGCTCCCAATAATGGAATTTTTCTTCTAGTGCGTGCCCTCCATTATAAATAGTCGTACCAGAAGCAACATCACCGTTAAAGGCGGTAGAGGTATATAAGGAGAAAATAAGGCCTTCTTCTGGAAGCATATCGTAATATTTATCAGAGATGATTAAACCTTTTGTATTGGCCCTTTCAGTTGTAATCTTTAAAGATTTATTACCGTGATAAGCTTGTTCTTCGCTGATGGAATAAGTGTTGCGGTTATCTTCAACGATCATCATAAGAGAATTATCGGTTTCAAAATCTAAATGTTTTAATAAACGTGGAAGAACAATAGGAGTGGTAATTTCATTTTCACCATCTTCATCAGAGAAATTTTTATTACATTTATCACAGTGATAATGCTCAATAATCCCTTCTTCTTCAAAAGTAGGTTCACTAGCTTGCACATATTCCATTTCGTGATGACCTTCAATCACCCAACTATTATCTTCTATTTCATGTAAGCCGATTTCATCGGAAAAATATTTATGACATCTATCACATTCAAAATAAAGACTATTGCCATCTTCTGTACATGTAGCTTCTTTAGCTTCGTGGATGATTAAATTATGACCAAGAGATGGAATGTGAATTTCCTCTAATGTCAATTCGTGTTCTCCGTTTTCATCGGAATAATATTTATGACATTTTTCGCATAGATAATAGGCATTATTGCCACCTTCAGTACATGTAGCTTCTTTAGCGGCGTGGAAATGAAGATTATGACCAGTCTTAGGAATTCTAACATCTTCTAAATCTATTTCGTTTTCCCCATCTTCGTCGGCAAAATTCTTGCCACATGCAGTGCAGTGATAATAAGTATAATACCCATCTTCTGTGCAAGTTTCTTGCGAGGAAGCAATGGTTTCTATCATATGATGCGCTTTGATAATAAGGTCTTCCTTATTAACTTCTTTTTTGCCTAGATCAAACAATAAATCACACTTTTCGCAAGTATAATGTTCTTCTACTCCATCCACCGTACATGAAGCAGGAACTTCATCAACATGGATGTAAACATGCTCATGAGACTTATTTCCGCACCCGAAAAGGGTAATAAGTGTGCTTGATGCTAATAAAATTGTGAATAATGATTTCTTCTTCATGATTAAAAACCTCCAACCTTATTCATATTTAGGAACTAGACGTATTGATTGCCAATCCATTGATAACGAATCAACAGTGATAGGACTACTCTTAAAAGTATCTATTTGATTAGTGGAATTAAGATCACCACCGAAATCTTCATAATTAATGACATATGTCATCCATCCATCTTGTCCTTGTTCGATTTTTCCACGGCTTGCTAAGACATTATTGCCATCATTTGTGATAGTCACTTCTTTAATGACAATCTTTTCATAATTGCCGATAGTAAACTTAAATTCACCTTGACCAGTTAGTTTGAAATCGATAGCTAAAGCGCCATAGGATAGTTTATTAATAGTAAATCTATCCCAAGTAGAATGCTCAGCAATTTCACCTTTATTATAAGTTTGCACACTCTTTTTAATTCTAAATGATGGATCCACGACTCTTAATGATGTCCAATCGATATATCCGTTCGCGGTTTGCCTATCTTCTGGAGCATAAGCTAAATCAATGGCTTCCGCCATATTTTTACCGTCACCATGCAAATAATATTCGTTGACAATCAAAGTATACCAACCTTCATATTTATCAGTGACAATAACGCCCTTATTACATACGATATCGCCATTATAATTGCCGATAATAATATCATTAGATACGTTGTACCACTGATATGGAGCATAGTTAAAACAGAATGTCTTAATACCATTACTCGTAAATTTGAAATCTAACGCTAAAGCATGACCTTTTAAATCCGCAGTTGAGATAGGATTTGGCATTCTTTGTTCTAATCTTCCACCCGCTGGATGATAAGTAGCGTTAACATGAGGGATGAATTTTAAAACATTAACTTTTACATCGCCATAAATACTAGCGTCATATTGCGATATAATACGCACTAATGCTTCGCCAACTTGTTTACCTTTTAATAATTTTTTATCGATAATTTCAATATTTTCTTCTCCATTTAAAATTTCGACATTATATAAGAACGATGTCGCGCTTGTTGGTAAGAATTCAAAATTATCTCGTAAGGAGAATTTATTTTCTAAATCGATATTGATTTCTGGCTGCTTGATAATAATTTCGGTTGGACCAATTTCTTCAGTCACTAAATTATCAATCGCATATTGAGTAAAATCGCTATCGTCATGTTTTATTGTGTTAACGATAAATTTAAACGAGTAGATATCAACATCATAATTCTTATCATTTTCAATGGTAAATGTCTTCCAACTACCTAAGGGGTATTCTCCACCATATTTTTGTTTAATTAAATTACCTCTAATATCAATTAGTTGTATTTCCGCATAATTAGAACCTGATATATGGAAAATATCTAATTTAATTTTTTCTCTAGCTAAATTCAAAGGACTAGCTAATTTCAATGTGACACTTGGCCAAGCGGAAACAGAAGTGGATTTATGTCTAACTAAACCAACAGTGTGATGATCATTATATTCATTAACATAAGAATATACGCTAGAACTAGAGATATCAGGGTTCGCCTCCGTTAATAAATCGTTTCCTACATCCAAAACAACATTTCTATATAGAAGTGGATTTGAAGAAGAAATTATTCTAGCATTAACTCTTCCTACTTTTTGGCCGTATATAGAACCATCGTCATTTACTTTTACGATATCTTGATCGGGAGTTAATATTTCCACGTTGAAATCATTATCGACTAAATCGGAATTAGGAATGAAATTAACTTTAGGAGTTATTTGATACCCAACACAACCATAAATAATGGTATCAACTTCCATATAAGTAGGTGCTTCTAAAGGTAAAATGTGGACGGGTAATTCATATTTCACATTAGAACCATCTGTCGCTTCACAAATGACTGTGGTATCTCCCGCTTTTGTGGTGTAGATGAAATCGTTTTTAAATACACCCATATCCGCATCTTTTAAAGACCATTTAACATTTTTATTAGTCGCACTTGCGGGAAGAATTTGAAAATCCTGAATCATAATGTTGTGATTCAAATAAACATGGTCCGTAAGTAACTTAAAAGAAATTTCTTTTATTTTGATATCTTCAACCACATCTTCTCCACTATGGTTATCCACTGATTGACAAGATGGTAAAAATAGGGAGAAAGATAATAGGAAGAGAAAGATTTTAGAAATATTTTTCATAGCTTACCTCCTTTTCAAAAGCATCAGTTGGTTTATTAGTTTTATATTTTCCTCTGGTAAAATCAGGAATTTTATAAACTCTACCACCATGAGCGATAGATTTAGCGCTTAATGGGGTAATGGCATACCAGGCGGCGCAGTCATAAACATCAATAGGCATGGGTTTATGATTAATAAGAGCGTCAAGAAATGCCCCAATCATATAAAAATCCATACCGCCATGACCAAGATTGATTTGCTCTTGGGTAATTTCTCTCCAATATTTTGGTAAATATTCTTTATATTTATCTGCACTATTTAAATATTTAGAAATAGTTGCAGTAGTATTCCAAAAATCTTCATGATCATCATCTAATAAAACGAGATTTGGTTCTTGATTAGCGCATCCTTTGGTTCCTTTAATATGCAACTGACGGGAGTAATAACCAGGAAGAGTGGTGTCTAAAGTCAAGGTGATGGTTTCACCATTTTCACAAGTGATAATTGTACTAACAATATCACCTTGTTTGAATTTAACACCATCTAAGGATTTATCTGGACAACGGCCCGATTTAATATATTCTTCTAACCCCGAAGATTTGCTAGCAATTGAAACCATGGAAACAAACCTATTTCCACGATTGATATTTAATAATCTAGCGATAGGACCTAATTCGTGAGTGGGATAATTTTCGCAATTACGCGCAATATAATTTCTCAAACGATAATGACGATTGATATTGCCTTCGGTTATTTCTTTTCTTAAATCATGAGAATAAGCACCATGGCAATGGACAATTTCACCTAAAACTCCTTCTTTGGTTAAGGAAGTCACTAATGTTTCAAATTTGTCATAGCAGCAATTTTCCATCATCATGATAGGGGTTTTAGTTTTTTCATAAGTATTCACTAATGCCCAACAATCTTTTATGTCATAGGCTCCACCAACTTCCATCGCTACAGGAATATGATGTTCCATACACAAAATGGCTTGTTTAATATGTTCTTCCCAAGAAGAAGCAATATAAATAGCATCCACATCTTTATCATTTAACATCTTCATAAAATCAAGATATTTTCTAGGTTCATGGTTTCTTTTTTCTTTAATAACATCGGAGGCTTTTTCGATACGATCTTCATAAACATCGCAAACCGCGACAACGTCAACAACTGAATAGGCTAAAAATGTATTTAGCATTCCTTGCCCTCTTTGACCTAATCCCACAAATCCAATTCTGACTTTTTCCATATTTATCTCCTACAATTTAGCGTAAGAATATAAGTAAAAGTGTTGATTCTTTTCTTCATTAAAATAAGAATCACTGCCATCTTTAGTTTTAATTAAAACTAATTGCTTTGTTAATTCATCGCTTTCGCCATTGGTGTCTTTAATTAATAAATAATGTTTCTCTTTGTCGATGATAACTTCAAAAACATTATCTTTTTTATATTGCAACGCGGTGATGTTATTTCCTTTAATATCAAACTTTCTCACCACTTCTTTTAAATAGATAAAACTATCTTCATATAGTCCGCGTCTATCGATGATTTTATTTCCTCTATCGATAATTTTTTCTAATTCTTCACCACTTATATATAGACCTTTTCTTAATAATTCTTGATATTCAGTGACATTAATAAAACGATCAAACATCTCAAGATTTAATAAGAAACCACCTAATATCACTAAAGGCAATAAAGTAACTACGGTAACAATATAGATAAATTGTTTGATAAATAAACCAGTTAAAAAGAATTCTAATAGCACTGGTAAAGCTAATAAAACAATCGTAAAACCTATCGAAGGTAATAATGATTTGATATAGACATAAGAAGAATTTCTTAATGAAAAAATAAATTTAGAACGATAAATAACGGAATAATATAAGAATATTATCACGATAGGAATATAAACCGCTAAAAAGAAGACTAAGATAGCAATTGAATAAAAATTAAAGCCAAAATAGGCTGTTAAAGTATTCATGCCTAATTTAAATAAAGCGGTAAAAAATCCCATGATCATAAAATGGAGCCAATTATCTTTTATTCCTTTTTTAAATAAATAAGAGAACAAAACGCCTTCTTCATAACATAATTGAAGAAATACACGTAAGACACCACCTAACATAACAAAGATAAATGGATACAAAATAAGATCAATTCCATTAGAGACAACATAGATAATTCTTATCCAATATTGACCTTCTATTTCTTGCAAATTACCATTTTTCATTGCCCCTAAAGTGAGAATATTTAAATAATCCGCAAAGAAGCCTTTAATAATTGATAAAATTAGAATGCCGAGTAAAATTAAACCCACCTTAAAAAGCAAACCATAATTATTCTTAATTATGTCAAAAAATTGACTTCTCCTAGTCTGAGGAAGTTCGCTTTCTAAAAAGTCCTTTTCCGCAATCTTTCTTTTAGCCATAATTATTTAATTTCTTCTAAAACGCTTGCGCTTTTAAGAGCGACTAAGTAAGGATCTTTACTATCTCTTAATTCTTTTGGTGTTCCTTTGGCCACTACTTTACTATCGTTAATGACATAAAGAACTTCGCCATAACGGATAGCTTCCATATAATCATGAGTTACATAGATTATGGTCGCGTTTAATTCTTCTTTAGCCTCCTTAATTACATCAAATAGATATTCTTTGATCATGGGGTCATTAGATGTCATTGGTTCATCTAATAAGATGATATCGGGATCTTTTACCAAAGCTTTAGCTAATACCATCCTTTGTTGTTGCCCAAATGAGAGATATTTAGGTTTCCTTGATAAGCAATGCGCAATTCCTAATCTTTTAGCGATATTTCTTACTCTGACTAATACTTCTTCAGGAGAAATATCCACAAATTTTAAAGGGAAAGCGATGTTATCAAAGACGGTCATACGGTCATATATCACATAATTCTGTGGCATATATGATATATTTCTTCTTCTAATGGAAAGTTCTCTTGCATCTTTTCCATCAAAGGTTAATTGACCATCGTATTGGTTTTGTATACCAGCAATAATGTTGAGCAAAGTTGTTTTCCCACTACCAGATTCGCCCAATAAAACGTTGAATTTATGGTTTTCAAATTTAATATTTAAATCTTTAAAAACTTCAACTGTGTTATTTTTTCCTTTTATAGGATAGGAGAAAGAGAGATTTTTGCACTCAACTTCTGGCATATCAAATTCCTTCTCTCCTTTCTAAACGAATATTGTCGATATAGATGTCATATTCTTGCATTTCATCAGGGATAGAGAAATGGAATTGGCCTATTCTTAAAATGTAACCAGCATCGATAGTAACAGGTTGATTTCCCGGACCAACAGGGTATTCTTTATTGAAAATGATTTCATGAGTTGTCCAACCGGTTTCATATCCTCTAAGTCCACCGATATAAGCTTCATTGCTATTTTTGACCATGTAGAATGAAGGAACAATTTGTTCGCTTTCGATATTTTTCACCATGACATCATAGCAGAATGCCCATTGTTGCTTTTCGAATTCTTCAACAGATAATTTCGCCATAGCGGTTTGTTTCATATAAACTTCTGAAATAATAAAGTGTGACCAGTTAACCCAACGCACATTACTAGCGCTACTATGGATGTGTAACATCTTATTTCCGCTTGTGGGTTTAACGCCATCAACCTCTTCGGTGATATCAAAAGATAAATGATCTTTTTTGACATTTGTCAGAGAGAAGAATGATTTTTGGAAATCTTCTTCAAAGTCACAAATTTCATTTTCTTTTAAAATGAATGTGTCGATTGGCTTTCTTATTTCATCAGCAAAAGTGAAATAAATATCATCGAAATATAATCGAGGAGCAAAAGAGGCATCATAAGCATCTTGTTTTTCAAATTCAAAATATAAAGCAGGCGCTTCTTCTACATTAAAATACATGCTTAAAAAGTCGATATCGATTTTATATTCGATTTCTGTCCATGAATTCGCGGGTAAGTTGAATGTTTCACCACTAGCTTTTCTAATGTTGTAATAGGTTTCGAATTCCGTGATAAAACCAACTGTCACTGGCATATCAAAATCGTTATCGTTATAAACGGAACAAAACATCGAAGAATATTTCGTTAAATCACCTTTATTAAAATCAAAGGTACGACTTCTTAATGGGAAATAAAATGTCGGTAAAAATCTCGCAGTTTTATCTCCTAGCGGCCTTACTAAAGCACTGTAATTACCACTTTTAACGAATTTTTTGTCTTCGTTTTGTTCGATACGGCCGAAGCCATAAGTAATTCTAATGGTTTGAAAGTCAGGACCCCATTGCTCGAAATCAGCAATCATTTCCACTTTTGATTCTTGTTGTTTTTGATTGTTATTACAACTAGCCAAACCAGGCAAAACAATAGCGGTTAATAATAGCGGTAAAATCTTTTTCATATTATTTACCTCCTTGTTTCTTACTAATAATGAAATTATTAAGATAAACAGTTTTGGCTTCTTCCGCTTTGGAAGTTGAATTACCAAATACGAGCATAATATATTTTAAAGATCCGATAGATTTCCACTTGGTGATGGCAAGGTTAATGGCTATCGTATTGTATCCTGGCTTTAAAATTAAATTTTCTTCAAAATAAGAATCATAATTATTAGCGCTTGAACGATAACCGACAGAGAATTCGATATCTTCACTAGTTGGATTAATGATATTAAATGTCATATTAGCGGTCTTTCCACCGATATCTTTTAAGAAAGTAGGAACAAATTTAATAGATTGTTTCTTTTCGGTAGTTTTACCAATTTCCATCTTTAAGACATTTTGATATTCATCATAACTAGTGATCGATGTAGCAATAGAAGCATTATATTTTTCAAAAGCGTTATTTAAATCGTTGGCGTCATAAACATCGTTTTTTGGACCAACATTATGTTCAATAACATTTGTTTTGCCGTTATAAATGACTTCAATATTAAGAATATTAGTATCGTTATTTAAATTAACGGAGATATTAAAGAGATGTCCGTTTTTATAAGCTTCACCTTCGCTTAGAGTTTCTCCATTAATTTTAATAGAGGTGCCATTATTGGCGTAGAAAGTATAATCAATGCGGTTATGGTCTTTATCAACATCGTTTTTAACAATGCAGAAATCAGAACCATTTTCATTTGCCATCGCTAATTGGATGAGGTCTTCACGCGCATCTTCCATTTCTATAGAAGTGGCGTTCACTTTTGTACCTTCATATAAATATGAAGTCAAGAAATCAAAAGTGGGTTGTTTATCGATTTCTAAAGATTTTAATTTTTCTTTTAAATTATAAAAGATTTCATATTCTTCTAAACCATCACGAATAGCTTCTAATCTAATAGAACCGACAGGGCCATCAATGCCATATGGTTTTCCGGGATAGAATAAATATCCATCACCATTAACACCAGGATAATGGCAGGCATCACCATTATAATAATCATCAATTGCTTGGAAATTACCATTAGAGTCAGCACGAGCAAAGAGATTGGTGGACCAGAATAAATTACCTACAACATCATAATTAGCTTGCATCCATGATAATAAACGAGGGGATGATAATGAATCTTCGGTATGATAGGTGGGATATGGTGCTCTTGGCTTTACACATGTATACCACCATTTTTCTTTTTGGCTATCATAATGGCTTCTTTGTTCTGGAGTGTCATAAAAATTAGCTTTTGGACAATATGTATCAATAACGCCATCTAACTTTTCACTCCAAGAAGCGGTCACGACATTAGGAATATTTCTAATGGCTTCAATAATTTCTGGTTGTAAAGGATTTTCTTTATAAGAATCTTTTAAACTATCTGCTGTTTCATTTAAGACGGTTTTAAAGCGATTACATACATATATAGCGCGTTCTTCAATACCTAAATCATCTGGCTCGTCGATGATACCACCCATAAAAATAATAGTTTTCTTAAACATGTTATAGTTTTCTCTAATAGATTTAATAAAGAAACTATTTAACAGCTTTTTCATTATTACTTCGTCGAAAGAATAATCAATTCCGGGAAGAGGAACTTCTACTTTTATTTCCGGAAGAGCGATATTCGTGCAACGAGGGTTTTGCATTTCTCGATAGGAAATATCTGTGAATTCATTTATATCTCTATCGGTCAATGTTTGATGATACAACATAGTTGTATGCGCGCTTAAACGATAATCATATAAAGCATGATTATATTTCATATACATTGTTTCTGTTGAATCGAGTTCACCACATTCAAATTGCCAGCCTGTCTCAAAACAGCTTCTCGAATGTGATTCATAATTCACTTTTAAATCATAAACATTTAAAGAGACGGGAAATTCTTTAACTGTGCCATCTAACGTCAAATAGAAAGTACCAGTGTATAAACCTGGTTTTTGCATTAAAGGTGTTTCAATCGAAACATAAAAACTTTGGTTTTCCCCTTTTTTGATTTTGTTTTCTTTTTTTCTCACCAATGCATCAACAGGCAATAAAGCATCAGGAAACCAGCCCGGTTCTTCTCCTGTAGCAGTATCATAGATGGCTTTAACTTGGCAATAACTAGCCGCTAAAAGATGGATATTATTTTTTGGAATAGTTAATCCATCAGCGTTTTTTAAAGAACTAATAGAAGCTTCATAATAATTAATGTCTTCTTTAGGAGTGACAACAAGATGCCCTGCTTCATATTCGCCACGGCAAGATTTAATATCAATAGTAGCTTCTTTAGACAATGGGGCATAGCGTTCTCTATTTCTGTCTCTCACCACTTTTTCAGCGCTAGAAATAGACCAGAAAATATCGTTAAAATCATGCTCTGGATAAGTAGTCTTAGTGCCATTAGAGCAAGAAATGAGGACAAGTCCAACAAATGATAGACTTAAACATCTAAGAGCTGTTTTTTTCATAAAGAATACCTGCCTATTTAAGGCCAGCATTTCTTAACGTATCATTCCAAACAGTATCAGTATAATAAGCGATGGTGTCGTCATAATACTGTTGTGGTTCTTTTCCGTCTTTACGTATTTTGGTAAAGAAATCATAACCATTGGAAAGGTAAAACGCATCGACGTGGCCATATTTATTTAAAGGGAAATTATATTTAGATGGTAATGTATAAGCGTTAGTGAAAGAAGAAGTCACATAATTGATACGATCTTGATGTAATGGATCAATTTCATTAAATAAAGTAGGGTTCTTTTCTTTTAAGTTGTAATTAAATGGCAAAGACGCTCCATCAGTTGCTCTAATATAAGCATCTTGAGCTTTATCAGTGGCCATGAATCTCACGAAATCAACCGCGGCATCTTTGGCTAGAGCATAACTTGGAATAATAGTCTGGTGAGTGGCACCATAAGAATGGATTACTCTTCTAGCTTCTCTGATTTTGTCATAATCTTCTTGGCTAACTTCATATCCTTCACCAGTTAAACTAGAATCACTATTATCAATAGCGGTTACTAATGCGGATAATTCCGCATCATTTTCAATGGTGTCACATTTTTCAATGACAGAAGAGATAATTGGGGTCTTCATCATCTTAAATGTATAATTGGCTCCACCATGAGCGATAATATCTTCTTTAATTTCTTTCATTTCACTGACAAACCAGTCACCATTAATGTTGAATAAAGCAGCTCCTTTTAAGAAATTACGTTGGCTAGCCATAAATGTTTGGCTATCACTAGCAGGAGAGACAAAATGTTCACTTTCCGTTAATAATTGCTTATAAACATTGAGGGATTTTAAACGGCCTTGTTGAGTGAAAATACCTTTAGATAATGTTCCATCATCAATGCCATTCCAGAAATCAATATAGCCATCAATGCCTTGATATTGTGTCCAGAAAACATCAAATAAATTATTGAAATAGCCTTCTTCTTTTCCTTGAATAAAACAATATTGGGAATTGAGTTTATCATCCGCTTTATATGTGGCGTCGCGGAAATCCTTACAAATTGCCACTAATTCATCAGTGGTATTAGGAACTTTATAATTTCTTTGTTCAAAGAAGGTGGCGTTATAAACAAAACCGTTCATACCACCTGCCCAAGGAGCAAAATAATATCTAGGTTCACCAGAGGTATCACCTTTTGGATAATATTCATAAGATCTTAAGAAAGAACTATTTAAATAATCTTTATATATAGTAGTCGTGCCAGGGATTTCTTTGTTATAAACCACATCGGTTAAATCCAAAGCATCTTCGTGCCCACTAAATTTGGCTAAGTTCATACTAAACATGAGGTCGAATTTATTAGAAGAGTGTCCGGCATCCATAATGGTTTCTGCATATGTTTGATTATCGTTTTGATAAATGCTGACAGTGAGATTAGGGTATTTTTCTTTAACCCAATCTTCTTGTAAGAAAAGATCTTTAATAGCGTTAACCCATTCATAACGATAACCGGCATTGACCACATAAATATCGATTTGATTGGGATTATCAGCGTTATTCCTACAACCAATCAAGCCACTGCTAAGCATAGCAATTGTGGAAACACCTAACAAAACTTTTTTGACACTGTTTTTCATAAAAAACCTCCATTATCCTTTCAATCCACCGATTGAGAAATTTTTCATAATTCTATCTGAAAAGATAGAGAATAATATTAAAACTGGAACAAATGATAAGACTAATCCAGCAAATAACTTGGGCATATTGTCGCTTCTTTGATTTGATTTTGTAATGGTATAAATACCAGAAGCTACGGTGGGGTAATCTGGTAAAAACATCATTGGAGTGGAATAATCATTCCAAGATCCAATTAAGGCGAGAATAACTAAAGTGACAATAGAAGAATGGGCTTGTGGAAGCATGACTTTAAAGAAGGCTGTATAATGACCTCCACCATCAATTAAAACAGCTTCAACATAGTTCCAACTAACATTTTTAAAGAAGGCATGCATGACCATGAAGTTAAAACCAAAACCACCTAAGCTTGTTAATAAAACATAAAATGGGGTGTTATAAATTGGTAAATAGTCGGAGTTAACTAATTTAAGCATGGAACTAGTGGTACCGATAATAGGAATAGTCATACAGAAAATGGCAATCGCATAGATGACATTTCTTCCTTTAAACTCATATTTAGCAATAACGTAGCCAGTAAATGTAGACATTAAAACACCAGCGGAAACACCGATAAAGCAATACCACATTGAATTAAAGAACATTTCTGGTAAATAAATGCTAAATCCACGAGTATCAGAAACATAAACTTTCAAAGCATCTACATAGTTTTGGAAAGTAAAAGTATATTCAATATGAGCATTTGGATTATCGATTTTTTCACCATACCAGTAGCCCGTTAAGAATAAGGAATTAAATAATAAATAGACAATAAGGTATACAAGTAAGAACGCGTAGATAGAAAACAAAATGAAAACGATAGAATTAACGATTATTTCGCCAGGAGTTTTTTTGATTAATCTATTGCGTTGGAGGAAAACGCGAGGGAGTTTATTGCTTTTACGTTTCATATTAATACTCCACAGCATCGATTTTATCGGTCAATTTTCTTACTAAAAGAATGATAGGGAAGCCAACGATGGTAAAACATAAACCAGTACAGGATACCAAGTTATAAGCGGATACACCTCCACCACCTAAACCAGCACCATAGGCTTCTCTAAAAATCCAATATGATAATGTAATTGTTCCTTGATTGTTAAGTGGGTCAAATAATAAGATTGGGCCACTAGCCGTAAATAAACCAGTCATAGCTAAAACTAATTGAGTGGAGAATGTTGGCCAAATTAACGGGAAGATAATTTCTACGAGTTCTCTAAATGGAGAGCAACCTTCTAATTTTGCACTTTCTAATACTTCGCTAGGAACACGAGCCATAGCGCCAGAGAATAACAAAACATTCGTGGTAAAACTTGTCAAAATGGTATAAACCAAAATAGTTGGAGTTGCCGTTTCCTTATTGCCTAATAGACCACTTGGGTCAATTTCCACACCTAAACTAGCTAAAAAACGCATAATCGGTCCATTAGGAGCAATGAGTGTAGAATAGGAAGTCACTAGTGCAATGCCGGAAATAATAGCGGGTAAAAAGAAGACGATTCTAAAAATCTTATGACCCCATATTTTTTTATATAAAAAATAAGCGATAACTAAAGATAACGGGAGAATAATTAAGATTGAAGAGCCAAAATATAAAGCGGTATTTCTAAGCGCTAAACCTAAGACATTATCAATAGGAGTAGTTAAATTACGCCAGAAAATAACAAAATTATCAAAAGTAAAATGTCCATCAACTGGGCTTTGGAAGGCCAAGACGATAGATTGAAGATTAACAAATAACCAGAATACCAACCAATTAACGATAGGGATGAACAATAAAGAAATAATGAAAAAAGCCGTCTTTTTATGGTTTAAAACACCTTTAGTGGATCTTGCCTGAGAGGTGCGTCTTTTTGAAAAAGACCTAAATTCTCTTTCGTAAAAATAGTTAGAAATCTTATTCATTGGTTTCCTATTATCTTGCTTATCGCAGTATTTATTGAGCAACAATATTTTATATTGCTACTCTCATACTTGCAAACAAGATGGGTGCCTAGAACAATATTTTATAAAAAGTAGAAAAAATTGATATTAGTATCCGTTCACAGAAGCTAATTCGGTCCAGTTTCCAATGCAAGTTGGATCATCGATATTGCTACCATGCCATGGCTGTATTTCTTCTTCTAATTCAGGAATGTTTTTGATTCTACCTTGTAAATAATCGTTCACAGTTAAATAAGCAGTTTGCATACGATTATTCAAAAAGCCAATTCTGCCATCGATAATATCAAAACCAAATGGTTTATTTTCTAAATACCATTGATAACGATAAGCGTTTAAAAATTTAGCAAGTTTCTTTTCACACACTAAGATTTCATTTTGGAGCAATTCTAAAGTTTTTTTATCACCGGATTTATAGGCTTTTCTTAATCTTAATCCGATGGTTGATTTATTCGCTAAGAAATCACAAAATAGGGACAATGTATTGTAAAAATATCCGAATTTTGCGGACTTTTTAGATGCTTTTTTAAGTTTTAAAGCATTCTCTTTGAATATATCGCTATATTCTTCTTTAACTTTACAATCCACTACTCCTAATAAGATGTCTTGATAAAAGAAAGCGCGGCTTAAATTTTCCGAAACAACTTGTTCTTTTCTTAAATGATTTGGTTCTTGTAATAATGCCCATCTAGTTAGAGGATCACCGGTGACTGTTTCTAGAATTTTTGATAATTCTTTTTCGTTAGATTTACCATAAAAATCAAACATGGCATGCATAGCCATAGCGGGATAACTGCTAATAGCAGAAGATTCATTGCCATTATCACCCCAGGAAGTTATTAGGGTTTCTTTGACATTATTTTTCATCGCGGATTGTAATCCGACTTTAGTTATTTCTAATGATTGAATGATATTAGGAGCAAAGCCAATCCAGCGATAAGCTCCATCAGCGAAGATGGTCTCTTTTTTGGTGTCTAAACAAGCTTTAAAGAAATTATCATAAACTTCTTCTTTATCGCTATAGTAATCCCAATATATTAATTGAACATCGGGAATAAGATCTTTAGTTTTTTGAGATAATTTTCCTCTAAAAGCTCTCCAATTTAAGAACTCTCCATCTTTGCGGAATTCTAACCCAAAGAACATATCGCACCACATCATAGGAGTGAAACCATGCTTTTTACATAATTCCACTACTCTATTGAGGTGAGATAAAAATAATTCTTTTTTGTTATAAACTTTATTTTGCCAAATAAAAGGACCAGAAGCGATATCAAAAGCTTCGTCCATGCAAATATTAATATTTTTAGAAGAAAAACATTCTTGGCATGTTGCTAACATTTTGTCAATAAGAGCATAGGTCTTTTCTTCTCCTGCCATTAAGGTATTAGCGGTATCTCTCACTTCCGCAAATGCAGGCCATTTTAACGCGGCATATAAATGAGATAGGGTTTGAATACACGGTACTAATTCCACACCAAAACTACGAGCGTAAGCATCAAGGTCTTTTAATTCTTCTTTACTATATTTGCCTCTCAAATAGCCAAAGAATGGTTCGCCTTCTATTTCATAGACATCTTCGGTATATAACATAAAACGATTTAATCCAAATAAAGATAGAACCATAATCATCTCTTTGGCTTGCTTGATATTTAATGGACCGTTTCTAGAACAGTCATGCATCAATCCGTTGGTTAAAAAATGGCGATTTAAATTAATATTAAATGATTCTTTTTTATGATGACGTTTAATAAGAGTTAACGCAAAAAATAATGAAGCAATTTCACCATATTGAATTTCCACATTATCGTTGTTTTTGTTGACCACTAAAGTTGATTTTTTATCAACCTTTTGATATTTGATATTTAGATTATCAAAATACTGTTTTCCTAAATATTTTTTAGCTATTTCAACAGAAGATTCTAATGTATACATATATTATCTCGCTTTATAAAAAAATTCATATATTCCCGCAGTCCAACCTAACATTGTTGGGGTGTGATATTCATCATTATAAGCCACTTCACCAGTGATGGAGTCATATTTTTCCCATAGGGAACCTGTTTTTTTATAGACATTATCTACAACATTTAAATATTCTTTTTTAAGCCAATTAGCTTCTTCTTCTACTTTTACATTTTTTAAAGCTAAATAAGAAAAATAAACAACAGGTGGCCACATATTAGGATAATCCCATTGATATATAGCGTTTTCCATTTTCACAGAACTAGAAATACCATGTTTTTGTTTTAATAAGGAAAATATTTTTAGACAGTTTTCTTTATCATTACTTATTCCAAAAGCAAATGGATATAAACTAGCAGCAGTTAATAAATGGGAATGTTTATCATTGATAAAATCATAGTCAAGATATACACCATCTTTTGTGAGCATATATTTATTCATTAATTCTTTTCTTTTGTTGGCAAGATCTAGATATTTTTTAGCTAATTCTTTTTCGTTAATAATGTCTAACATTTGCGATATTTTCATTTCTGCATCAAAAAGAATGGAATTTAAATCAACATTGGCAAAATTTAAAGCCGCAAAACGATTGCCATTTGATAAATAGCGGGAATTCATATCCCATCCAGATTCCGCAATAGCGTAGCAATTTTCGGTCATTTCTTGTTTACCAAGGGATAGTTCAATTTGATTAAATCCCCCTACTCTATCGTTAAAATAGGAATGATTATCAATGCAAAATTGTTTAGGAAACCCGCATTTATATTGGTTTAATCCAATCTTAGTATTTCTATTTTCACGCCAAAATGACATTTCTTTTATGGCCTCATTTATATAATTTTTGATATCGTTAATATCTTTGGTAGCGCTATATAAATCAAAAATAGCTCTAGTAAATAAAGGGGGTTGAGAACCATAAACTAGATGATCAGCATTAGGAACAAATCCTATTTTATTAATAAAATATTTCATGATATTTAAATGATTTCTTGCCATCGTAATATCATTATCAGCAATTAAACCAACATTAATAAAATAAGTGTCCCAATAATAGAAATTTTGGAATGTGTCATCCCCACAAGGGGTCATATATTTATTTGGCAAGTATGTTTTGTTATTAAAAGATGGGTCACGAATTGTTTCTTCCCAATGATTCAGAATAAATTTGTGAGTATTATCCATAAAATTATTTAATTCTTAATTCAGTTTCGGCATCAAAGAAATAAACTTTATCATTATCTAAGCACATATCAGCGCTATCACCTGATTTGATATTAGTTTTTTCATCAGTTTTAGCCACGATTTTATGACCATTTATATAGAAATATAAAACTAAATCATAGCCAAGTAATTCAACGTAATCACAATCGACCTTGAAACTTTCACTTGGATTATGGTTATTGGTGTCGCCTTTAACATAGATGTCTTCTGGACGAACACCAAGAATAATTCTTTTACCTTCATAAGGTTTTAAAAATTTAGCTTGTTCTTTAGTGACTTTATATGCAAATTTTTCTAATCCTAAAGGATTATTTTCAATGTTAGCAAATTCAGCGGTAAATGTTCCGTTTTCATATGTACCATAAATGAAGTTCATGGCCGGGGAGCCAATAAAGCTACCAACAAACTTATTAGCGGGATCAGAGAATAATTCTTTTGGCGAGCCAATTTGTTGAATATATCCATCTTTCATAACTACAATGCGGTCCGCCATGGTCATGGCTTCCGTTTGGTCATGGGTAACATAGACGGTTGTCGCACCAACTTGTTTATGAATTTTAATAATTTCACTACGAGTTTGCACACGTAATTTAGCATCTAAGTTAGATAAGGGTTCATCCATTAAGAAGACGCGAGGTTTTCTAACTATCGCTCTACCTAAGGCTACACGTTGTCTTTGACCACCGGATAAAGCAGCGGGTTTTCTAAATAAATATCTAGTCAAATCAATTGATTCGGCAACTTTATTGATTTCCAAATCCATCTCTTCTTTGGTTTGCTTTTTCATCTCAAAAAGAGGAACTTCATTATTTTTCAAATATTCAATCTTTTCTTTAAAAGCTTCGATTTGTTTTAAAGTATTAGCGTTTTCTTCTTCTAAGCCTTTGCATTCTTCTGGATATCTTTCGGCATATTTATCGATGATATGCTGATTCTTTTTAAGACTCTTCTCACGCTTTTTGATGCTTTTTTCTGTTTCTTTAATTGTGTATTGATCAATGCCTGTAGCTTGAACAAGGATAGTTTTTTTGCGGTCTTCGTTTTCAAATAGTGTCTTATATAATTCCGCTCTTTCGGGCAATAAAGAATCATCGTTTTGGTTCTTTTTAAATTTGGCATCAATCGCGGAAATTCGTTTTCTAATTAATTTATTTTCTTCATTAATGTCTTTGATATCATCTAAATTTGTATAGACTGGGTGAGGAACTTTTCTAAGTTTTAAAGCAAATTTCATATTGCCATAAACGGTCATATGAGGGTATAAAGCGTAGTTTTGGAAAACCATAGCGACATTTCTATTCATAGGTTCCACTTGGTTCATTAGTTCACCATCGATATAAAATTCACCAGAGGTAATAGTTTCTAATCCTGCAATCATTCTTAAAGTTGTGGATTTACCACAGCCAGAAGGGCCGACAAAGACGACAAATTCTTTATCTTTGATTTCTAAACTGAAATCAAAAACAGCCTGAACACCATTAGGATAAATTTTGTTAATTTTCTTTAAAACGAGATTTCCCATAAAGTCACCACCGAATTATCTATATAAATTTCTTACTTTATTTTACTATTTTATAAAATTATATTGTTAGATAATAATTTCTAAATTGAGTAAAATATTGATATTTCATCTTTTTCCACTAAAATGGATTTATGAACTTAAGGCTTCTTGACATCCAATACAAACTAGAAAAAGTAATTGAGATTAAATCCATTTCTTCGATTTATATTTTTCATTTTGATAAGTCTTATAGCACCGATTTTGAAAGGCATCCACAGATTGAGTTAATTTATGTCGACGAAGGTATTGAACAAGTTTGGGAAGATGACAAAATTTATACATTAAAAAAAGGTGAAATCTTTTTGCATAAACCAATGGCGTCACATAAAGATGCTTGTTTGAGCGATGAATCTCGCGTTTATATTATTTCCTTCACCACTTCTTCTAAAAGTTTTGAGCAATTATTTGATCGCATCATCAAATTAAAAAAGAATGAAATCAATCAATTAAAACAAGTCTTTGAGACTTATATTAAAAACGTTGATTCTGATATCGATCAATGGTTCTACGATAGAAAAATCATCGCTGAAAGGAATTCTTTTGGAGTAAGCCAAATTATTAAAAATAATTTTGAGTTATTTTTCATCAGTATTTTAAATCCTGAAGAAAAAGAGACTTTAGAATACCGGAAGTATGATGATCCTGTGGTTAATAAAGTCATTGAAGAATTAGATAAAGAAAAATTCAAAAAATTCTCTTTAGATAGAATTAGCAAGAATGTCTCTTATTCCAAGAGTTATTTATGCCGTCAATTTAAGAAAGTCACTGGCATCACCATAATTTATTATTTCTATTCTTTGAAAGTAGAAGAAGCAAAAAAAATGCTAATCCATGGTGACCACACTATTGAAGAAACTAGTGATCTTTTAGATTTTGATTCAGTACAGTATTTTTCTAAAGTATTCAAAAAATATAGCGGCTTATCTCCTTCTGACTGGAGAACCGTATCTTCTAAAAGAATGTATTTCTAATAATTATTTAATGTTGAAGGGCCTTCAGTTTGTAATCTTTATTATCTTTTGAACATAATGTTGTGATATCCATATGTTCATAATCATCAATACATTGATGAAGTATTTATATCTCCTATCAAATTCCACATTATAGGCCTTATCTAAGTCACTAATTTCTTTAAATAAAATAATATCAGTTCCTTTAACATTAAATAATTTCCAAAAATAGCGAAATATTGAACTGAAAATTAGAGAGATAGTTTAAAAATATATTTATTGTTATCAATTTGTTTTTCTTCTATTAATTTATTAATAAAATCAAAAGAGAACTGGATTTTCTTGTTTCCACTAATTTCATATGTTACAACATCATCTTTTATATGATATTTAACCTTAATATCACCATTAACAGTTTTTAATAAACAAGATAAATTAGTTATCGAACGATCAAATCTTGGGCTAACAATAGTTTTCTTAAATCCTGGTTCATCGATGGATGGGGAAATTCCCACCACTGTGGAATATAACCATTCTCCCACAGAACCCAAGGAATAATGGTTAAAGGAATTCATACCATCTTTATTAAAACCTGTATCTTTTTTATAACTATCCCATCTTTCCCATATCGTTGTCGCACCACAACTAATCATATATCCCCACGAAGGATATTTTTTGCTGTTTAACAATTTATACGCTAAATCAGTTCTACCTAGTTTTGTTAAAGTAGGTAATAAGTGCTTAGTGCTATGAAAGCCGGTCGTTAAATGACAAAATTGTTCCATCTTTCTTATTAAATTATCTTGAATTTCTTCTTTCTCTAAAAGGCCAAAAGCAAACGCTAAAATATATGCCCCTTGAGTGTCACTCACTAATTTATTATCAATTAAATATTTCTGTCTAAATAATTCACGAGTTTTTAAATATTTTTGAAGATATAATTCTTCATCTTTGTCATTTAATATATGACAAGCAAGACTCAATAAATAATAATCATATGCTAAATAGGCATTATCATATAATCCGATATCGGTAGTTTCAATAACCGATAACCAGTCGCCAAAAGAATGACCATTATATAAACCATCTTGAATACGATATTTTTCTATATGTTTAATATGCTTTTTCATATAGATAAGAGATTCTTTAAGAATCTTTTTATCACCATAATAAAGATACATATTTAAAGGAAGAATAAATATCGCACTAGCCCATCCTTCAGAATCGAACATCCAGTTAAATGGTTGATCATTTATTTCAGGCACTCTTCTAAAGAAGAAAGGAACAAAATTTGGTATTTTATTACCATATAATTTCATTGACACTTCTATATCCCTTAAATATTTTTTAAAGAATTTACTGACGTCGTAGTTATACATCGCTGTAGAAGAGAATATCTGAGCGTCGCCAGTCCATCCCATCCTCTCATCTCTTTGTGGGCAATCAGTGGGTATAGATAAGAAATTATCTCTTTGCCCCCATAGGATATTAGAATATAACTTATTCACTAAACGATTATTGGTCTTTAAATAACCGGTGCGTTTCATCTTTGTGCCAATCGCTACACCTTCTAAGAACAATAATTCCACATCTCCCTCAATGGTAATTTCGATATAACGGAAGCCATGGAAAGTATGACGTGGTAAAAATTCTTCTTCACCATTCCCAGAAAGAATATATGTATCAGTGGCTAATGCCGTTCTTAAATTATCGGTATAAAGTTTATTATCATCAGTTAGCATCTCTCCGTGTCTAATGATAATTTTGCTTTCTTTAGCGCCTTTAAAAATGGTGCGAGTCACGCCAGTAATGTTTTGACCGAAGTCATAAATATAGTGATTATCAAATGTATTTATTAATCTTGGTTTTAGGACTTTATGTTTAATAACAGGAGGAATAATGCTTCTTTTAATCGGTGTATTAATTTCATAAATATTTACCTTATTCCATGATGAAATATCGCTATTTGGAAGTGAAAAACCCATCAAATCTCTATTATTATCGATGAAAATGCCATTTTGATTATCACATTTTCTAATTGCTCCATCAGTAGCGAATTCTTGTCCATCGCTTTCAAATAATAATGTTTTACCATCATATATTTCATAATGAACTTTTAAGGGATAATCGCCAAAAATATTTTTTCCTACTTGCGACAGATTAGATACATACCAACCATCACTAAGAATAATACCGGTTGTGTTATCTCCAACATGAAGATATTTAGTAATGTTATATTCGCGATAGTAGATAACTTGATCATATTCAGATAGATCTTGAGTCATAAAATCATCATTAACTAACACACCATTAACATATAGAGAATAAACACCTAGTGCCGCAATTCTAATTTTGACATTATTAAAAGATGTTAAAGAAAACTTTCTAACTATATAAGTAGAAGGCATTCCATATTGTTGGTGACGATTATTTAAATCGTAATTATGATCTGTTATATATCCAATCCATTTCATATAACTACTATATTATAGTAGTATTGATATAAAAAAGAAAAGAAAAGGATGCCTCACGATATCGCATTAACCGGTTCAGTTATGGAAGAGGCAAGCCAGTTCCATAGCTACACAGTTAAGTTCCTTTAGGCTAGTGGTGCTTCTTGTTGACGATGAGTTTTGAACTGATTAGCTCATCGGTGGTTTAAAGAGAAAAAAGCACTTTTGGTTCTAAAGCACTTTTTAAATAAATATATTAGAGATTACCTTACCACTTTACACCTTCGTTATGAATGCCTTTGCCAATAAAGGCTACTTGATTAAAATCATCAGGATATTTTCGGATGTAATAATCGATATAAGTAGCCACCATATCCGCGGTAAATTTATATCCTCTCGCATTCATATGTGTTCCACAGAAATGTAGTCTTTTAAATTTCTTATCATATATAGGCGCATAATCCCATAGATTTAAAACGTAAAGATAGGGAAACATATTTGCTAATTCTTTTAAGAATTTTAAAATCTCTTTTCTTTGTTTTACAGCGATTCTATCTAACGGGGTTTCTTTTGGTAAGCTCATCACAAAAATACGGCATTTAGGTTCAAATACTCTTAATCTTTGAATAATCCTGACATATTGACCGATGAATGACTTTTTATTGTTATCGCTATTATTCCAATCCACATCATCTAAAGAACCAAAACCATCTGGATAATATTCTTTTAGATGATTCATATCATTAATACCTAACGCAATTACGTAGGCTTGGCATCTATTCTCATCGATAAAAGGATTTTTTCTTTCTTTGATATAGTATTCAAAGAATTCTCTACAAGATAAACCACCTTTAGAAAAATTAATCGCTGTTAATCCACATTTTCTCGCGATATATTGTCCCCATGAATATTCATAATAATCATGGAAACCTTTCTTTCCATCAATAAGGCTTTCGTGTTCTCCGCTAGAAAGGGAATCGCCGATAAAACCAATGGTTCTAAATATGGAAGTTAATCCCCCATCAGGAGCTAATTTTTTAATTGGGTTAGTGAAGAAGTGACGATAAGTAATCATAGATTAAATTCCTTTAACATCGTTAATAACAAGTTTGTCGCATTATTAATTGTTATTCCTTTTTTGTGTTTAATTTTTATATCGTTAAAATACATATCTTTAAAAGTTGGATAGTATTCTTTGCAACCGAACGGAGTTTTTTAAGCACAAAAAATAATCAAAAAACACTATTCAATAACTTTATAACATTTATTACTTTTTATCATGAAGCAAAATGGCTTTTCCGTCTTGTAAACGGCTTTCTTCGGCAGCGAACGACATAAGATGGCTTTCAATAGATGATTCTAAAAAAGTATTCATATTGCTATTAGATATAATTGCATTATAAAGCGCTGTTACCAAACCAGCGTCTCCACCACCATGACCACCGCTAACATCAGGTAATTCAGAGAAGGGGATAACTTCGTCTTTTTTGGCATAACGCTTAATAGTTAATTCACCTCTTTCTTCATCTAAATCAATCTCTCCATAAGTACCATGGAATCTATAGATTCTACCATTACCACCAGTAAAACCAGTCATACATAAATTAGCGGTGATCCCATTTTCAAAAAGAAGATTAGTTTCCTGATGATCGACCACATTATTATCACAAGCAAATACACATCTACCATAACCATTAGATTCATAGGCTTTAATAATTTTCTCTTCTGTTAATGGTAGATCGGTACATACAACATTTTGTGGCCACATAGAATCGGGTTTGCCAGCGTTTTTCCATCTTTGGACATAAACGTATTTCGCACTATAAGGGCAAGTATCGATATATTTACATGTCTCACATCTATCGGAAGCGTCTTTGGGTTGGTTTTCTTTTTTAAAGAACGATAATGAGCCAATAGAAGAAACACTATGACATCTCGATTTAGCAAAGAATTGCAATAAATCCATATCGTGGCAACATTTAGCAAGAATCATTGGCGATGTTTCGTTAGAATCCCTCCAATTACCTCTTACATAGCTATGAGCGATATGCCAGAAAGATACTTGTTCAATCGCATGAATATCAACTAATTGGCCAATAACACCTTCATCAATTAATTGAGCGACATGAACATAAACAGGCGCATATCTTAAAACGTGACAGACCACAACTTTATGTTTATATTTTCTTTCTGCTTCTAATAAAGCAAAACATTCTTCTTGCTTAGCGGTAATTGGTTTCTCTAAAAGAACATCATATCCAAGTTCTAAGGCTTTAATGCATTGTCTAACATGGTCTTGATCTTGAGTAGCAATGACTAAGATATCCGCTCTTTTTTCTTTAAAGAATTCTTTTTCATCAAGGAAGCAATTCTCCTTGGCAACATGATACTTTTTATTGGCAAGATCTAATCTAACTTGTCTTATATCGCAAACAGCTTTTATAACAAATTTACCGATTTCAGTCATGGCCTTCGCATAAGAATCTAGGCCGCGACTTCCTCCACCTATTATTGCTACGCTTAATATTTTTTCTTCCATGTTAATAAACCTCTATAATGGCAATTTGATTACAACATCACTATTATAAATGTCTAAAAGTATAATAAAAAGACAGACTTAATAGAAATTAAATGGCCTTAAAATTAATTGATATTTCAATGTTTTTTAAAGAGTGAAAATAGAGAATTATCTATACACCAATGAATCAACTGTGGCATTACAAGCTGTTGATAAGATTTACTAAGACTTAGAGGCAAAGCTCCACCACGGGCTTGTTTGATAGCTTAAATTTAGTCCTGAGAAGCAAATCGTTCGCTACGAGGAGGTCGGTGTTCGATATATAAAACAAAAGCCCTCTTGCGAGGACTTGTTTGGATAAGTGACTTTGGACAACGACATTTAATCAGGCATTATTTCTTTAAGGCTAATCCCACAATGGTTTCAACGTGAGCGGTCATAGGGAACATATCAACTGGTTGAACATATGTTATTTCATATTTATCTAATAGATATTCAACATCTCTGGCTAGTGTTTCGGGATTACAAGATATATAAATAATTTGTTTGGGTTCTTTATGTAATAAAGTTGATAAGAATTTCTTGTCGCTACCTTTTCTAGGTGGATCCATGATAACGATATCCAAATCGCCATCATAGTTATTAATAAACTCACCAGCATCACCGCAGTGGAACTCAATATTATCGATACTATTTCTTTTTGCATTCTCAATAGCGTTTTTATGAGCATCCTTAACTATTTCCACAGAGATAACTTTTTGAGCATTCTTGCTCGCGATTAAACCAATCGTGCCAACACCAGAATAGGCATCTAAAACAATTTGTTTTTTATTAACATCAATTAAATCTAATGCTGCCTTATATAACACTTCCACTTGTTCAGGATTAACTTGGAAGAAACTGGAGGCAGAAATCTCAAATGTCAAACCAAGGATTGTATCTTTGATAAAGCCTGGCCCATAGAGAATCTTTTCTTTATTTCCTAATATCACATTAGTGTGCCTGCTATTAACGTTTTCCACTACTGTGGTTATCTCCGGATGTTTCTTGATTAAGGCATCCACAAAGTTCCTTTGACTGGGGAAGTTCATGATGGAGGTGACTAGGACTACCATTAATTCTTTAAAGTGATGTGAGGTTCTGATGAGGACATATCTCAAGATGCCTTTACCACTATCTTCGTTATAAATACTAATGTTGAATTCTTTAGCTAATTCTTTGATATCCCACAAGATAGAGGCTGCTCTTTTATCCTCTATTGCACATTCTTTAATTGGGATGATTTCATGGCTATTTTCCCTGTAAAACCCAAATAAAATGTTTCCTTTTCTATCTTTTGCGAAAGGAACTTGGATTTTATTTCTATAGTTATATGGGGTCTTCATTCCCAAGCATGGATTGACTTTACAAGGTATATGGGCAATACGATTTAAAGCGTTCTTCACTCTATTCGTTTTGAATTCTAATTGTTTCTGATAATTAATCTGTTGATATTGGCAACCACCACAAGCGGTGCAAATTTTACATTTTGGCTGGATTCTATCTTTTGATAATGTGTATAACTTTTTGACTTTACCAAAATAAACTCCTGCTCGTTGATAAAGGGTTTCGATATCGGCTTCTTCATCAGGAAATAAACCATCGCAAAAGATGATATCTTTGCCATATTTCACAACACCTTTTCCTTCGGAAGAAATATCAACGCATTTGCCTTTAACGATTCTGTTCATATTTAGTAATTATTATACAATGCTTATAATATAAAATGAGGTCATATATGATGAAAAGAATATATTTGTTATTGTTATTACCCTTATTAGTTGGTTGTGGGCAAAAAGACAACACCAGCAGTTTTGACTCTTCGTCAGAACATGAAGTATCGCCAGGTTCACCTGAGGTTTCCGAATCAATAGAGTCTTCCGAGTCAGAAGAAGAACCTGATACTAGAGAAAGAGTGACCACTACTATCACTTTCCGTAATGGTGGTTTTACTACAAGCACTTTTGAAAAAGAAGCCACTCAAAATAGTTTTATTACGTGGTTCAATAACCACGAGAACGCTGATGGTTTATTGACTTCCATAACTTATGATAATTCAAATTATTATGCACAGATGAATTATATTGGAAACGAAGGGGACGCAAACAGATTTTCCACACTCATTCTTGGAAGTCAAAGCAAGAATGGTTTAATAAAATTCAATTTTTCTCATTTAATAGAAAGCGTTACTTGTACAGTACAAGCTTATTCAAAATATATTTCTTATAGCGATAGTTATAGCGTTGACCTAAATAGTGCCTTTAAAATAAATCAAACTTCACAAGATCTTTCTCTTCCAAATGGTTATTCTGGTCCCACAGAAGAAGTACAAGTAAATGCCACTATTAATCCGGAGGCCACAAATTTTTCCATCTCTTCAAATGGTGGAAGAGTGTTTGTTCACGAGATGACCATTACATATATAGTTGAATAGTATGAAAAATAAATCACTTTTCTTTTTAGGATTATTAACCGTTCTAGTAACGGGTTGTTTTAGTAATGCAAAACCATCAACAAAAAGTGATTTTTCTTCAGATACAAAAACATCTGATTCATCAGGATCCAGTTCTTCGGCATTAGAGAAAACTGCGACAATTGATATCTATGCTTCCAACGATATTCACGGGATAGTTATGGAAGACACCAGTGATTATCGCTGTGGAGTTGGTAAATTTGCCACCTATTTCAAAGAAAAGGGCGAACAACCTAATACTTTGTTATTAGATCAAGGTGATACCTGGCAAGGCTCTATTTATTCAAACTATAACCATGGTGGATTAATTACCGATGTCATGAATTATATTCATTTTGATGCCAGGACTGTTGGTAATCACGATTTTGACTGGGGTGTGGATTATGTTAAAACCAATACCGCTAAATCATACAACGGATATACCACTCCCGTTTTAGCGGGCAATGTTTATGATTATAATTTTGATACCAAGGTAATTGGTACCACACAACAATCTGATATCGGTACAAAAAGTGTAACTTATACTTTAGATAATGGTCTAAAAGTGGGAATCTTGGGCTGTATTGGCCAAGATCAAATAACATCTATCAGTTCTAATTACACAATGGATATCGCTTTTACTAATCACATAGACTTTATTAAAGAAGAAGCCACTCATTTAAAGATTGATGAAAAATGTGATGTAGTTATTTGTTCTATACATACAGGACAGGATGATGTGAGAGGTAACGACTTAAAAGATTATGTTGATTTGGTTTTATGTGGTCATACACATAGAAGAGAAAGTAGCAACGAAGGTAGTTTATATTATGTCCAGAGCGCAGCTTATACAAAATCTTTTGGTCATATTACTTTAACTTTTGATAGAGATGCTAAGGATGTCGTTGACACTAAGGTTGAATATATCTATGGAAACACCATTTCTAATAATGTGACCACTATCGATTCTGGAGTTCAAGGAATTATAAATTCCTACTTAGAAGAATTAGAGGGGCAAGGAAACCAAGTTGTGGCCAACAACGTCACATCTGCTTTCTCTCGTTATGAATATGCAGAAAACTTAATGGCCAAGGCAATCTTTGATGCCGCAGTTAGCGAAGGTTATAATGATATTTGTCTATCGTTCTTAAATGAAGCAAGAAATGATTTGCCATCCCAAAGATGGACTTATTCCGACTTATATGAGGCCTTCCCGTTTGATAACAAAGTATATATTGCCACGATAACTGGTGAAGAGTTTTTAAACGAGATCGTAAATTGGAACTATATTTACCGCAACCCATCTTTCACCAGCAACTTAATTGATCCATGCGGAACATATAAAATCGCTGTTATCGACTTCATCTACTTACACACAAACAGCAATCGCTATTACAATTTCTTCCCCACTACTGGAGGAACAAGCACAACAACGCTGACTAAAACATATCGTGAGATATTAAAAGATTGGCTTGTGGCCAATCAATATAATTCTGGAAAAGCGTTAAATCCATCTAATTATGAGACATCATCTTGGTCTCATGATCGTACTGTTTTTACTTCAATTTAATAAAATTATAGGGTTTTTACAAAGTTTTTGAGCCTTTGACAGGCATCTTTTACATTATCTAATGATGTGGCAAGGTTAATTCTTAAAAATGTCTCTCCGCCTTCACCGAATTGTTTTCCATTGCTCACAAATAGCCCTGTCGCTTCTCTTAAAGCGTTAGCAAAATTTTCACTATCTATTGTGTAATGAGAAATATTCATCCATACCATATATGTCGCATGACTATTCACTAAAGTGATGTTTGGCAGCTCTTCTTTCATGAAATCTTCCATATATTTTTTATTCTTATAGATATATTCATTGAGTTCATTAACCCACTCATCACCTTTGGTGAATGCTGCAATCGTGGCAGCGGAAGCAAAATAATTTGGTTCACCCAAATCATCTTTTCCAAGTCCGTCTTCGATTTTATTAAGCAACTCCTTATTAGGACAAACCACAACTGAAGAATGAATCGCCGCCATATTAAACACTTTAGATGGAGCAAGCAATGTAATTACATTTTGAGTAACTGCTAAGGCAGGGATGTATTTATAACCTGGTTCAACGATATCACAATGAATTTCATCAGAGATTAACAAGACGTTATGCTTATCACATAAATCGGCAATCTTTTTTATCTCTTCTTTGGTCCATATTCTTCCAACTGGATTATGTGGATTACAGAACACCATTGCTTTGGTGTTATCTAAAGAGAGTTTTTCTTCTAAATCTTTGAAATCAATTTGATAGTTGTTATTTTTAAAAACTAATTTATTAGTTAAAACATTGTGCCCGTTATTAACAATGCATCTAGCAAAAACATGATAAACAGGAACTTGAATTAAAACACCACTTCCTTTAGGAAGAATATGCTTAAGAATTGAATCTAAAGAAGCTATAACACCATTAGAAAAAGTCATCCACGATGGATTTAAATCAACATTATGATTTCTCTTCCACCAGCCTTGATAAGCTTCAAAGTATTCTTTAGGACAATATGAATAACCGTATGCGGAAACATCGGCTTGCGCTTTGATGGCATCCACTACTTCTGGAAGGGTGCCAAAATCCATATCCGCCACCCACATAGGTAATTCGTTTTCTTTGACGTCCCATTTATAAGTAGGAAGTCCTCTTCTATCTATCGTTTTGTCAAAATTATATTTGCCCATATTATTTAATAATAATTTTTGTCTTACTTGGATCGATAAACCTTTCATCCATGATTAATTCTTTAATCTCTGGAGCAACGATCTTTCCTGAATATGGATTTTTAATAGAATCGATAGGAGCAACTAGTTCTACATCTAGATTTGAACAATATTCAAAACAAAGATCGCTGTTAATTAATTTACAATTAACCATTTTGACATTTTTCATATAGCAGAACCCCTGATGAGATTCAATTGTGCAATTAATCAAAGTGATGTTCTTGGTGTTCCATCCTAAATATTCACCAATAATCGTGGAATCGATAACAGTAACATTCTCAGAATTCCAAAAAGCATCCTTTGTATAAAGTGTGGAATTTCTAATGACGATATTTTTTGCACCATCAAAGGCATAGTTACCATCAAGATACATGTTATCTATTTCAATATCTGATGAGTTAAAACCAAGGTAATCTCCCTTAATTTTTACGTTTTTTAACTTAATATCCCTGCAATTCCATAATGTTTCTTGTGCATTTGGTATTTCACAATCAATTAAAGTGATGCCTCCACTACGCCTAAAAGTCTTGGGTGAGGCAATCATACAATCAGTTATTTTGATATTGAATGTATACCAGATACCGCTTCTCGCGGTTTCTTCAATAACACAATTTTTGACTTCTACATCATGACAATACCACAAAGGATATTTCCATCTAAATGTAGTTTTACTAACATCGAGATTTCTTCCTTCTTTTAAAGGGGATTCTCCGTCTTCAAAAACACAATCCACTATTATGGCATCTCGAAGAGCAAATAATGCTCTCTCACCAGTGTAGGTCCCGTTTTTGAATTCTTTCATATTATTTTCCGTTCATCATTTCTTGAATAAAGGCCACTTCGGTTTCCATATCTAATCTGGGGAATAATTGATCGCCTTTATTGACGGTAACGTTTTGGACACAACCAAAGTTATAAACGTTTTCGTATTTGAGTAAGTCACCATCAACACCAAGTTGAGCAAATAATTTATCGCTCGCGCGTGTTAAGACTGGTTTTAATAACATACCAGAAATATAAATTGCGTTAGCTAAGTGATTCATCACACTAGCGAGTTCTTCTTGTTTGGATTCGTCTTTCGCTAAAGCCCAAGGTGTCGTTTCATCAATATATTTATTGGCTCTATTGACTAATTCATTAACAACTGAAATAGCTTCGGTGATTTTTAAATCATCCATAAGTGCTTCATATTGTTTAATGGTTTCTTTAGCAACGCTTTCTAAATTGCCATCAAATGGTGTTTTAACACCATTATAGGCAGGAACAATGCCATTAAAGTATTTATTAATCATTGAAACTGTTCTATTTAATAAGTTGCCTAGGGAGTTTGCTAAATCACTATTCACTCTTTCCACAAATTGTTCAGGTGTAAAAGACCCATCTTGTCCAAAGGTAATTTCTCTAGCCAAGTAATATCTAACAGCATCTAATCCAAAGTGTTCCACTAATGGATATGGATCAACGACATTACCTCTAGATTTACTCATCTTGCTATCTTTCATCATTAATAAACCATGGATGAATTCTCTATCAGGTTTTCTTAAACCTAATGATTCAAGAAACATTGGCCAATAGATAGCGTGGAATCTTGTAATGTCGGCACCCAAAATATGAATAATTTCACTTTCGGGATCTTCCCAATATTTATTAAATAATTCAGGATGGTCACTATCATAACCTAACGCGGTGATGTAATTAGTTAAAGCGTCTAACCAAACATATATAACGTGTTTAGGATTTTCTCTAATAGGAATACCCCATGAGAAAGATGTTCGAGAAACACATAAATCATCTAACCCCGGTTTAATAAATGTGTTAACCATTTCATTTTTACGAGATTCAGGAGTTAAGAATTGAGGATTTTCATCATAGAATTTCAATAAAGCATCAACATATTTGCTGGTTTTGAAAAAATAAGATTCTTCTTCCGCAAGTTGTACTGGTCGGCCACAATCGGGACAAACGCGATCTGGACCCACTTGTGTATCAGTCCAGAAAGATTCACACGGTGTACAATACCAACCTTTATATTTGCCAAGATAAATATCACCTTTGTTATACATTTTAGTG
>JAEEGK010003617.1_pt1 | contig 38399 bp, 33 predicted proteins | sample 8958771 | NCBI WGS metagenome assembly JAEEGK01 (sample SAMN16246547, study PRJNA631951) | gut metagenome | biome: gut microbiome; feature: rumen; material: SC-attached | host: Bos | place: Iran: Karaj | collected 2018-10
CTTTCCAATATTTTATAGAAGAAGTTGTCTCTCAATACAGACAATAAATGCAACTTTTACCTTGAGAATATGAAACATGAAATTATGGATAAATGTAGTTTGGATAGTTTTAATATAATCTTGGTTATCATGAACTATCAATGAGGAGATAAAGAAAATTTAAGTATTTTTGCAAATTGAATTTAGAACTATTCTAAAAAGGGATGTGTACACAGACAAACAACAATTGATAGAACTATGGACAGAAAAGATGTTATACGTTTAATTGATGATAAACTCAAAGAATTATAATACATAATTATAAGAATCAATATGGAAAAAGAATTTTTACAAAAATTAGCAGAAGCGTATCAAAAGTATGATGCTTCAATCATCGCTGATTGTTTGGCAGATGACATGCATTATGCATCAATGTGGGTATTCCACGAAATGACTTCTAAAGAAGAATACATGAACTATCTTGAAGGAAAATTGCAAACATTGAAAAGGCATGGGGTCCGTATAGAATTTGCAATCGTAAAAGGGGGTATGCATGAGAATGCTTTGCTTGTAACCAATCAACAAGATCCAGAAGGAGGATGTTTTGGATTTGTGGCAGATTTCAACAAAGAGGGTAAAGTATGTATGCTTAACATTACAATTCGAGATTTTTTCTAAAATATTAGTAATGTTTAACTTTGCGATTTGAAAACACAACCCTTTTGTTGTGGTTTGGATAGTTTTGATGCAACCTCAACTATCAAAAACTGTGATGATAGGGAAATAAGTTAAAATTCGAGGTTGCCATTAATAATAATTTAAATATCTTTATTATGACCTATAAAAATTTCATTAATCCCTATAGTACATTAGGAGAGGAATTGAGTGCAGGCTATATGAAATTCAAATGGGTTCCATTTATCAAAATATAAAACTATGAATTTTAAAAAAATAATTTGTCTTAATATAGTAGTGGGTTGTTCATATATCATCTTGAATACTTTGACATCATATTTTTTTTTGATAAAATGTGTTTCTGAAAGTTTTGATGAGTCAATAGAAATAGTTTTGTTCTTATTATTCGTTATGACAATATTATTGATAAATCTTAAAAATAAAAACAGCAAAATGATTAAGCGAATTGTGATAAGTATAGTGACTATAGTTGTTAGTTATATATTTACTTATCTTATTAATTGGTATTTATAATCCCTTTGTAGCCCTCCCCAAAAATCGGACAGATTAAAAGTGGACAAAAACTTTTATACCAAAAACTCGTTGATATTGTCAAGAAATTGCAGTATTTTTTCTATATTTTTTTCATCTGTAGGAAGGTTCAGAATTTGTTGTGATTTTTCCATGGCAACAGGGAAATCTTTGGCGTGCAGATTCCAAGTTTCCCAGTTTTCCCGTACAGGATGGATGGGACTGCAAAACCATTCTCCGAGTGGAATATGTTGTTTTTCAGCCAAAGTGAGAACTTTGTCTTTTTGCCATACCAAAACAGGATATTTCAAAAAAGCATGGTCGGGGAATAATTGCGGATTGACAAAGGTTTTGTTGTGTTTCAATAGATAATCGTTATATAGGCGGGCATTGTGTTTGCGTAATTGCATCATATAGGGCAGTTTTTTTATATTTTGCAGTCCTTTTTTCATCTGTATGGCAGACATGGCTTTAAAATAATGTTGGGGTTGTGTAAGGGAGCATAACTCTATTCCGGAAGAGGAGCCTTGCACCAATTGATGTTTGCTCAGCCAGCGGTAAAGTGAAATCATGTGCCAATAGCATTTGTCGGAAAGAAGTTTTTCCCGTACAAAATACAACATGCCCAATGACAAGGTGTTTTTGACCGACGGACGTTCCAGCCGGCTGTTGATAGCAGCCAAATTTTGTTCCAACATTTCATTTTGTATGAAAGCAAATCCCCCCACACCGGTGCTAAACGGTTTGTTCCATTGTGTGGAATAAAAAGCGGCATCGCAATAAGTCCCGTTAGGCTTGCCTTTATAGGTGCCTCCAAATCCATGGGTGCAGTCTTCTATGGTGTAGATATGGTGTTGTCGGGCTAAACGATGGATGGCGTCCACATTGGATGACAGCCCGAAGGTGTTTTGGCAAATAATCACTTTTGTGCGTGGCGAAATGGCTTTTTCTATGCCGGCAATGTCGGCATTGTAGGTGTCGGGATCGATATCTGTATAAACAGGTGTGGCACCTAAATATTTAATAGCATTGGACACCACCACACAGGTGAAAGCCGGCAATATCACTTCATCGCCTTTGCCTACTTGCATGGCTTGCAGGATGGCATATAATGCCACACGACCTTTGTAATACAAATAAATATGTTCGGCAGTGGTGTCAAGATAAGATGCTAATTGCTGTTTAAATTGATATTCTAACGATTTATTCATGTTTTATGTTTTTAAATATGCCTGCAAGTGAGCCGATAGCATAAGAAAAATGTATGACGATAAAAGCCTGTAGCAAATATCCGAAATGACATTTTTTGTGCAGTGAAATAGAAATACAAGTGATGCAGAGAAATAGCAGATACAGGCATAAGGAAATGATAGATAACAGGATAAGAGGTTTATAAAATACAAATCCGATAAGAGGCAGGATGAGTGAGAGCAGAAACAATAGCGGAATGAAGTGTCTTAACGAAAGGGAGGAGAATTGTTGGGTGATTTTCACGGTGAGCAGATTCCACAATCCGTTGAGATAATTGTTTTTTGCCAGTTCGCAAAATGTTTCTCGGGCATAGTAGGTGCATAGGGCTTCGGGAATGAGCAGTATTTTTCCGCCCCCGTTGCGGATGCGTTTGTTGAGTTCTATATCTTGGTTGCGTACCAGCAAGGTGTTGTAAAGACCGAAGCGGTCAAAAACATCACGTCTAAAGCAACCGAAGGGAACGGTGTCAACTTCCATCATGTGTTGGGTTCCGGTGCGGAATGATGAATTGCCTACGCCGAACGGATGCTGCAAAACTGCACATATAGCCGTTGATTTAGGTGTTTTGTTGAGCACATCGGTGCGGCATACACAGCCGATATTGTCGGCATGATATTCGCACAGATATTTGGTGAGGGTGGAAAAATATTGTCGGTCATAGACAGTATGGGCGTCCAATCGCATGATGATGTCGCCTTTGGCATTTGCTATGCCGGTATTCATGGCATAGGGGACTATCCGGTGAGGATTGTCCAACAAGTGTATGTAGGAATATTGTTGAGCATATTGCAGGATAATAGTCCGCGTGGCATCATTGCTGAGTCCGTCAACAAACAATACTTCCAAATCCTCTTTGTCGTAATCCTGATTGATGATGGATTGCAGGCAGTTGTGTATATATTTTTCTTCGTTGTATATCGGTATAATTACGCTAAGCATGATGGGTGAGGTCTTGTTGGGAATGAAAGGTATAGATATCCATATATTGTCGGGCGATATTTGTCCATCGGTATTGCTCAAAACGGATGTTTTGATTGGAATAAAAACTATAGTTTTCCAATATTTTTGTCAAGGCGGCTATTATTTCTTTTTGATTCACTTTGTTGAGTTTTTCACCGCAGTGTTCGTCTATCAGTCCGTCTATGCCTTCGTGTGCGGTATAAACAACGGGAATGTTTTGTGAAAGGGCTTCCATGTAAACCAACCCGAATGTTTCGTGCAAAGACGGCAAGGCAAATATGGCATGGCTGTTGTATTGCTGTTTTAACAGGTCAAGGTCGTTGATTTGTCCCGGGTAGGCAATAAATTCGGGATGTTTGTTTGCCAATTGTCGTATCACGGATTCGTCTTCCCCTCCGGAACCGATATATCGGAGTTGAATATCGGGATAGGTGTGGCGTAATGCTTTAACGGCTTTTGCCAATAGCGGTGCTCGCTTGGATTTTATAAATGAGCCTACATATAGTATCTGATAGTTGTTGACAGGTTTTTCCTTGTTGAGATGATCTATCCAATAGTCGTTGAGTCCATTGGGGATAATGCTTATTTTATCGGTTATTTCGGGATATATTTGTTGAATCAGCGGATGTCGGAAAAATAGCGGCTGCATGGCAGGCGAAACAAATATGATTTTTGATGCATGCAAGAGTATTTTTTTTGCCGTATGCCATGTGTGAGGCATATATTTTAGAAAAAGGTTCACATCGGTATTCCGTATGTTTACCACATAAGGAATATGGTATTGCTGATAGATTTTGTAGGCGACTCCGCCATCGCTGAAAAGGGTGGTGGCATGACAGATATCTATCTTGTCCAAAGCAATATGACGGGTGAGATAACGGAAAATATGCTGCAACTTAATGTGATATGCCAACCGGTGAAAAGGTCGGATAATATGTGCATATTCAAACGAGGCGGCCTTGGATTCAAAAATATTGTTGCCTATTAAACCGGCCTTGCGGACAGGACAAAATATGGTTTGCTCTATTCCCGTTTCGTCAAGGGCTTGATAGAGGTGTCGGTGAACTTTTGACCCGCTGAAATCGTTACAAATATGAAGTATGTGCATATTGTTATTTTTTTTGAGGAAGTGTAAGCATATCTCCGAATAGTTTTTGAGTGGCAGGCAGTCTGCCCAAGTCAAAGCCTCCGCCGGGTGTGAAAGTAAGTTCTCCGAAATATACCTTTCCGTTTTCTATATAAAAGTCAGCCCGCACAAAAGGAAAGGGCTTGGAAAGTATTTCTGCACAACGAAAGGCTTCGTCTATGCCATCGGGTTTGGGCATGGTGAAATTGTCCGGAGCATCCTTGCCCATTTGGTTGAATCGTTGCAGTTGCCAATTTTTGTCAAAAAAATAGAAAGCCGGCTTTCGGGTTTCACTCCTGTTGTAGCAGCAAAGCACATATTTTGCTTCTCCGTTGAAACAATAAAATTTATAGTCAGTAGGAGCAGCTCCGTCTTCCGATTCGATAAAACGCTCGCACAGCAAAAGCTTTTCCATCTTATATTGGGGTTCTGCACATATCAGGTGTGCTTTTATTCTTTGAAATTCCTTCAATTCCCGCATGGCTTTTGCTTTGTCTATCTGCTTTTTGTCAAAACAAATCACATTGCCGCCACAACCGAAATTCCATTTCAACACAAAACGGTCGGGAAGCACATCCCAATTGATATCTTCGGGTGATTTATAAGTGGCTGTCAATTCGTTTAATATATGTTCCAAGCCACATTCCCTGACATATTCCCTTACCCTGTATTTGTCTGCACATTGGTACACCAATGGATTGTCTTTGTAATAATAGAGTTTCATCCACTGTATTTTTTCATCCAAAGTGACAGGTTGTTTCAGATTGAGTTTTTTGTGAAAATAGTAAAAATACAATAGTTTTACAGCCAATGCGGGGGAAAGGCTGCAAAGCAAGTATCTAAACCATAAATTTGTTTTTGAGCGTATCTGCATAGTGCTTTTTTTACCAATGTGGATTGCGAGTGTTGGGTTTTTGATAGATGGTGGAGAGTATTTGTTTGGTGTACTCACCGAAAGCGGGACCGTTGGCCGTCTGGCTTAAGTCCGGATTGGCATTCCATTCTATAAATACAGGGTCACCTTCAACATCTACGGCGAAATCCCAAGCGGCAATGTCAAAATAAGGCAGTTGGTAGTGTAGTTCTTTTACCGTTTCTATTACCTTTTGGTAGGAAGGTATGGCATATCCGTTTAGTTCTATTCCCGTGTCGGTATGGGTGACCATATCGTTGCCCGGGGCTCCGTATGCATATTTGGCAAGCGTACCGTCAGCATTGATTCTGGCACTTATTCCTCCTGCACTTTCATTGTCGATTACTTGGTTGAGTTTGCCTATGCGTATAACTGTGTATAATATAATGATATCCATACCATTACGATAGGAAAGCAAGCGTATGGTGTTGGCAGAAGTCGGGTTGAGGGCTTCCAAGGCAGGGTGTTGTTGTATTCTTTCTTGGACTAAAAAATTTTGTTGATAGTCGTCAAATATTTGATGAATGCTTTTATGGTCGGTATCGGAAATGCCGTTATGGATGTTTAATGCTTGCACTCCTTGTCCTCGTGTGGACATCGATGGTTTGATAATGGCATTGTCCAAATTTTCACACAAAGCTATTGCTTCTTCGCGGGTGATGGCTTTGTCTTGTGTGTAAAAGTAGCCGTTTATGTTTTTTATAATCAGTTTGGGCTGCTTTACGTTGGGGAAAAGCGTGTAGGATATGTTTTTGTCTGCGTATGCTTCCATAAACGGAAATTGGTTCATGCGTCCGATGAGTTCGGTGCGATACAGACTCAGTGGCATATAGTCAATGGCAAAAACACCGGTGCGGGAATACATGAATTGATGCCATATAGTGGGCACTTTGTGTCCCACCAATGGTTTGTAATAGGATTGTATGCTCTTTTTCTGCTCTTTTGAGAGCGGGCGTTTTACTTTTAACTTTTGATATTTTTTTTGTATCTCTATTGTAAAATTGCGAACAACTATTCGTTTTTTTAGTAAATCAATAATTTTTATATTCATATCGTTTTACTTATTTTGATGAGTCATTTGTATATTTATGAAATCGTTCCATAATGATAGTCTTATAGGTGCTGTAGCCTTCCATGCGGAAACATTTGGATATCAATAGGTATATGCCTGTATACAATATAATTTGTATCAGCATAATCAAGTACATGTGTATAGGCAGCAAGGTGCAGGAAAAATATACCGCTGCCCCGATGATAAGAGATAATAGATAACAGCCTCCTACATCTTTAATTTGTGCCCATAGGCCGTATTGTATGGTTCTTTTGTTCACCAAAGCATTGATGATAAAGCAAACATATCCGAATATGGTGCATGCCCACAACAATCCGTAAATGCCGAACAAGGTACCGATGAGAATGAGTATGATACCTATCAAGCGTTTGCTGAGTTGTAGGAAAAAATATGTTTTCCCTTTGCCGAGCGATTTTATCACATTGGTGTTAAGTGTGTTGAGTGTATAAATCATGCTGGAAATGCAAAGTATTTGAAAATAGGGGATGGCGGGTTCCCATTTGGCACCGTAAAGCAATATAATCAGCGGTTTGGCGATGATAATTAAAAGCACCATCAGCGGAAAATTGAGGTATGAGATGGCTTTTATATTTTTTTTAACACCATAACGCAATTTTTCTTTATCATCCTGAAGGGTGGCAAATATGGGAAAGGATACCTGATTGACAATTTGTGAAAGCGTTTCAGTAGGAACGGATTCCAGTTTACGGGCTTGTGTAAAATATCCCAATTGATTGGCGGAATACAACTTTCCGATAATTAAGCTCTGAATGTGAAAATAAATTGTTTCCACCAAGGCGGAAAGTGCCATCAGTCCGCCAAAAGAAAATAGTTCTTTTAAAGATTGAAAACTGAATTCCCAAGACGGACGCCAGGAACTCATTTTCCATAATAGCAATACATTGGTGATGCTACCTACCAAACTGGAAGCCACCAAACTCCACACTCCGCAGTGGCATAGTGCCATAATAATGGCACATATGGCTCCTGCCAAGGAGGCGACAATATTTCTTACCGAAAGTTCTTTAAATCGTAATTGTTTTTGTAATTGGCAGGATTGTATAGCCGAAAAAGCCAAAATGATAAGTGAGAGGCTCTGTATTCTAAGCACTTTGCACAATTCCGGCATAGCATAAAAGTTGGCTATAATCGGTCCGCACAGGTACAAAATGACATAAAGGACAATAGACATTGCTAAATTCCAATAGAATACAGATGAAAAATCCACATGGGTCGGATTTTTTTTCTGAATAAGAGCCGTTCCGAAGCCGGCAGTAACCAATATGCCGGATATGGCGATAAACACTTGCAGCATGCCTATACATCCGAAATCTTCCGGCATAAGCAGGCGGGCCAATACCAAGTTAGAGACAAAAGAAAGCCCCATAGTTCCGAATTTGCCTATGCTTGACCAAATCATACCTATGATGGTTTTTTCTTTTAGCCCTTTATTTTGCATAGTCTGCTTTGATTAGCTTTTAGAAAAATTGTCCAAATATCGGAATAATGGTGTCAGTTGACCATTTTGGAGTATGGTTCCCCGCTGTAAAATATCGGAATGTTGTCGGTTGAGTAACGGAGGAAATACATGTTGCATCAGCATTTGTCCGAAATAGTCGCTGGTATCCATTGCTAATGCGTTGGGACATGTGTCAATAGCCATTACGCTAATGTTATCGGGGTGAGAAAAGGGTGGCATTTCTTGTCCGGTTATAGGATTATAATCGTAATAGGGCTCAGCATGAGTGGTGGCTCTTAAAGTAGATTTTATACTCCCTTGAATATCGCAGGTGATGTCGCCTATCACCTTAATGGACAGGTTCGGATTTTTTAAGTCTTGTTCAGAAAGATATACAGGAGCATCGGGTGCCCAAAAATGGGCACAAATGAGCATATCGGTGCAAACAGCCCAACGCATAAAAATGCTGCGATATAGTTGGGGCGTTTGGTTAAAAGTATCCCAATTAAAAGCTTCGCCTTGGCAGTGTTCTACCAGTTGAGGGGCATCTGCTACACAGTAAGAAAGGAAATCTACGGCAGGTGTGTTTAAAAATTGTTGTTCAGACATTTTTTTTGCCCCTATTTTTTGCAATATATATTGTGCTCCTTGTGATACTCTTCCCGTACCGGTAATAAGTATTTTTATTTTAGGCAAATTTATATTGCAAAGTAGCAATGTCAATTGTTCCAATGAAAATTTCTTGTCCGGTGCGGGTAATGTGAAGGTATGGTATTTGAGTCCATAACAACGTAAGGTATGATAAACGCCAACAATGCCTGCCCACCAGCCAAAAGCACATACTCGTTTGTGTTGGCTGTCGGTGAGATATTCGTAATCGGAAAAAGTGATGCGTTTTGCCATCATCGCTTGTAGCAAGGGCTTGTTATAAGCCTGCATTTTTGCTATATGTCCGAAAAAGAAATAGTGTTTGTCGGGTATAAGAGACGGAATACTTGCTTCTTTGATTCCGAATAAAATATCACAATCAGCAATGTCATCGCATACTTGTATGCCTAATTGACGATATTCTTCATCGGTATATGCTCTAATAGGACTGCTTTGAACCACAAATTGATCATCTGGATATGATTTTTGCAATTGTGCCATTTGCTGTGGCGTAAGTGCCACCCTGTTGTCTATTGGAATTTTGGTTTCTTTAATAAGACCTATTTTCATACCTACCGATTATTTAACATGAAATATTTATGTCAGGTTGATTAAAACGGACTTATAAAATCTTTAAAAAAAGGATTTTCGTTGTCTTTTTCCGAAACAATAGCTTGTTTGATGTTCCAATCGATGTTGAGGGTTGGGTCGTCCCAACGAATAGCCATTTCAGAGGCTTTGTTGTAGTAATTGTCTGTTTTATAGACGAATACGGTGTCGTCTTCTAATGCTACAAATCCGTGGGCAAAACCACGTGGAATCCAAAACATGTTGTTTTGAATGGTATCCAATCGCACCGATACATATTGTCCGTAGGTGGGTGAATTTTTTCTGATATCCACGGCAACATCTAGTGCCGCACCATGCACCACTCTTACCAATTTGGCTTGAGCGTAAGGAGGTGCTTGCAAATGCAATCCTCTTACTACGCCTTTTTTGGAGATAGATTGGTTGTCTTGTACAAAATTGGCAATGACACCATTTTGTTCAAATAAATGTTGGCTAAAACTTTCAAAAAAACAACCACGATTGTCACCAAATACTTTCGGTTGTATAATCAATAAACCTTCTAACTTTGTTTTGATGAATTCCATTTACTTATTTTTTTCAAAGATGATAAAATCTTATTTTTCCAAGATGTTTCTTGTTGTTCTAAGTCTTGATTGGTTGTTTCTTGACCATATTTTCCGTATTTTCCGTATCTTCCATATCTTCCATATCCGTCTGATCCATGAGAAGAACCATTGAGAATAAAACCTAAATTTTTGATTCGAGGATTGTCATATAAATCGTTCAAATTAGCAATGAAAGGTTTGATGGAATAATTTTCTTTGAAGATATAAAGAGGATAATCTGCCAATTGTAAGCAGACTGCTGCATCAGATACTAAGCCAATAGGTGGATTATCTATAAATATGAAATCATAATTTTGTTTCAATTCCGTAATGAAGGTATCCATATTTTTAGATAGTATTAATTCTGACGGATTGGGAGGAATGCTACCGGCTGTAATAAAGAATAAATTTGGCAACCGGCATTCGTGAATACAATCTTGCCATTTTTTTTCTCCTATTAGAATATCACTTACACCATAATAATTGTGAACAGGTTTTTCTGCAGTAGAAAAGGCTTTATGTATTTTGGGTTTTCGCATATCACAATCCAAAACAATAACTTTTTTGCCGGAATATGCCACTATGCCTGCCAAATTGACAATAACAAATGTCTTACCTTCTCCGGAAGTAGTAGATGTATTTGCAACAACTTTTGACCCTTCCGTATTGTCCATAAAGTTTAGATTTGCTCTAATTCTTCTAAATTCTTCCAAAACAAGGGCTTTGGGATCTACGTCAACCAATAGTTTAGATTCCGGTAGATTGTTCAAAAATGGAATTGAACCCAAGTAAGGTGTGTCAGTGTATTTTTTGATATCATCAGCACTATCAATGATATTGTAATTCAAATATTTTATTATCAAAAATACAAGTGCAATAATAATGGCAATAAAGAAACTAATTACATAGAATGTTTTCTTATTGATTGTAGATTCTGACATTTCAGGAGTTGCAGATTGCAAAATAATAAATGGATTGGTGGTGCTTGCCTTCATGATAGTATAGGAAACACGCGATGCCAATAGTTGTTCATAGTAAGAATTGCTGGTAGATGCCAAGCGTTGCAACTTTTTGTAATCCATGATATTGGCAAAATCTTCTTGATTTTGCAAGATTCCCTTACTTTTATTAAGTTTTGCTTTTATATCTGCTTTTTCATTTCTTAAAGATTCAATATTGGTATGAATGATTTCTTTAAGAGCATTTGTTTGCACGTTTATCTGATAGTTGATATTTTGAATTTTTCCACTAGATGTAGTGTAATTGTATTGTAAATTTTCTTTTTCTATTAGTAATTGTTGTAGTTTGTCAATACATGCTCCTACATTGCCATTCATATTGTTGCCGATAATTTTTGCCATCAATTTGTAAGGGTCGTCAGTGCTAAAAGAATTTTCAATGGCATGTAATTTACGTTCCTCTTGTTCAATGGTGGCAAGTCGTGAAGTATATTCCTCTATAGATTTAGATAATTCGTCCAAAGATTTATCATTTGGATCGATAAAATTGTTGGAGCGTTTGTAGTTGTCTAAGTTTTCTTCTCTATGGTAAACCTCGTTTTCCCAAAATTCTAATTGATTATCCAAATAATTAAGCACCTGAATATAACTTTCTTGGCATTTTAGCGTATAATATTGAAAGAAATCTTCTGTGATGGCATTAATTATCATGCTTCCTTTTTTTGCATTCGGATAATAAATAGAGATTTCTATTCCTTGCGATACTTTTTCTGAAGGATAGGCTGATAATTTGCTGATATATTTTTCATTGCGTTGTGCCGGAGAAATAAAAATTACATAATAGGTATTGCCTATCAAATTGTCAAGACCGGTTTTTAACTTGAGTGTTAGCGAAAAATCTTTTGTTTTAAAAGTACTTTCTGTTTGAGAAATAGTAAAATCGTATGAAAAAGTTTTTCTTTTGCTATCACAATGTATTCTTAATTTATTTTTATTTAAAAATTCAAAATAAATAGGTGTATCAAAAAGAATGTTGCTATTAGAGTCATAGGTAACTTCAAAAGCATCGTTAGGGAATAATTCCGAATCAATAATTTTTCCTTTCAAGTAATATTCAACATCCAAAGGTAATTTTGATAATGACGCAGTAAGAAAATTTTTCGATTGAATCAAGTTGATAACTTTGGTAGGATTTTCTTGTCTTGCCAAAAAGTCGCTTGTAGGTGATTCTTTGTCAATCATTCTACCTACATTTTCTTCTGATTTTTGAATAATGGTGGTGGATTTATATATTGGAATAGTATATCTAAAATATATGGCTGCAATTAGATATGCTATCAACAATAATGTTGGCAATACATACCAATATTGCTTAAGAATTTTAAATAGTATTTTTATATCAAATTCGTTGTTTAGTGTTGGTATTTCTTTTCTCATAGTTTTTGTTGAATTTGATTAACAGAATTGATAATTAGTAATGTTGTAGAAAGAAGTGTTATATAAGGATTCAACTCGTTGAGGAATCTTGTTATAGGCTTTAATCTAGGTTCAACATAAATAATGTCATTTGCTCTTAATGTTAGGTTGGCTTGTTTCATACCTTCAATAGTAGAAAGGTCCACTTGATAGACAATAGGATTTTTTAAATCACCACGAATCAATTTTATATTGTATCCTTTGCCATCGGTAATACCACCTGCCAATGCAAGTGCTTCAATGAGCGTTGTATTGTCATGTTGCAGTGTGATAACTTTGGCTGTTCCTCCGGAACCTCCTGGAAATATCGTTACTCGGTGGTTGGAGATTTTGGCTCTTACCATCGGAGAATTCATATATTGACCATAAATAGTTTCCAGAGTGTCTTCTAACTCTCTGGTAGTCATTCCACCAACAGGGAATCTGCCAATGCGTGGCAGTTTGACACATCCGTCAAATTCCACAGTATAAGTATGCCAATTGTTACTATTGCCTCTGGCAGTTCCATTTGCGGAGTTTTGTTCAAAAATTGTTTCTCCATCTTGGATATCCACTATAATGGCTAACTCATCATTAGGGGCAATGGTGTATTCTGTGTAGCGTTCTTCTTGTGGGAAAGGTGAAATATCTGCTTTGGTAGCCCTTAGCAGACGCGTAGGCATAAAGACTTTGCAAGAACTGAAACAAAGTGCCGTAAGTATGCAAACTATTAAATATTTATTCCTCATTATCAATTGGTTTTATGTTTATTGATGGTGTTGCCTATGATTGACAATATAATATATATAAATATGATTATCGGTATTGATATGAAATTCAATAAAATAACCAGTATCAAACCAATAATTAATAATATATAACGCAGAATATTGTTCTTTATTGTAAAATCATGAAATTTAAGTGATAGCAATGGGTATTCGCATAGCATGGCTATACATAGTAGTACGATTATGCCTATAGATATAATACAAAGAGTTTGATTGCTTAAACTTCTGCCCCAAAACGGAATGGATATTAATACAAAAGCCGCTGCAGGAGAAGGTAGGCCTAAAAACTGCTCGGTTTGTCGGGTGTCTAAATTAAATTTGGCCAAACGAATGGCTACACAACAACAATAGATAATACTGCATACAGCGGGTATGATATTAATATTGTATATTTCATACAAAGGTATATCGGTCAATAATGTAGAATGGGATAAAAAGTAGTACATTATAAATGCAGGTGCTAATCCGAATGACACCATATCACATAAAGAATCCAATTCTTTTCCTATATCGGACTTTGTATGTAACATACGAGCGGCGAAACCATCAAAGAAATCAAAAACAGAGGCTAATATAATCATGATTGCCGCATAATTGAATTCACATTGGGAAGCAAATAATACGGCTATACATCCACATGCGAGATTGCCTAATGTTATTGCGTTGGGAATGTGTTTTTTTATATTCATTGTCATCAATTTATTCAAACAAAGTTCCTGTAAATCCGTTCTGGTTTTTCGGTGTAAATCCCAAATGTTGGTAGGCGGCAGAAGTTACTTCTCTTCCACGTGGTGTTCGTACCAAAAATCCTTCTTGGATTAAAAATGGTTCATATACCTCTTCAATGGTGCCGGCATCTTCTCCAACAGCGGTGGCAATGGTATTCAAACCTACAGGACCACCTTTGAATTTGGTAATAATGCAAGTAAGAATACGATTGTCCATTTCATCCAAACCGTGTTCGTCAACATTAAGGGCACTTAGTCCGTAGCGGGCAATTGCCAAGTCAATATGCCCATTTCCTTCTATTTGTGCAAAGTCTCTCACTCTTCGCAATAATAGGTTGGCAATACGTGGAGTTCCACGGCTGCGTCTTGCAATTTCGTGAGCAGCTAAATGGTCAATATCTATTTTCAAAATATTCGCACTGCGGCAAATAATTTTTTCTAACGTGCTTGTGTCGTAATAATTGAGGCGAAGATTGATACCAAAACGAGAACGCAAAGGTGCTGTCAACAACCCTGAACGTGTGGTGGCACCCACCAAAGTGAAAGGGTTGAGACTTATCTGCACATTGCGGGCATTGGGCCCTGATTCAATCAAAATGTCAATTTTATAGTCTTCCATGGCAGAATAAAGATATTCTTCCACTACCGGCGACAATCTGTGAATTTCGTCTATGAATAAAACATCATTGGGTTCCAGATTCGTCAACAAACCGGCTAAGTCACCGGGTTTGTCAATAACAGGTCCTGAAGTAACTTTTACATTGACACCCATTTCATTGGCAATAATGTAAGAAAGGGTTGTTTTGCCTAATCCGGGAGGTCCGTGTAATAGAACATGGTCTAAACTTTCACCACGTTGCTTAGCGGCGTGAACAAATATTTTTAGATTGTTGACCACTTGCTCCTGACCGGCAAAGTCGCCAAATCCGGCAGGACGAATCACTTTCTCTATTTCTTTGTCAGATAGAGGCATACGTTCGTTTCTAGGGTCTAAATTAGGATTGTCTATTTGTTTTGCCATATTTATACTGCTAAATCTTCCTCACTACGGAGGTTTTCTATAATAAAATTGGTTCTATCATCAGAGTTGTCACCCATATAGTAGGATAGCAATTTTTCAATAGAAATATCGTTATTGAGAACAACCGGGTCTAAACGAATGTTTTTGCCTATAAAATGTTTGAATTCCGGTGCAGAAATTTCTCCTAAACCTTTAAAACGAGTAACTTCCGGTTTGCCGGACATCTTTTTTAGCATTTGATTGCGTTCTTCCTCAGTGTAACAATAGTGAGTTTCTTTTTTGTTTCTAACTCTGAAAAGAGGTGTTTGCAAAATGTAAACATGTCCCGTACGTATGAGTTCGGGGAAGAAATATAAAAAGAATGTTAATAGTAATAAACGAATGTGCATACCGTCAACATCGGCATCGGTGGCAATGACAATATTGTTGTAGCGAAGATTTTCCAAGCCATTTTCAATATTCAATGCTCCCAAAAGATTGTTGAGTTCATCGTTTTCATACACTCTTAATTTAGACTGTCCATAACTATTGAAAGGTTTTCCTCTCAAAGAAAAAACTGCTTGATAATCAGCATTTCTTGATTGAGTGATAGAGCCTGAAGCAGAATTTCCTTCTGTGAGGAAAATGGTGGTTTCCAAACGTTTGTCTTCTGTTTTAGGTTTGACAGGGTCGGTGAGGTGTATGTTGCAATCTCTTAAATTTTTGTTGACAATATTTCCTTTTTTGGCACTTTCCTTTGATTGTTTTTTTAAGCCGAGAATTTCCTTACGTTCCTTTTCTGCAGCAAGAATTTTTTGCTGCCAAATGTTGGCAATGTCCGGATTTTTGTGTAAATAGTTGTCTAACAATTTACACACCATGTCATTGACATAACCTCTAACCGTAGGACCTCCTTTTTGCATATCAGTAGAACCTAGTTTGGTTTTGGTTTGACCTTCAAATTGTGGCTCTTGAATGCGGATGCTGAGGGCGGCACAAATGGATTGACGAATATCTGCCGGATCGTAGTCTTTTTTGAAATAGGTTCTTGCACATTTTACCAAAGCTTCTCGCAATGCATTTTGATGTGTACCTCCATGAATGGTGTATTGTCCGTTGACAAAGGTATAGTAATCTTCACTGGAACTATGTTGGGTTTGTGTGAGTGCCATTTCAAATTTTCCTTCTTCCAAATGAATGATAGGATAGGCCATGTTATTCACATTGACATTGTGTGCCAACAAATCTAATAATCCGTTTTTTGAAAAATATTTTTCTCCATTGCAAATGAGTGTTAAACCTTTGTTCAAAAAGGCATAGTTCCATAACATTTGCTCAATGAATTCAAAATAAAAAGTATAATTGCCAAAAATATCTTCATCGTTATCCGGAATGAAAGTGATAATAGTTCCGTTTTTCTCTTGTGTATCGCTGATAGGATAGTCGTTTTTTAAATTTCCACAAGAAAATTCAGCTATTTTTGTTTTTCCGTCACGGATAGATTGAACTCTAAAATAGCTCGAGAGTGCGTTAACGGCTTTTAAGCCGACGCCATTCATACCTACTGATTGTTGAAAAGATTTGGTGTCAAATTTCCCACCTGTATTTAAGTTATAAACGCAGTCAATAGTTTTTCCCAAAGGAATACCACGTCCATAATCTCGAACGGTAACTTGATGATCTTTGATAGAAATTTCTATGCTTCTGCCAAAACCTTGATTGAATTCATCAATAGAGTTATCAATAACTTCTTTTAAAAGTATATATATACCATCATCACGTGAAGAACCATCTCCATAGCGGCCAATATACATTCCCGAACGCTTACGGATGTGTTCCAGCCCTTCTAAAGTGATAATATTATCTTCATTGTATTCGCTCATTTTTCCCATTTATATTAAACAAGCAAAGATAGCTAATTTTATTCAAAAGGGAGAAATATTTTCAGTTGATTTTATAACATTTTTCTGTTAATTTTATTGCTGAACCAAAGTGAAGGTGCCGGATGTTTCTGTAGTAGAATTTTCCAAGTAAACCAAACCGGAAAAAGTTCCTTCTATCAACGATTTTTCCTTATAACTCATATATTGTCCTCTAATTTTTAGAGCATTGAAAGTATGACCGGATCCACCATTGGGATTATAAATATTGGCAAAACCAATCGAGCCTACTATAGAATCGTTAATTTTTTTTAAAGTGGAAGAGGTATTGGAGCTTAATTCTTGTATAACTATTTCTTTATCATTGCTTTTTGTAATTTTGAAAGAATAAAAAGAAGTGTAATCTGTAGTTGTGTTGTTGTCAGTATAGGAACCGGTAAATGTGCCTAAATAGGAACCTATTTGAGGATCTTTTTTGCAACCAACAAGTGTCAACAAGGTAAATATGACAATACAAAAACGGCAGATAGAAAAATTTTTCATAATAGTGAATTTTAGATATGCAAAAATAGTCAATTTTTATTTGATAACAAAGCAAAAACTATTTTTTTTTTATTCAATTCAACAAAAAATGTTATCTTTGCAAAAAATTAGAGCAATGTATTGTAAAAAAATCTTGTTAAGTTTGATGTTGTTAGGCATGTGTGGAATATTGGCAAAAGGTCAAACTACATCTTTAAGTCCTCAACAACCAAAAACACGAATATTATTTATTTTTGATGCATCTAATAGCATGTGGGGGAATTGGCAGAGTGATAAGAAAATTCACATTGCGAACCGATTGTTATCCAAAATGATAGATAGTTTGGAAAATTATCCGAATGTGGAATTGGCATTACGTGTTTATGGTCATCAATATGAATACAAATTACACAATTGCAATGATACCAAGTTGGAAGTTCCATTTGGTCCAAATAATTTTCAAAGAATCCAGCAGAAATTAAAAACCATTCGTCCCAAGGGGACAACGCCCATAGCAATGTCGTTGGCGGCTGCCGAACAGGATTTTGCTTCCGCTACCAATAGCAGAAATATCATCATTTTGATAACTGATGGTATAGAAGAATGTTCTGGCAATCCTTGTGAAGTATCGCAAGCTTTACAACGTAAAGGTATTATGTTAAAGCCGTTTATCATTGGCATTGGTACGGGGCAAACATTGGATTTAAGTTGTGTCGGCAACTATCTTGATGCAAGTAGCGAAAAGGCCTTTGACCAAGCATTGACAATCATTATTGAGCAAATTTTTAACAAAACAACTTGCCAAGTAAGTCTATTAGATGCTAACGGAAAGCCGACTGAGTCAAATGTAAATATGTCGTTTTTTGATGAGTCGAATAACACATTGGCATACAATTATATCCATACTATGAATCCTCGTGGATTGCCTGACACCTTGTATTTGAATGCGATGCCTTCATACCGTATAAAAGTGCATACTTTACCGCCTGTGGAAGTAGAACATGTGAAACTGAATCCGGGGACACATACGGTAATTCCGATTGATGTACCGCAAGGTAATTTATTGGTGAAGACCACAACCGCCAAAACTACTCGTTATAATTCTGTTCCGGTGATAGTTAGAAAATCAGGAAGTGCAGAAATTGTCAACGTACAATATTTTAATATTGCAGAAAAATATTTGACAGGAAAATACGATTTGGAAATTTTGTGTTTGCCACGTGTTTATATCAATAATGTAGATGTAAGTCAAAGTTATACCACACAGATAAAAGTAGCAGATCCCGGAGTTGCCATTATTCAAAAAGGAGAATTCGGATATGGAAGTCTCTATGTTGTTAAAGATGGCAAAGATGAATGGATTTATAATTTACGAAGTGATGACACTTCAGAGTCCATCATGTTGCAACCCGGAACCTACAAAGTGGTATTTAGAAAAGATAAAGAATATCAAACAATAAAGACTTGGGAGCATGTATTTGTTGTTAAATCCAATGCAACAACCAATGTTAATGTGCCAAAATAGCGTATGGGAAAAAAGATGAAAGAAAAATTTACCATAGAAGACTTGTTGATATTAGATGCAGGTGCAGAAGGTGTTTGTATTGGCAAGTATGAGGAAAGAGTGGTTTTTGTTAACAATGTTGTACCCGGTGATGTGGTAGATGTGGAAGTCTATAAAAAGAAGCATCATTATTATATGGCAAGATTGTTACAATTGAAGGTTCCTTCTGAAAAAAGAGTGGAGCCAAAGTGTGAGCATTTTGGCATTTGTGGAGGCTGCAAGTGGCAAAATATGGACTATCAAGCCCAACTTTTCTATAAACAAAAACAAGTGCAGGATCATTTTGAACGCATTGGAAAATTTTCTTTTCCTCCGTTGAAACCGATTCTGCCATCAGATAATATTTTTCAATATCGCAATAAAATAGAATATACTTTTTCTAATCGTCGTTGGCTGTCCAATGAAGAAATGGAACATGCTGATGAATTGAATTTAAATGGATTAGGTTTTCATTTGCCGGGAGTATTTGACAAGGTGTTGGATATTAATCATTGCGATTTGCATAGCGAAATCGGCAATCAGATTAGAAATAGTTTGCGAGAATTTGCTTTGAACAAAAGTATATCGTTTTATAATATTCGTACACATGAAGGTTTGCTAAGGAATGTTGTTATTCGAAATTCTGTTTGCGGAGATTTGATGGTAATAGTGGTCTTTGCCTACAAAGATAAGTTTTTAGAAATGGTGATGAATTTTTTGCGTGTTACCTTTCCGCAAATTACTTCTTTGATGTATGTTGTCAATGATAAAATGAACGATAGCATTGCAGATTTAGAAGTGCATACGTTTTTCGGAAATGATTTTATGATTGAGCAAATGGAGGATTTGCAATTTCATGTAGCTCCGCAGGCATTTTATCAAACCAATGCTTCACAAGCATTGAAATTGTATCAAACTGTGCGAACTTTTGCAAATATACAGCCGGAAGATATTGTATATGATTTATATACTGGTACCGGCACTATTGCCTTGTTTGTGGCACGATTGGCAAAAAAAGTAGTGGCAGTGGAATATGTGGATTCTGCAGTGGAAAATGCAAAAGAAAATGCAATTTTAAATCACATAGATAATGCTGTTTTTTATGTCGGCGACATGGCAAAGGTTTTTACCGATGACTTTATTGCCAAGAATGGAAAACCGGATATACTGATAGCCGATCCTCCTCGCAATGGTATGCATCCTGACGTGGTGGCTCAAATATTGAAGATTATGCCGAAACGAATAGTGTATGTAAGTTGCAATCCCGCTACACAGGCAAGAGATATTGCCTTATTGTCATCTGCTTATCAGGTGATAGCCACACAGCCTGTAGATATGTTTCCACATACGCAGCATGTGGAAAATGTGTGCATGTTGGAAAAGTTATGATATTTTTTTGTGGGCAAAAAAGATTAGAGAAATAAAGCAAATAGCATCTATGGCAATAAAGACGGCAATGCTATTTTCGTGTGTAAAATGTGTAACAGCAAAAAATAACAAAGTTCCCAATAAGACAAAAATAAAAGTCATCAAATTCATGTAGGCAAGCATGTCTCCGTTTTTTTGTCCGGTATTAGCTTTTTGTATTAAACTCAAACAGGGTACTTCATAACAACCGCCCATAAAGGCAATAATGAAAATCAATATTGCACATGTGATAATAGATGGATTGAAAATGATAATGGATGTTATACAAAGTATCATTCCTATCAATCCTGTAAGTATTAGTGTTTTGCGTTTGAATATATTGCAAAGTTTACCCGTTACGGTGCAGCCGATAGCAATGCCGATAGCGGCAATTGTCATAACAATGCCTGAAGTAGTGTTGCTTTGTGCTAAAGTTTGTGTACAATGTATAAGTAGGTTCATTTGCAAAATGCCGGCAATCATCCAGAATGATGATTCGCCGAAAATACCAGCATTGACACCTTCAAATTGTTTGGCAAAAAGAAAAGCTTGTTTTAGAAATTTTATAGGGTTGGTAGTGCCGTTATAGTCACTTTCCGGATGTTCTTCCACTTTGATGAGACGACACATAAAATAGCCGCCAAAAGCAAATAGAAACAATAAGCCGACAACTATATGAACAATATAATGGTCTGAAAGGAATGAAGATAAGAAAGTTCCTGTTAAAATGGCCAAAAACGACATAGTCTCAAAAACACCACTGCCAAAGTTCACACCTTCTTCTCCGCCAATTTCCTTTATCAGTCCGTATTTTGTAGGAGAATACATGCAACTTTGGATACCCATGAGTAAAACAGCAACAAGTGTGAGCCATATATTTTGGCAATAGAAGCCAACTCCGGCAATGGCAACAATCGGAAATTCCAGCAATTTGCAAATACGGAAAATTTTGTGTTTTGCATACTTGACGGCAATTTTTCCACTTAAAGGTGAAAAAGTAAGATATGGAATCACCAATGCTGCCGAAACAGCTGTTGTGAGTTGTGAGGTGTTCAGCCATGACCAACTTGCTCCAATATAGACAATGCAGAACTTCATGAAATTGTCATTCAATATGCCTAAAAAATTGGCAGAAAACAAACTTATCCAGTTTTTAGTAATTTGTTTCATGAGTTTTGAAATTAATAAAATTCAGTTCAAGACAAATTAGAGGTTTTTGTCTCAATTGCAAGTCCCAAAGGTAAACAACATTATCTTTTTTCTTCATTTCGATTGAATGTTTTTTTTATTTCTACTTGCAGTAAATAAAAATCTTCTTTTTGTAAAAGAAAATCTTTTAGTGTTACATCTGCGTCTTTTTTGAAGCAGATGAATGAATAGATACAACTTGTTGTATAAGAAATGCTTGTGATAATTCCGACAAGAGTTAGTGCTTGTAAATAGGGAAGAGATTTTAAAAGCGGAATGGAGGCAAATCCTAAAACTGCCGTTACAATCAAACCGATAATGGAGGCAATAGTGTTGATTTTGAATTTCCCCAAACCGGAAAAGTAATGAGCTAAAATGACATTAGCAGAAAAAATAAAAATCCCGATTCCTAATACATACAAAACCGGCTTTACTTCTATAAATTCGGGACCAAAAATGAAAGCAAAAATTTCTTTTGGCAGGCATAATAAAACAATAATGGCTATTAAGGCAAAATAAATGGATAGTTTTGTGAAGGCAAGTGTGATTTTTTTTGCATATTGTTTATCATTATGGCAGTTGGAAATATGTGTATATTGGATAGTGGAAATACTTTTGGGCAAAATCCAAATCGATTCAGATAGTTTTGTTCCTAAATCATATATTCCTAAAGCTTTACGTCCGGAACAAAATTCTATAATATAATAATTTAATCGATAATTGAGCATTTGTGCAAGATTGGCCAATTGAATGGTGATGCCGTATTTTGCCAATTGTTTTAGTAAGTCGCAAATACCGGAAAATCCTTTATATTGTGTGCCTTTTATAGCAGGTATGATGGATATAATTGTAATTATCAAATAGGAAAGTGAGTAGGCAATAAAATAGGAAGAAACTTGCTGATGGTTTCTAATAAATATGAAATAGCAAAGCCATATTGCCAACATCACTATTTGCATAAGCGAACAAATGTTGTAAAGTGCAATTTTCTTTTTGGATAAAAGAATTTGCATATTTATAGAATAAAATGATACACAAATAGTTGAAAAAATAAACAAACCAAAATATTCCATGGGTATCAGTTTGAATATAAACATGATACCACTACCTATCAAATTGATAATTATTGAAGAAAGATAAGCAATAAAGATAATTTGAAAATGGTCGTATCGTGGCAATGTATATACAATGGAATCACTTCCCAAAACGGATGTAAAAATTTGTAATATGCTGATGCCTAATACAAACAAACCGATTGTTCCAACTCCTTCTGCATGAAAATAATTAGTATTGACAATCACCAATCCGAATGATATCAATACACACAAAAGTCTTGTTCCGAAAGTTCCAAATATTTTCTTCAGCATTTTTTAATGTGCTTCTAACCAATTTTGTCCACATTTCATGTCAATGGAAAGCGGAATAGGCATGTTGATGACGGTTGTCATGTTTTTATTGACAATTTCTTTTACCTTTTCTACTTCGTCCAAAGGTACGTCTAAAACTAATTCATCGTGAACTTGTAAAATTATTTTAGCCTTCAAATTATTGTTTTTCAAATCTCTGTAAATGTTTATCATGGCAATTTTAATCAAATCGGCAGCCGTTCCTTGAATAGGGGCATTGACGGCGTTTCGTTGATCAAAACTTCGTAGATTGTTGTTCTTGGAATTAATATTTCTCAAGTAACGTCTTCGTTTCATGATAGTTTCTACGTAACCATGATTTTGAGCAAATTCTATTTGTTGATTGATATAATCTTTGATGCTTGGAAATTTTTCAAAATATTGTTCTATCAATTGTGCTGCTTCAGTGCGAGAAATATTCAGTCGTTCTGCCAACCCAAAGGCACTCATTCCGTATAGGATGCCAAAATTAACGGCTTTGGCATGTCTTCTCATGTCTTTTGTAACATCGGTTATGTCAACGTTATATATTCTGGCAGAAGTGGCAGCATGAATATCAACATTGTGCATAAAGTCGTTGAGCATATTTTCATCGTGGCTCATTACGGCTGCCAATCGCAATTCAATTTGTGAGTAGTCAGCAGCGATAAGTGTGTATTGAGGATTGCTGGGAACAAATGCTTTGCGAATTTCTCTACCGTCTTCATCGCGAATAGGAATATTTTGTAGATTGGGATTGCTGGAACTTAAGCGACCTGTGGCTGTAACAGTTTGATTGAATTGTGTGTGCAATCTGCCTGTTTTCTTGTTTACCAGCAAGGTGAAAGCATCTACATAAGTGGATTTTAATTTGCTTAATCCTCTAAATTCTAAAATTTTACTGATAATTGGATGTTTGTTCTCCAATTTTATCAAAATATCTTCTCCTGTTTGATATTGTTTTGATTTAGTGAGTTTTGCATTATCTATAATGCGTAATTTTTCAAAAAGAATAATTCCTAATTGTTTGGGAGACCCGATGTTGAATTCTTCTCCCGCCATTGCATAAATATCCTTTTTGATAGCGGAGATTCTTTCGTCCAAAACGATAGAATAGTTTTTCAAACAATCTACGTCAATTTTCACTCCGGTTTCTTCCATTTCTGCCAATACCGCCACCAGCGGCATTTCAATTTCGTTGAACAATTTTGTGGCTTCTCGTTCTTCCATCAATTTGGCAAAAACAGGTTTTAATTGAAAAACAATGTCAGCTTGCTCACAAAAGTACCAAAAATCATTGTTGGAGGCATACATCAAATTGGAATGCAAATAGTTGTCAGAAAGATTTTCTATATTGTGTCTTGCTTCCGGTTCTAATATATAGTGTGCTAAAATAGTGTCAAAACAGTTATTTTGAATTTCCATGCCACATGTGTGGAATATTTTGATGCTATTTTTGAGTTCGTAGGTGATTTTTTCTTGCTTGTTGGTGAAAATTTCTTCCAAGATGTTGAGCCAAGCTATTAATGCTTCTTTTCTATCGGGAAGTTGTACATAAGTGGCTTTGTCTTTTTCGGTGCAAAATGCGAGTCCTAATAAACTTTTGCTTTGGTCAATATTAATTTTAATGTTAGGAATGAATGCAAAACAATTTTTGGTTTTGATATTTTCAATAAATTTTGCCAATTCCTGAATGTTGGTTATTTGGTTGTATGTCTTGTTACTATTGAGGGAGTTGTTGATGCTTTGAGAAAATAAGTCAGGGAACAAACTATCTGAAAATGTAGTCGGTTTAGTGGTAGTTTGCTCTAAATTGAAATCTTTGATAATACGTTGATAAAGTGTTCTGAATTCCAATTCGTCAAAAATCTTTTTCAGTTTGCCAACATCTGGTTTGTCAAATTTCAATTGTTGTTCGTCAAATTCTATAGGTACATCAAGTATAATGGTTGCCAGTGATTTTGACAAGATAGCATCTTCGCTGCCATCTTTTACTTTTTGTTTAAGTTTTTCATTACGAATCAAATCAACATTTGCAATCATATTTTCTATGCTGCCAAATTGTTTAATGAGATTTTTGGCACCCACTTCACCAATCCCTTTTATGCCGGGGATGTTGTCAACAGCGTCACCCCAAAGACCTAAAATGTCAATCAGTTGTTCAGGTTCGTTGATGGAATATTTCTCGCAAATTTCTTTCACTCCCAATATCGAAATTTCCGAACCTTTGTGTGCGGGTTTGTATATAAAAATATTTTCTGATACTAATTGCCCGTAATCTTTGTCGGTAGTCATCATGTAGGTGGTAAAACCTTGTTGTTCTGCTTTTTTTGCGAAGGTGCCAATGATATCATCGGCCTCGTAGCCGCTTAGTCGTAGTATGGGAATGTTGAAAGCATCTAAGATGGCGTCAATATAAGGCAAGGATGCTACAATATCTTCAGGGGTGGCATCTCGATTGGCTTTGTATTGTTCAAAATCAGCGTGTCGCACTGTAGGTCCGTGGCTGTCAAATGCCACTGCCATGTGTGTCGGTTTTTCCGCTTTTATTACTTCATATAATGTATTAGTAAAACCCAATATGGCTGAAGTGTTCAAACCTTTTGATGTAAGACGTGGATTTTTATTCAACGCATAGTATGCCCTAAATATTAATGACATAGCGTCAAATAAAAACAATTTTTTTTCTTTCTGCTCCATGTTCTTTATTTTACAAAGTTGCAAAGATAGTATTTTTCCCCAAGATAACGTTTTAAAAGGGCATCTATTGTAGGTTTTTTGCCTTTAAATCGAATATACAACTCCATGGCATCGACATTGCCACCTTGTGAGAGGATGTTTTCCCGAAATCTTTTGGCAGTTTCTTTGGAAAAAATACCCTTGTCGGAAAATTCTGCAAAGGCATCATCGGCGAGCATTTCCGCCCATTTATATCCATAATAACCGGATGCATAACCACCGCCGAAAAGATGTGAAAAAGCTGTACTGATGCAGGTGCCTTTTACATGTGGCAAAACTTGTGTAATTTGTGTGATTTTTTCTTCTATTGCTTCCAAATCTCCTTCCCAATCAGTTTTTTGACTGTGCATTTGCATATCTAATAAGCCAAAAGTGAATTGTCGCATATTGTAGTAGCCGGACAAAAAATTGTCGTGAAGTTTTATTTTTTCTATCAAATCGGCTTTGATTGGTTCATGATTTTGATAATGAAAGGCAAATGTTTGCAAAAATTCGGTTTCGGTGGCCCAATGTTCCATGATTTGAGATGGTAATTCAACAAAATCTCTTACAACGGATGTTCCTGACAATGAATTATATCTCACTTTTGACAACAACCCGTGTAAACCGTGTCCAAATTCGTGCAAGAAAGTACTTACTTCGTTGAAGGTTAACAAAGAAGGCATATCAGCAGTTGCAGGTGTAAAATTGAATACCAGCGATACTATCGGAAGTATTTTGTTGCCATCAGCATCAAAACCTTGATCTTTAAACGATGTCATCCAAGCTCCGTTGCGTTTACTATTTCTCGGGAAGAAATCCATGTAGAGTGTACCAATCTTTTCTTCGTTTTCAAAAATTTCGTATGCTTTTACATCGTTTTGATAGACAGGTATTTTTGAATTTTCTTTGATGTGAATGCCATAAAGTTGTTCGGCTAACGAAAAAATGCCTTTTTGTACATTTTCTAATTGGAAATAAGGTTTTACTTCTTGTTCGTCATATTGAAAATGAGCAAGTTGATATTTATTTGCATAGAAGGACCAGTCCCAGGCTTGCAATTCTCCTTCAAAATGGTTTTCATGAGCAAATTCGGTCAACATTTTCACTTCTTCTTGTGAAACCGGCTTAAAAATATTGATCAATTGATGAAGAAAATCAAATACTTCTTTGCTTGATTTTACCATCCTTTCTTCTAAAACATAGTCAGAATATGTTTGATACCCAAGTAGTTGTGCTAATTCTTTCCGCAAGTGGAGAATGTCAAAAATAGTTTGTGAATTGTCAAAATTTCCACCAAAGGCACGGCTATTATATGCGAAATAGATTTTTTTTCGTAAATCTCTATTTTCTACATATTTAATAAATGCGGAGTAACTTGGCATAGATAGGTCAAATGACCAACCGTTGTTGTGCGATTTTTCTAATGCCTTTGCATGGGCAAGTGCTAATTCGTTTTCCGGTAGTCCTTTTAATTGGTCTTTCTCATTTTCAGGAAAATACATTTCAAATGCAGTAGTTGCACTTAAAAGATTGTTTTTGAATTGCAGACTTTTTTTTGACAATTCTTCTACCAATTTCTCGTAGCGTTTTCTATCGTTTGCATTCAAATTGGCACCATTACGGCAAAACGATTTATAATTGTCAGTCAGCAGTGTAAGAGCGTCTTCCGCCAAATTTAAAGAATCACGTTTCTGATAAACATGCTTAATTTTCTGAAAGAGTGCATCATTTAAGAAAATATAGTTGGAAAACTCTACTTCTATCGGAATCAATTTTTCGGCAATTTCTTGTAGTTCTTCGTTTGATTCTGCTTCCAAAAGATTATAGAAAATATTGCAAATATCACTATATAGCATGCCATTTTTGTCCAAGGCGACAATGGTATTTTCAAAGGTTGGTTCTTCAGGATTGGCTACTATTGCATCTATTTCTTGTTTGGCTCGGCTGACAGCAAATTGTATGGCCGGCAAAAAATCTTCAGACTTAATTTTGTCAAAAGGAGGTAGTATCCAGTTGTTTAACAATGGGTTGTTGTTTATTTCTTTTTGCATAATCTTTTTTTTGCAAAGATAACACAAAATTATGAATTAAAACTGCTTATTACTTCTTGCCGGATGAGGTTTGTTTAGGTATGAAAATTTCTTGTTTTAGTGAGATGTTGAAAGTGACTTATGTCAAAATAAATTGAGTTTAAATTATTTTAGTGTTTGATTGTTAGAAAATTATATGATTAAAAATATTGCCATATAATTTTTTGCACAAATATTTGAAAAAAAATGTTATCTTTGCACTTGATTTGTAAATCGGCAATCATATAAAAGTTTGCCGGTTATTTAAAAGATTTTCAATAGAATATAGATTGATGGTAAAGTACAAAAGAATTTTATTAAAAATAAGTGGAGAGTCCTTGGCAGGAAAAAGCGGCAGCGGTATAGATACCGAAATGCTGAATTATTTTTCAACAGAGATTAAATCTGCAGTTGATTGTGGAGTGGAAATTGCAGTTGTAATCGGTGGCGGAAATATCTTTCGCGGATTACAAGGTGCTAAAAACGGATTCGACCGTGTACAAGGGGATTATATGGGTATGTTGGCTACTACTATCAATAGCATGGCTCTACAAGGAATGTTAGAATCTTTGGGAGTAAAGTCTGTTGTGTTAGGAGGTTTGGCAATAGACCCTGTATGTGAAAAAATGAGCAGCAGGCGTGCTATGGACTATTTGAAGCAAGGCAATGTTGTAATCATAGCCGGAGGGTCTGGCAATCCGTTCTTTACTACTGATTCTGCAGGTGCTTTGCGAGCTATAGAAATCCATGCAGATATATTGCTTAAAGGTACTAGAGTGGATGGTGTATATGACAAAAATCCGGAAACTTGTCCTGATGCAGTGAAATTTGATGAAATTACTTTTGACGAAGCATACGAAAGAAATCTTCATATTATGGATTTAACGGCATTTACACTTTGCAAAGAAAATAATATGCCTATAATAGTATTCAATATGAATACGCAAGGCAATTTATATAAAGTGGTAAATGGAGAAAAAGTAGGTACAAAAATTTTAAACGAATAAACTATGGCAGAAATTGATCAAATTCCTCAAGAGGAAACACCGGAAGAAAGAAAAAGGCGGGCAAAAGCAAAAAATAGAGTCAATATGCGTATTCATTGCACCATATTTATTTTAGTATGTGCATTGCTTTGGGTATTGTATTTTTTTCTGTTCAAGGATAGTGATTTAGGTCGTTCAATGTTGAAATTTTGTGCAGGATTGACACTTATTTGGTTTATTATTGTCTATTTTCACTATTTGGTGGTATTCAAATGGGGAAAATCTTATGTAGACAAAGAGGTGAGAAAATTGCGTAAGAAAGAACAACAAGAAAAAGAGAAAGAACAACAAGAGCAAATGGAATCAGGAGCTGTTGAAACACAAGGCAATGATGGTCCTTTTGCTGAAGAATAATTATAAAACAAATAAATATTATGGTAACAACAAGTAGTGAATGTTTGAGTGAAATGAAAAATGATATGACCAATTCACTCAACTTTTTGAAAAAAGAATTAGAGCAAATTAGAGCAGGCAAGGCTAATCCAAAAATGTTAGAAGGTGTCAAAGTAGATTATTATGGTACGCCGACCCCTATTGAGCAAGTGGCAAGCATAGGCACACCGGATCCTAAGCAAATATTGATTCAACCTTGGGAAAAAAGCATGATAGGACCTATTGAAAAAGCGATAATGGCTGCCAATTTGGGTTTCAATCCACAAAATAATGGAGAAATAATCCGTGTAATAGTGCCAACTTTGACGGAAGAAAGACGTAAAGAATTGGTAAAAAGAACAAAACAAGAAACAGAACAAGCAAAAGTCAATATAAGAAACATTCGTAGAAATGCCAACGATCAAGCCAAAAAATTGAAAGACAATGGCGTTTCAGAAGACGAAATCAAAAAGTTAGAAAACGACATCCAAAAAGCAACCGATACCTTTATTGCTGATATTGACAAGTTGTTTGCCATGAAAGAGAAAGAAATAATGACTGTTTAACATAAGATTAAGTAAAAGAAATGAGTATAACTAAATTAGATCAACTTTTAGAAGTTGTAAAAGCTAAAGGTAAAAAAAGATTGGTAGCAGCATACGCTAACGATGCTCACACCATAGAAGCTGTGTATAATGCCATACAGGCAGGTATAGTAGAAGCTACATTGGTCGGCGATGAAGAAACAATTAAAAATGTTTGTAAAGAACATAACTTTGATGCATCGGTATTCAAAATAGTACAAGAAGCCGATGAAACCAAGGCCGGCACCGTAGCTGTAAGTCTTATCAACAAAGGTGAAGGCGACATATTGATGAAGGGTTTGCTCAGTACTGACAAATATATGCGAGCTATCTTAAACAAAGAAAATGGTTTGATGCCCGGTAAAAAGAATGATATGCTTACACATATAGCTGTTTTCCAAATACCAAAATATCACAAATTGTTGATAGCAAGCGATGTGGCAATTATTCCTGCTCCGGATATGAAGCAAAAACAAGCCATATTGGGATATTTGGTTAGCACTGCCAAATCCTTGCAAATAGAAAAACCGAAAGTAGCTGTTTTGGCTGCAACCGAACAAGTATCTACCGGCATGCCGGCATGTGTAGAAGCCGCTATTATCTCTAAGATGGGAGACCGTGGTCAAATAAAAGGAGCTTTGGTAGATGGTCCTTTAGCATTGGATGTTGCCATAGATAAAGAAAGTGCTCAAATTAAGAAACTTACAGGTGAAGTAGCGGGTGATGCCGATTGTTTGTTATTCCCGAATATAGAATCCGGCAACGTGTTCTATAAAGCTTGTACCAAATTCGGCGGAGCTGAATTGGGATGTATGGTAGTCGGTGCAAAAGTGCCTTGTGTACTTACCTCACGTGGAGATTCTGCAAAAACAAAGATGTATTCTATTGCTTTGGCAGCAATTTCCGCAAAATAATAATAGAAAATCATTTTGTATTTTTTAATTCATTTTACAGCCGTAACTTTCTGTTACGGCTTTTTTATTTGTTGAAAATCAGTTGCTTGTTTTAAAATAAAAAAAACATCGACGAAAAGTTGATTGATATTGATTTTTTTAGTATTTTAGCAAATTGAAATTTTACGTATTAAAAATATGATTAAAGGATTACGAAAGTTAGGTTATTTGTTTGCTATGATGCTGATAATCAATATTTCAGCATTTGCTCAAAAATCTCCATCTGCCGAAGCTGACAAAGCGTTTGCAACGTTTCAATACACAGAAGCAGCGGAATTATATAAAAAAGCATACGGAAAAGTTAAGAAGAATCCGGTTGAAAAACGCCGTATTATGTTCCGTATGGCAGAATGCTATTCCATGAGCGGAGATTTGAAAAAAGCAGAGCAACAATATTTGCGTTTGGAAAAAGTCAATTATCAAAAAGACAATCCGCTTATTTTCTTGCGTTTAGCAGATATTTATAGAATTAAAAAGGATTATCCGACCGCTTTGAAGTATTATGAAAAATATCAGAAATTGCGTCCAAAAGATCCGAGAGTAGAATCCAGAATAGAATCTTGTAAAGTAGCTCCGCAGTGGATTAATAATCCAACTCGTCATGAGGTGGAGAACATGAAAAAATGGAATACTGCTCAAAGTGATTGGTCTCCGGCATGGGGGCTTCCTACCAAAGAAAATCAAATAGTATTTACTTCTTCTCGAGAAGGTAGTACCGGTAAAAATATGGATGTATGGTCAGGTCAGGCATTTTCAGATTTATATAGCACTACCAAACCAAAAAGCAAATTGGTAGATTTTCCGGGGGAATGGACTACTCCTGTTTTGTTAGATAAAGAAAATATTGTCAATTCGGATGCCAACGAAGGTGAAGCCACTTTCAATCCTAAAGGAACAACTATGTATTTTACTCGTTGTCCTAACGAAAAAAAGACTCTTTCTTATTGTAAATTGTATCAAGTTACTAAAAAAGGAAAATCTTGGGGTGCACCTACAGAAATAAAAATAGGTCCGGATTCATTCGACTATGTTCATCCTTGTATTTCCAGCGATGAATTAGAGTTGATATTTGTTTCGGATATGCCGGGAACAAATGGCGGTTACGATTTATGGTCTATTTCTCGTAGTAAAAAAAGCAAACCATTTGAAAATCCTGTTAACTTAGGTACTGTTGTCAATAGTGGAGACCACGAAATGTTCCCATCTTTGGAAAATGATTCTACTTTATATTTCTCTTCCAAAGGACATGTCGGTTTAGGTGGTTATGATATTTTTAGAACTAAAAAAGTCAATGGAGAGTGGACTACTCCGGAAAATTTAAAATATCCTATCAATTCCGAAGCAGATGACTATGGTATTATTTTCGACCATTCCAATGTAATAGATCCTGCATCAGGATTTCCTTTTGTAGAAAAAGGATATTTCACCTCTAATCGTGCCGGTGGCAAAGGAATGGATGATATTTGGACATTTAAACTTCGCCCATTGGTTTTCACCATTTCCGGTTATGTAAAAGATAGTGTTACCCGTCAATATGTTGATGGAGCAACAGTTACTCTGACTGCATCAAATGGAGTTTCTTATAAAACCACTACCGATGTAAAAGGTTATTATAGTTTTGACAAAACAAAAGTTTTGGGTGAATTGACTTATGATTTGTTGGTGCAAAAGAGCGGTTATTATGAAAATGATAATTGTAAAGGTAGAGAAACCACAGTAGGATTAACCGAAAATAAAGACTTGCGTCATGATTTCTTAATCAATCCTATTCCGAAAGAACCGGTTGTTTTGCCTGATATTTTGTACGATTTGGCAAAATGGGATTTGAAACCGCAATATGAAGATTCTTTGCGTGGTTTGTTGAAGATTATGCAAGATAACCCGACTTTGGTTATTGAGTTGCGTTCTCACACCGACTTTAGACCTATTCCAATGACCAATGATACCTTGTCACAACGTCGTGCAGAATCTTGCGTACGTTTCTTGATAGAATCGGGTATAGATCCTGACCGTTTGGTAGCAAAAGGTTATGGTGAAAAAGTACCTCGCGTTTTGGAAAAAGATAAAGTATCAAGAGGTATTACTTTCAAAAAAGGAACTGTTTTGGATAGTGCTTTCATCTTGAGTTTGCCGAAGAAAGACCAAGAAGCCGCTCACGATTTGAATCGTCGTACTGAATTTATGATTCTAAGAGACGATTATGTTCCAAAAGGACATGTAGATGCAGTAGAAGACGGCGGAGCATCCATTGTCAATATCGTAACAGAAGTTTCTATTCCGGTTGAGACAGATGAAGACTTAACTTATGGCACTTGCTATTTGAATAGCAAAACAATGAAATTCTTATTGGAACCTAAAGGTGAAAAAATGACTATTTCATACGATCAAGCAATGGCATTTTTGAAGGAAGCTATTATCACTGTAGGTGACTTTGAATTGGGAGAAAAGGCTATTGTAGCTGAAGATGGTACTATCATTGATGGCGTGAAAGTTTATCTACAAACTTTACGTATTAGCGATGATGTGATGGAAAATGTGGAAATGACGGTTGTAAAAGGACAAAAAGTTCCTGTAGTAATCGGAAGAGAAACATTTGAAGACAACTTCGGTACTTATAGAATCGATAAGGCAAATCAAAAACTTATCTTCGATAAGAAATAATAAATATTAATGTAAAAAAAAAGCAGCGATTTTCGCTGCTTTTTTTTATGGATGAATTTCAGTGAAAATTTTTTCAAATGCTTGTCTAAGTCGATTTTTATCTTTTATCAGCATTTGCAATTCTTTCAAATTGGCGGCATTGTCGGAATAGGGTATCCATAATTTTAAATAGCCGCCTTCGGCGTATTTTTCGTTCAAATGTCGTAGAAATCGTTGATAATGAAATTCTTTGCTTTCGTTAGGATATTTGTCCAAGCCGAATTGAATGGTGCGAAGCAAAATCTTGTGTGTGGAAATATCCCTATCGGCTTCTGCGACAATTTTTCCGTAAATGCTTCGAGGGGCTGTTTTAGATGATGCTCGATGGTCTTCAACGGCTTCTTTCATGATGCCGATTTCCTCTTCTGAAAACCATTTTTTAAGATTGTTGTCGGCTAAAAGAATTTTTCCCGATTCAATATGATGTGTATCGCGGTCAATGGCAATGCCTAAATCGTGATAGGCGGCAATAGTAAACACCATATTGATATTTACTTGGTAGTGAGCTGCCAAATCCAAACTTGTTTTGATAACTGTTTGAACATGGTCAAGATTGTGAGCATGGTCAAAATGAGCATATTGCGGAATAATATTTTTATTGATATAATCTGCCAAATTTGTATCTATTTCCACCATTTTGAATAAATATTTAATGTAAAAAACGAAAATGAAAATAAAAAATTGCTTAAAAGTTGCAATTGAAAAAAGTTAGGCAAAAAAATGTTATCTTTGCAACATGTTTGTAAAATATGTAAGAGCATTTTTTGTGTTGTCCATTTTGATGATGGGCAGTGGCAATTTGTTTGCTCAGGAAACAACAAACGAAGACACTACCGCTACGATGGATAAAGAAGGAGGTTTGAATTATGCTCCTGCCTATTTTTATTATCTCAATACTTCTATTGCCAAATGTAAGGATTTGCAATTGATAGATACATCAGTATTGAATGCTTATTGTGAAGATATTTCCTTAAATAGTCATCATCTTTATGCTACTTTAGGTTGTTTTGGACAGGCACAAAAAGCAATGAATTTTAATTTTTCTCGTAAACATGGCTTTCAGTATAAACAATTGCCTTATGATAGTTATTTGAGGACGTTTGAAAATTGGAAAATTTATTCATTGCCGACAGTTTATACCAATTTATCATACGATTTTGCTTCCGGAAAAGAAAATCACTTTTCGGCTACTCATGCACAACATATTTACGAAGGTCTGACATTGAATGCAGGTTTGGAAACTATCTTAGCAGAGGGTCGCTATGTCAATCAAGCATTAAGAGATGTCAATGTTGGTGTGGGTTTAGACTATGTGATGCCCAATCGACGATATGGTATAAAACTATATTATTCTTTTACAATGATGAAGTTGGGTGAAAACGGAGGTATTTTGTACGATACTGCCTTTGCTGCGAAAAAAAATGTGCGTCTGTTAGATGTTCATTTTACGACTGCAGAAAATAATACAATGGACAATCATATTTTTTTAAGGCATTATTTATCCATTTCTCCTAATGCAAAAGAAGATAAAAGAAAGGTGAATGTCGGTTATATTGTTCACGATTTGGAATATCATGCAACAAGATATGTTTTTCATGATGATGAATTGTCGGCAACCGATTTTTATGATTATCATTTATTTAATAATGATACCACCTACACCCGCATTCGTTTTCGTCAGTTGAAAAACAGTGTCTATTGGTCAAGTTATATGCCTGAAGATACCATTATTGAAAAACCGTATTTTCTTCATTTAGCGGCAGGTGTCAATCATTCTTTGAATATGGTATATGATACCACCGGTCGATTTTTAGACAACCAATTCACTCCATTTGCCACCATACAGACAAGATTGTTTGGTCGTTTAGAAATAGTTGCAGATGCGTATTTTACTATCAACGGCTACAATGCAGGAGATGTAACGGTTGAAGGAAATGTATGTCTGGATATTGGCAAGCAACATACATGGCAACATACCATAGAGACAGATGTGAAATTTTATAATTTTTCACCCGATTATATTTTTTCGCATTATTTATCCAACAATTATTTGTGGAACAATCATTTAAAAAAGCAGCAAAACTTCCTTGTTGATGTTAAATGGAAATATTTGTCCTATGATATTAGTGCAAATTATTATATGTTGAATCATTACACTGTTTTTCAAGAAAAAAGCAAGGTAATGCAGATGGACAAATTGACCAATGTTTATCAATTGGCAGCATATATTCCGTTTACTATCAAAGGTTTTGGCTGGACGGCAAATATGTATCTGCAATATTGTGACAACAAGCAGTTGCACATTCCTGTTTTTGCCACCAGACAAACGATGTTTTACGGGTTTTATTTCTGCAAAAAGAAATTAGAGGAAAAATTATTTGTGGTGTTAGGTTTGGATTTCTTGTACAATACATCTTACTATGCCGATGCATACAATCCGGCTTTGCAACAATTTTATCTTCAATCGGATACTAAAGTTGGCAATTATGGTTATTTAGATGTATTTTTGAAAGCAAAAATAAATCGATTTGTTTTACAAGCTAAATGGACACATGCTTGGGCGGGTTTGTTTGGAAGAAATTATTATTTTACACCACATTATCCCAGCAAAGATATGGGTTTTGCCGTAGGCATTGCATGGCGATTCCACGATTAGTGGAATATTTTATCTAAAAATTCGATGAAAAGTTGAGGTTTGAAAATCAAACTGAAAACAAATCCATAAATGCCACCCCAAAAATGTGTGTTGTGGCCGATGTTGTCTTGTCCGTGTTTGTTCATATAGGCGGAATAGGCGAGATATCCGATGCCGAAAATAACAGCTGGAATGCCGATGGGAATAAAGAAAAGATATAATTTTTGTGTCGGGAAAAGCAAAATGGATGCGAATACAATGGCAGAGGTAGCTCCTGAAGCCCCAATAGCGATGTAGTTGTAGTCTTCTTTGTGTTTGATAAAATCCGGTAATGTGGAAACTATAATGGCAGAAAGATAAAGAATCAGATACATAAATTTTCCCCAGTTATCCCACAAGTAGCAGTAAGTATCTTCTACAATAGAACCAAACATATAAAGAACAAACATATTAATAAGCAAGTGAGACCAATTAGCATGTACAAATCCATAGGAAATCATTCTATCCCATTGATTATATTGAACGATGGCTGTCGGGCTAAAACACAAGCGGTTGAACCATGATGCTTGTCGAAAAGAAATGATAGAAACAGCACAAGTGATGATGATAATGAAAAAGTTGATGCTCATGCAGATGGATTAAAATAGGTGGAAAATAAAATGCCCTATTGTGCGGACACACAATATCACTGAAAACAACATCAACAATCCTCCCACCACTTTGTTGCTATAGAAGATTAGTTTGGGAGAAAGCAGGTGGGAAATTTTGTTGGCGAAATAAGATTTCAAGGTATCGGTTGAAAATATCATGATTTCTATACCGATAAGAAATATTACTGCATTAGCAGTTGTTCGATTACTGGTAGCAGAAACAACAATCGCCAGCCACATCATCCACAAAAATGGATTCATAATATTGAGAAAGAATCCTTTGCCGATTTGAGTAAATACGTCTCCCCATTTGATTTTCAAAGGGAGCGGAATTTCTATGTCATTTTTTGTTTGTGGAAGTTTTGTCCGGAGAAAAAGATAGATACCATATATCATTAAAACAGCAGTTCCTAAAAATCCTATTATGATTTGGAAAGTGTCGTTGGCAAAAAATCTCATTAAGCCAAAATAGCATCCAAACATAAGCAAACTATCGCTTAAGGCAATGCCGATGGCTAATTGCATGCCGGAATAGAATCCTTTGTTCATGCTTGTTTGCAAAATTGCAAAAAAAGCCGGCCCAATGACAATGACAAAGGGCAATCCTAACAACAATCCTTCTAAAAATGATAGAAACACGAGTGTCTTTTAATTAAAAAATGCACATCTCTTAACGAGATGTGCATTAAAAAATTGTTTAACCACAATGATAAAATTCTTTAACAATATCCATCATTTTGTCAGGATTTTGTTCTAATTCTTGTCGTAGATTCTTGTCATTGTGAGATTTTAAGATATCAATTACACCATTGATAATTTCCGGTGTAAATACATCGTATTTTTCAAAGATAGCTCTTTGGCTGTTTAACATTTCTGCAGATTCCCAGCAAGATGTTGGCAGACTCTTTAAGTTAGCCACCAAATCTTTATATTTATCTTCGAAAATATTAACATCTACATAGGTTTCTTTTGCTTTGTCTAAAGCATTTTCCATTTCCCAACCTGTACGAGCGGCAACTGTCAAGCCTGCCAATAGCAAATAAATGTTGGCAGAGCCGTCCGGACATCTGAATTCAACAGTTTGTTTTTGCGAACCATCGGTTGTAGTTGGTGTTTCTAATGGATTTTCGTTGGAAACCATGTCGGTTTTGGCAGTCCATCCGAGAGGAACACGTACCAATACAGAACGATTTCTGTCACCCCAACAAACGGTAGTAGGAGCTTCTTGATGTGGAACCAAACGGAAATAAGAAGTCGGATTCATATTGCCGAATGCTGTTAAAGATGGAGCACATTCCATGTAGCCGGCGATGGCTTTGCGAGCAGTTTCGTTCAATTGTCCGTCTGTTACCATGGCATTTTTACCATTGTTATCTACAATGCGAGTGTGAATGTGCATGCCGCTTCCGGCTTTTCCGACAGTGATTTTTGGTGCAAAGGTAACATCTAATCCATATTCATAAGCCAAACGACGGATAATCCATTTAGCCATAATAAGCTGTAATGCTGATTGTTCTACATCTGTAACCAAAAATTCTATCTCATTTTGTTCGTAGATTCTGCCGTCTAATGTAAAATTGCCGACTTCGGAGTGACCATATTTTATCATGCCGCCGGCTTTTGCAATTTGATACATGCATTCTCTGCGGAAGCTTTCAAACTTGGTGAAAGGACTTGATTCATGATAACCTTTTTGGTCGGTGGCTTTGAATAAATCTTCTTCATCACCGATGACATAGTATTCCAATTCGCCCATCGTCTCCATCTGCATGCCCGTCTTGCGAATGAAAGCCTCATTGGCCTTGTGGAGGATATACTGGGGAGATGACTCGAAGAACTCGCCATCACGATCGAGGAAAGCACAGAGCACATCGAGAGAAGGTTCCTCGGCAAAAGGGTTGACGAAAGCCGTCTTGTAACGAGGCATCACGTAAAGGTCCGAACGTCCGGCCTCCACAAAGGGGAACAGGCTGGAACCATCGACACGTTCGCCAGCTTCGAGGATACCACGCAGATGCTCCTCAC
>JAEEGK010003620.1_pt1 | contig 38377 bp, 38 predicted proteins | sample 8958771 | NCBI WGS metagenome assembly JAEEGK01 (sample SAMN16246547, study PRJNA631951) | gut metagenome | biome: gut microbiome; feature: rumen; material: SC-attached | host: Bos | place: Iran: Karaj | collected 2018-10
GGTAAAAACATGAGAAATCTGGAACCTATAAACAAACGGAAAAACGGTTAGCGCACCGTTGGTGCGATACTCCCGCACCGCTCATGCGGTGCAGGGGTACCGTTTATCCGAATTTTGCACCATAAGCAGGTCAGGAAGGCGTACATACCTGGTATTGTAATACTGCTTACAGGCTTCCATGCCGAAAGCACATGCCATATATGTTTTACCGCATCCGGTAGCACCGGTAATGATCAGGTTTCTGTGCTCGGTTATATAATTACAAGATGCAAGACTTTTTATCTTTGCTTTACTGAGCTTGCGTCCTGAAGTATAGTTGATATCCATGATGTTGGCTTCAGGCTGGTCAAACCCTGCGTTTTTGATAAGCCTTTTCAGGCGGTTGCTTTTACGGCTGTTGTATTCGATATCCACGAGCATACCGAAGCGGTCCTCAAAGGAAACCTCGTTATACTTGTGATCATTCATCTGGTTGTTGAACGCATCTGCCATGGCAGTAAGACGCATTTCGATTAATTTATCGGCTGTACTCTGATTGGTCATATGTTATTTACCTCCTGTAGTAGTCGGCACCTCTTGTGATGCCGTGCGGTTTATGTGTGGTCTCGGGTTTGGATTCTTCAGCGGCTGTTTTTACAGCACCTGTTATGAGTATGTTTTTTATACTTTTGTAACTGGGTGAAGATGTGTAATCCAGTGCCTTTTTACAGGCAGCCTCTAGAAGCGGTTCAGAATACTTCTTTGAGAGCTTTAAAAGCCCCATACAGCTTCTGTAAGTCTGCTGTTCCACACCTTTGGAGGTTAATATCTTATCTACCGTGGTGTAAGTATTTATGCCGATATGTTCTGCCCACTTGCGGAACCGTTCCCCGTTCCATTCAAGATAACGCTGATGGTCTTCAGGCATGTGTTCCGTTATGGTACTGTACTGTCCCGGACGTCCTTTTAAACGTCTGTGGGATGCAATACGGTTATGGTTATAAAAGATTTCAACAGTGGTGTCTGTTACCCTTACATCAACTTTCCTTTTGATGTATTCATACGGAACGGAGTATTGCATTCCGTCCACAGATATGTGATAATTGAACTGGACGGTGGCTACTTTCCAGTCACACAGTTCAAAACGGGTAGCGGGCAGGGATAACAACAATGGTTTTTCTTCTTCAAGGAATAAACTCAGCCGGCTGCCCTCCTTTTTTTGAAATAGGCGCTGGTTGAATTCTTGGAGCTTTTCCTTTATTGCAAGGTTAAGTTCTGAAAGAGAGAAAAACTGTTCATCCCTCAAGGCTGCGGTGATCCATGTAGATATCTTTCCTACCATGCCTTCAGCGTTAGGTTTGTCTTTTGGACTCCTTACCCTGGCCGGAATGATGGCTGTACCATAATGTTCAGCCATCTCCTGATAGGATTCGTTTATCTGCCGGTCGTTCCAGCCACTGTTATGGATAACTGCGGTCTTGCAGTTATCAGGTACGAGTATCCTGGCTACACCGCCAAAAAAACTCATACATATGGACATGTGCAGTGATCCATGATCTCTGTTTCATATCCGGAAACGCTTCAACATATGTATACTGGCTGTAAGTCATAACCCCGACAAATATATAGGCTTTTAAGATCTCGCCTGTATCCGGGTCTATAATCATGGCAGTATCACCTGCCCAGTCAACCTCAACCTGTTCACCGGGTTTACGGCCGATATGCATAGTTGCACGGTGTTTCTGCTCATCCTGTTGGATGTGATAGCAGAACTGTGAATACATGAACGGCTCTTCGCCTTTTGCTCGGCAGTCCTCAATGTATTCAGTCCACAGGAGCTTTTTGCTTACTCCGTTGCGGAGCAGCTCCTTACGTATGTGATCAAAGTCAGGCATCTTTTTGCTAGATGTGGCCTGCCTGGCAGAAGGGAAAAACTTTTCTGCGATCACATCATCGGTCTCGTTGGCATCCAGCGGCCAGGAGATATTTAATTCTTCGGCACGCTTTAGGACACGGTTGACCGTTTTCTTGGAGACATTACAGCTTGTTGCAATGTCTTGCTGGCTGAGATTCAGGGCATGAAGCCGTAGGATCTCACGGTATTTGGTCATATGTGTGACCTCCTTTGAATGTATTTACACCGATTGGTGTATAGATACATTCTAAAGGATATTTAAAACGGTTTCCACTTCCGGAATGACGGTTTCCTCAAAAACGGAACTGCGGTTTCCAAACGCCGGACCGAGTGGACACGAAAGGCGGATTATTCAGCAGCAAGCAAATTCTTCTCCGTCTCTGTTCCCTTCAGGTCTTCAGCCCTGCATCTCCATTTGTTTTCAGCCATGATGTAACCTCCTGTACATTTATTGTTATTGTTTTGTTCCCATATCATTAATTAACCTTAATAATACCCCTTTTACCACTATGCAAACTTTCTTAATCCATATCCTATTCCGATTTTAGATATAATAAGCTTATATCACATACAACCATCTTTTTCATTTAGCAAAATTATATTCTCTGGCTGCCCATTCCAATATGATATCCTTATCATATCTGTTACGGTTATCCGATAATTCTGTTTTCTTATAGAAACGATGTTCCATCACTTCTTCAGGGTCGTTTACTATCTCTCCATAGTATTCATTTGTTATAAAAACTATGCTCGGGCCAAAACAAATATCTCCCTTGGGATACTCCATGATACAATCCTTACCAGAGTATAATTGAAACACATCTAACCTTTCCAGTGACAGACCGGCTTCCTCTCTGATTTCCCGCCTAACAGTCTCCTCAAATGTTTCTCCCATTTCCATGGAGCCACCAATAATAGCCCAACATCCATTATCTTTTCTTTTCTGTAGCAGAATCTCTCCATTATCATTTTCAATAATTACACCGCATGCACATGTTAATATTGGCGCGTGTTCGACGTGCTTGCGCATTTCCCGGATATATCCCCCCTTTTTATAAAGTTCTATATAATCATCAATCTTCAACTGTAATATCCCTTGATGCATAAAATAAGAAAATATTCTCCAAAATAATATTAGCTAATTATAACATAATTCTTGACGTAGTCAATAAAATAATTAATAGTCAAAACGAGTCAGATAATGTTTTTTCCATCTTCCAGCTCATTAATTATCTTAAGAGATATAATTAGCAGAAATACTCTCACATACCCGCTAAATACTTCTTCATTTCTCCAGAGTATTCATACATTTACTCTAAGTCAAATGAATATGCAAACTGATCTCCATATCTTCCAATAATCTTGGCTTGTACAAATTCAAATCCAGGATATTCGTTATTAAACAATTGACATATCTCCTCAAAGATTTTTCCTGATTCTATTCCTATTATTTTGTATTATACTCACCTTCATATTTTATCTCGTTTTCGAACCACAGTTGCAAATTATCATACTTCTCAAGGATCTGTATTGATTTCTTCATGACTAGTTCTGCTTTCCTCTACACTTTCATTTAAACCACTGATTGCTTTTTTTATTTGACTACTGCTGATTTCTGGAGTTCGCGGAAGATAAACCACTTCCACACCTTCGTCCTTAAGAAAATCAAATTTGCCTTCCCAATCATCACCCATGACAAAAGTATCTACCCGATATTCTTTCATATCATTTCGCTTCTGATTCCAACTTTTTTCGGGAATGACAAGATCAACATAACGAATTGCCTCTACTATTGCTTTTCTTTGTTCATAAGAAAAAAAACATTTCTTATGCTTTTCATTCCAATTAAATTCATCTGTCGATATTACAACAATTAAATAGTCTCCTAATGCTTTCGCTCTTCTAAGAAGATTTATATGCCCGTAGTGCAACAAATCAAATGTTCCGTATGTTATTACCCTTTTCATAAACTAGCCTCCATAGTTTCTTTCAATTAAAATATTTAATAAGCTTTCATTTTTTATGTATTTTACCCTTTATTACTTTGAACCCTTTTGTCACCAATTCAATATCCGAAAAAATAATTATTAGCCAAAGAAAAAAAATACTAATTAATGCCCAACTTTGATTAGCAATGCTTCCAATCAATGAAATACATATTATAGAACTAATTTGAATAATAACCCTTAATCTACTACTCTGAATTTTCACTTTTTTGTTTACATCGATTACTCTAATAATAGTAACTAAAATATAGCTTATCACCGTCGCTATTGCAGCCCCAAACGCTTCATAAATCGGAATAAATATAATATTTAATACAATGTTAACACATGCTCCAACGACTGTAGATACCATAAGCATTTTATTATTTTTTAATGCTTGATAAAAAGTCCCATAATAAGTCGATATACAACCAAATGTTGCCGCTAGTATCAATAGAGGAACATATTTCCACGCTTCAAAAAAAGACGACTGAAGTAAAAGCTTACAAATAAATCTATTGGAAATTATTATCACTCCACACGAAACACAGCAAAGATACATATAAACTCTAAAAATATTTGAAAAAAAATTAGTACTGTCTTTAGACGTTATTTCTTTTGTTGTAGAATACTGCCAAGCTTGTTGAAATATAGATGAGACAAGATTAGTAATTGCAGGTATTTTACTTGCAGCAGTATATAAACCACCTATATCACTTCCGCAAAAGAAAGAAAGAATATACCTATCCGAAACGCTATTTATCCACCATGATATCATATTGGGAATATTCGGTAAGCTAAACCGAAGCATTTCTCGCATCACTGAGAAATTTAGTCCTCGTATGTTTACATATCTATATTCATTTGAAACAAGGAATGCAAAAACTGCCGAAACGCCGTAGCCAATTGAATACGAAAACAAATAGCCCCCTATACCATATTTTAAAACGACTAATAGTATTATATTAGAAGAAACAAGAACTAATGCATTAAGAACACCATAAAAAGCAAATCTCTTAACATGTCCCAACCCTCTTGCAAACTGAGTAGTCATTTTAAATGCAGAAGTAGTTATAAATAGCAAAAAAAAGTGCCACGCATATTGGTATTCAAAAGCATACCAAGCTATAATAGTTCCCACTAAAACAATTATACTTCCCAAAGACAAAATAAAAGTGGAATTAGCAAATAACGCTAGAAAATTGGCATCATCCTCTATAGCAAACCGAAATAGAGCATCAATTATGCACAATGTAGCTATAGGAAAAATTATCTCAACCCCACTGTTCAATAATTCAGCAATACCATATTCACCCTTTTCCAAAGATGATGTGTATAATGGCATCAAGAACAATGAAATCAGTTTTACAAGTATGCTGCCAATTGCAAAAATAATCGTATTGGAAAATAGGAGCATGTACTTATTTTTTTTCATTTAAACTGTCTCTTCCATTTTTCGATAGTCTCAAAGTCAATACCTTGTATTTCCGTTTGCCAATTTGAAGTAATCATTTTTTCCAATTCAGTATCTATTTTTTCTCTTGATAAATATGGAAACGAATACGCTTCATGCATATCTTTTGCACGATAATCAATACCTATTATAATAGATCTAACCTGATGTTGTAATGCAAAAATTCCACCGTGCAACCTATTTCCAATATAATCAATATTACCAGAACTTAATAGTTTATCATAGCTAAGAAGATTAGGTGAAACTATTTCAATATTATTACTGGGGGGAGTAATCTTTCTAAAATAATCCAAATCATCTATACTCTGAGGCCAAAAATACACCTTGTCAAAATTTTTTTGAATTATATTTATCATTAAAGAGTCATTTTTTTTGTCTGATTGATAACTAGTTAAAGTGAAAACGCATCTATTCGCTTTCTTATTAGAAATACCTTTACACAGTTTCCGAGTAAGTCCCCAAAGTGTAGGACAACCAGTATTTTCTGCCATAAATCCTAATTTTTGCAAAAAAATTTTAGTTTTTTCATCACGACAACTATGTATATGCTCATGAGACAACACTTTGTTGTACAAATACTTAGTGTATACATTCACTTTATTAGAGTTAGCTCCAATACCTACACCAAGCAAGATTGCCTTGTCATATAAGCCGTGATCAAAAACATTAATATTCCAGGTTGGCATTGGTCTCAGCATATTGGTATACAAAGCATTTGTTCCACATAAAAATTTTAAATCAGCTGAATGATATAAATTCATCCGTTTCTGATAAAGCAGTTTCTGATACCATGTAAATGTCTTTGTATGAGTAGGAAGTGTATATATATAATTATCAATATACAATTCAGGAAAATTTTTACGAATAGAATATTGTATAATTTCATCTCCCATATTTATTGTTGCTACAGAAGGATCTAATAGTAATATTTTTTTCATAATTCACCAAACGATTCTTGTGTGTAAAATTGATATGGATAAATACGATTCCATTCTGGCCTAAAAAATTGAACACACGAAAAATAAGTAATAAACAATATCGTAATAAAACATGCTTTAATAAACCATTGCGTATAACCTCGATTATAACTTAGTAGTATATTGGGAATAGCCACCACCAAAAAAATGTCATAATAATTTGCTAATCTATCTAACAGATTAAACGAAAACGAAAATAGTAACAAACATGCCCCAAAAAAGATTAGATTAGTTATCCCTAAACAGTTTTGGTCAATCACAAGATATTTTTCACAAGTTTTCCTACAAGTAATAAAAATAAAAAAAACAAATATAAAATTTAAAACACTTGCTAACCTCACGCCTCCGGTCGAATAAATACCAGTCAAATAGTAACTGTAGTGAGGAAAAAATGAGATAAATATACTCACTATTCTATCAAATAAGAACATCCCTACTATAGTAGCCCCAAGGATAACAATGATCTGTTTTCTCTTTAACTCAAAATGATAGATTGGATAAGCAAAAATAAATGCTACAGCTGTTATATGAAACAATGTTGCTATCAAAACAGCAACAATAAATGGTATCTTCTTCTTTTTCTGTATAAAAAAGAAACCAATTAATGAAAACGCAATTGCAAGTGTCTCTCTAATACCGCTCATAAAAAAAGAAGCAAATCCAAATGTTAAAATCAAAAACAGCGAATATGATGGATTCTTCGAGTTTTTATAAATAAATACTCCCACACAAATCCAAGTAATCAAACCGGTTACAATAAGCAAAGCCTGTTCATCAAAAAGCAACTGAAAAATCACTTTATTCAAGTACACATAGCCAATTTCATACCTAGGAATAAAATCCCAAACAACGCCTTTGGAGATAGAATTAAAAAGTGTAATATATTTTTCAGTATCATTGCCAATATTAATTCCTCTGAAGCACGTAATAATAACTATTCCCAATATGGTTAGAATGAACAATAATAATTTTATAGAAATAGTTCTATTGTCTTTCATTACAAATGCACTAAAAATAAATACTGCTATAAGAGAAAAATATAGTATCATGCACCCTCCTATCCGATATATCCTGCATAAAGTTCCTCCAAATGTAATATAGTATTTTTAATCGTAAATTGACTTTTTTGAAAAGCATTCGATTTTTCTTCTCTATTTATTTTTTCCATATTTATAATTGTTTTGACCCAAATATCAATATCTGCTAAATCAATCGACAAAAACTTACAGTCTTTAAAAAAATCTACCTCCCTTGTTATTGTTTCAGAGCAAATTACGGGAGTTCCACAAGCTTGGGCTTCCATCAAAGCAACCGGAAATCCTTCATAAAAAGAAGGTAACACAAATAAATCTATTTGATTATAAAACTCTTCGGTATGTTCAACCCGGCCCAAAAATTTTACTCTGTTTTCCAAATGTCTCTGTTTTACTTTATCATAAATATTATTTTCTAGAGGTCCTGTTCCCGCAAACCACATCTCGCAGTCAAAATCAAACTTAATCAAAACCTCCAATAAACTAATCAAGAAATCATGATTTTTCACAGGAACAAAATTACCTACGTGTCCTATTATAAATCTATTATTCCGTTCATAATATTTATAATGATATTTGTCAGTACTTATTCCATTATATATGATATCATAGTTTCGTTTTTTAAATTGAAAATCACCTGCACTCTTTCCGCAAGCTATTAAGTTGGTAGTATATTTAAGAATCGGTGTCTCAATGACCCAATTTCTAGCTGATTTTATCCATCCATCAGAATATTTTGTAGAATGTGCATGTAATACTCTAACTTTAATCCCCTTTTTTTTTGCAGATGGCAAAACCATCATTCCTATATTTGCAGAATGTAAATGTAGAATATCATATTTTTCAGCATGTTCTTCAAAAAATTTGTTTATATCCCTTTTGATTCTTATCGAATTTAAGAGGGACAATTTATCATTCAACAAATATATCTTGGATCCCATCTCCATTACAGTTTTTTCAAACAAAGAGCCTTGAACATCCTCAATTACAAGATAATCGAAAGTAAAATGATTTTTGTTAATACTATTTTGAGCATTTATTAAAAATGATCCAACGCCGCCTATAGGCATACGTGGTAAAACGTGTAAAACATGAATCATATCAATCCTCAACTTCTATATTGCAAAATTTGATAATATCTTTTGAATTTTGACTTGTAACAAATTTATTAAACAAATTATTTAAGTTTTTACGTTCTTCTTTATAATTATCGCAATTTTTTGCAACTAAATCTATTTCATTTACTAGCATGTCAAAATTGTCAACGTGTGGTCCTGGCATAATTGACAACGGATCATCAAAGTTGAGACCTCTTTGAGATTTGTAATCATCAATATCATCTATCGTAAAAATAATAGGTTTATCAAGCAACAAGTAGTCAAAGTAAACAGATGAATAATCAGTTATTAGACTATCCGTCATACCTAATAGTCTGTATAAATCAAGTTTTCTTTTTCTTAAATAATTTTCATTAATGAATAAAATATTGCTTTTGTTTTCCAGATTAAATCCATCTGTTTTCTGTATAGGATGCAATTTAATAAGTAACAAACAATTTAATTCTCTCATTTTGCTATCAATTATATCTATGTCTTTTTCACTACTAATCAAAGGTAGAATTCGCTCTTCATTAGTGGCATTTGATTCATGTAGAATATCTGTAACCCTAAATGTTGGCATCCAAATAAACACTTTATTATATTTCATAAATGAATCTTCATATTTGTTTTTTTCAAATAAAGCATCCGTTCGGGGCTGTCCAATATGCAATATACGTTTTCTTCCACAATTGAAGGATTTTTCCATTATTTCATCAAATATTGGACCGGTTGATAAAACATAAGAAAAATAATCATATTTATTGTTTTCTTTTCCTGATTCCAGGTTTCCAATCTTCTTTAATGGCATACCATGCCATAAATTAATTACCATTTGAAATTTTGATGGCACAATTGGATATTTACCAAACGCATAAAAGAAAAATTTAGTTCTTAAAAAGTAAAAAACACCTTTAACACAGCTCACATACTTTATATTTGAATGCTTTTCAATATCTCTGTAATCATTCGTAGCTACTATTATCTCATAGTTTTTATAAGCTTCACATTCAACCAAGTAGTCAAATAAGGCTTTAACATTGTCTCTAAACCCGAGATTTGAGTAGAACATTATTCTATTACTTTTCTTAGGTAATATAGCATTTATTCTTGTAAGTATTTTCCCACAAAAAATTAATATAGTTTTAACCATAAAATACCCTTTAAATCAATCATTGTTTACACTTGTGTAAAATTTTTTTAAAAACAAAACTTCTAATTCTATTAGGCATAATAGCAACAAAAAACTGAACAATTATAGTAATGTAATAATCTTTTTTTGAAATGAAGCCGGTTTCATATACCTTTTTTCTTCCATTTTTATACTTTAAAAAATATGACCACCCCCCACGTCTCTCAAACATATCGCGACCAATACGTGCATATACTAATGGTTCCTTAATGTTTTTACACACTGCACCATTCATAATCATATTCACCCAAAGCATGGTATCTTCCATTAAGGGAACAGATTGATAATTGCCGGCCTTAAGCACTTTGTCTTTTTTATACATAATGGTCATGTGATTAAAAGCATCTCGTCTTTTCTGATATTTTACGATTTTATTATGTGATAATGGCACTTCTCTTTTGGCTACTATATTGTTAACTGTACCTTCGAATTCAACAATAGTACTTCCACATATATCTAATGCTGGATTTTTGGTAAATTCACGTAACTGTTTTTCGAAACGATTTCTCACAGCAATATCATCTGTATCCATCCGAGCCACAATATTATACTTGCTATACAAAATACCTTTAGCTAAAGCCGGACCTAATCCCCCATTCTTCGATATAGGAACAATAGTATATCTCTCTTCATCTTTACTAACATAATACCTCAAAGCATCATCTAATTCATTTGTAAGAGGTCCATCTTTAACAATAATAATCTGATCAGGTAATACAGTTTGATTTAAGATACTATTCATACAAGCCCTAAAATATGCCGGTTTTTCCTTATAGTATAGAGACATCAATACAGAAAATTTACTATTCATCATTAATATTCCTTCCCAAAAATCGCAAATATCGTTCTAAACATTGTAATTGCCTCTCCTAGCAAGCTAAACTCTCGTATACTTTTTAAGTTGTATTTCATCTTTTTAGAAAGTATATCCTTCACATATACTCTATCTATATCGTCAGCAATATCAAGCAACCTAGCTTCATCCTTATACCGAATACTGGCCTCAGATGTAATCCCCGCAGGTAAAAGAAGTGTTGCAAACATTTCTTTAGTATATTGCCTTACATACTTCGTAGCTTCTGGTCTGGTTCCAACGAAACTCATATCGCCTACTAAAATATCAATCAATTGGGGGATTTCATCAATTCGAAGATTTCGAAGTTTAGCCCCAATTTTTGTAATCCTGACATCACTATCAACAGTTACGGCAGAGCCAATCTTATCTGCGTTATTCACCATCGTTCGAAATTTATGAATTCTAAATTTTTTTCCATATGTTGTTATACGTTCTTGCCGATAAAAAACCGGTCCAGGTGAGTCGGTCTTAATTAAAATAGCAATAATAAGCATGGGGATTGCCAATAGAACAAGCATAAAGCTTGCTAAAACAATATCCAATACCCTTTTTATCCCAAGCTGAGCTTTTTTTTTCGTTAAGATATCATAATATACTTTTACTTCATCCTTTTTCATGAAATTTGGCAAGTCATCCCACTTTCGCAACATCATAGGTATCATCCTTTTTTAGATATATTGACTAACTATTTCGGTAAAATTAGTAATTATGTACTCCACGTCTTCATCGGTAAGCTTTGTGTGAAGCGGAAGCGTTATAAGATTTTCATAATAAGCTAAAGCTCTTGGGAAGTCTTTAATGTCCCAACCCAGTTCTTTATAAGCCGTCATCATAGGTAATGGTTTATAATGAACATTAGTATTAACTCCATGCTCAGCCAACTTAATGATAATCTCTCTTCTAATCATATCATTTATTCCTGGAATTCTCGTCAAATATAAATGATATGAAGACGTACTATCCTTTTCAAAATGTTCTAATTTCTTTACTCCAAGCTTATCGCACATATTATCGTATTTTTTCACGATTTCTTTGCGTTTTTCTAAAAGCTGCGGATATCGATCAAGTTGACACAGGCCTATAGCTGCCATGATGTCTGTCATGTTGCACTTATACCATGGTCCTACAATGTCGTATTCCCACGAACCAAGTTTTGACTTAGCGAGCGCATCTTTACTTTGTCCATGCAGACTATATAACTGATATTGATGATAGATTTCATCATTATCAATTTCTGGAATATCTTTCCACGTCGATGCTCCACCTTCTCCTGTAGTAAAGTTTTTAACAGCGTGGAAAGAAAAATCAGTAAAATCAGCAATTTGTCCAGACATATATCCATTTCTGCTTGCCCCAAGAGCATGTGCAGAATCTGCAAAGACAAGTACCCGGCCTACTGCCTTTTGAATTTTTTTACCAAGATCATTATTTCCTGAAGGGACGAATAAATCTTTCTTTTCTTCAACAATCTTGTAGATTTTATCATAGTCAGCTACAATACCACCTAGATCAACAGCAATTACAGCTTTCGTTTTATATGTAATAGCTGCTGCTAACTTATCATAGTCCATCTCTGGAGAATCAGCTTGACAATCAACAAAGACAACTTTTGCTCCACAATGAATAGCTGCAGCTGCAGTAGCAGTATATGTGTACGCTGGAACTATAACTTCATCGCCCTCACCGATCCCACAAATTTTAAAATTCAGTTCTTCCGCTGCTGTAGCAGAATTAAGGCATACTACTCGGGATGTATGACAGTATTCGGCCAGCCTTCTTTCTAACTCTTTTGTCCTCGGTCCAGTTGTAATCCAGCCCGATTTAAGGGTAGCTATTACTTCGTTTATTTCCAAATCACTTATATCTGGAGGGCTGAAACTTATAATCCTGTTTTTCATAAATATTCTTCTTTCTGTATATATTAATATTTTGATGTCAATTCATAAAATGGTCTAAATGATTTTTTCCATATCCAAGAATTACCACTATAACAACCCGTAAGCGCTTTTATAATAGAATACTCCCGGTTGAGACTATTCTTAAAAACTCTATATTTACCACAATTAATAATATTAGTAATTTCACCTTTTTCAAAATATTCTCCAATATTAACGTCATACCATTCATTATTCGAATGATACTCTTCTATTTTATTAAACTGGGTTGTGTCATAAAGAAGTTCCATAAAAGTACTATTATTTTCAAATTGAAACCCTGCTTCAACAATATAGTATAAATCCCATCCATATTGATAGACATATACTTTATATTCCGGATAGCTTAAAATACACATTCCTTCATTTACTATTTTTTCTAAATCTGTTCCGTTAACATCCAACTCAACAATATCTCGAGGATTAACATAACTGATTTTCCCTTTATGAATAAAAACTAAACTTTCAACACCATTCACTCCAGTTTCTTCTGGTTTAAATATTACTTGGTAATCAATATTTTCTAAATCCAAGCTACTTTTGCTAATCTTAGCAGTAAATCCACTGTTAGAGTAATCATAATCACATTTGAAATATTTATCAACATCTGGCCTTTTTTGGTATTCCAGATTCATTTTTACCCCTTCTTTAAAACTGCTCGAATTATTATCTTTTTTGTTTTCACTATTCAAAGGAAGCAGTATCACTCCCAAGGACTTATTATTTTGAACTTCAATTTCAACCCCCTTAATATTTCTAAGCTCAAAAAACCATCCTTTGATAACATAATCTTGATCTTCAAATTCAGCGCTTTCTACTTGATATGCATACTTGTTGGTATCTGCCTCGGGTTCAAAAGTTCTTTTATTTTTTTCTGTAATCACTTTGTTTATAAGCACAAAACAAATAATAAGAATTATTATAATGCCAAATGCTATTATATTTTTTTTCATCTTAATTTTCCCATCTTAAAACAATAATAATTGTTACCATTACCAATCAATGATTCCATAAATCAAGTTTTTTCAACTTTGTTCCATTTCAAAATCGCTTTTATGATATCTTCTATTTTTTCTCTCAGATCAAAACCCGCGTCATAGTTGTCCTTATCTATGTATTCACAAATATGTCGTGCACCCACGACTTTATTGGATTCGTATGTTTTGTTGTACTCAGAGATATATTCAGAAAAATCTTCATATTGCGGTATCTGTTTTAAATCTGCATTATACGCTTTATTAATGGCGTCATGTGAAATATAATTCTCTATTTCCTTGCCTGCAGTCACCCAGCATATACAGCCATTATCCTCTAATTCCTTTTTTATCCGCTGCTTAGTTTTATTGATTTTCGATTTGCTGTCCGTTTTGTCACTATCCATTACAAGTACCGCGTTATGATTAACTGTCAGCAGTTTGATAAGTTCATCCTCTTCCTTCTCATCAAATGGTTTTGCTGACAGGTGGCTTAACAGACGACCTCCATAGAACATAAACTGGTAGTCCTGTCCTTCTGTAAACATCTCAGCTCCACCTATAATCTCCACCCATCTTTTGATATATATCCTATCGCTTGGTCCTTCAACCCATATTATTCCGTTTGTCTGAAATAGGTCGCTAGCCTTAACTCCTAGATCATATAAAACCTCCTGGGCTTTTTCTCCGCACATTATCCGTAACAGATGCGAACCGGAGTCGTCCTTCGTCACATGATATATATTTGTGTTGTCTCTTCCATAAAAGGTATTTATTGCAACCGGAGAATGACTTGTCAGAAAAATCCTCACCCCATTTTCTATTGAATACCGGTAAAGAAACTCAAAAAGTCTTCTTTGCAGTGCCGGGTGCAGATTATTCTCAAGTTCCTCAAAGGCGTATACTATATCTGCAGAATTACATCCTTCAGTCATAGGTATCAAGTACAGATTAACTAAGACCATTATTATGGTCTTTAGTCCACTCCCCGACTTTGATAAGGAATACCTTTTACCGTTTTCCTCAAGAAATATTTCCCACTTATATCTTCCTTGACCTTCTCCGCTATTATCTTTTTCATCTATTTCCTGAACACGTATTCCTGTAAAATGTGCATCCTTTCCCATTATCTTGTTAAGTTCTTCGAGTATGGTCTTTTCTACAATCTCCTCACTAAGGCCAGCCCTGTTTATATACATTCCGATAAGATTTGTCAGATTGTCACCGTTGTATTCCACCTTAGCATTATCTGATTCATATTCTGGAATTATGTCCCTTTCTGCATTTATCCGGTGGAACCTTAGTAAGCTGATATCCTCTGAATATTTCTCCATTACTGAGGACCAATTGTTATGCCATTCACTCCGCTTTATATCAACTAACTTATTATTTTTATCTAAAAAGGTTTCCGGTAATAAATAATGCGACTCCAACGATGCTTTCACAATTCCGTCTATGTAGCGTTCGGAATAAGGATATAAATCTTCAAAACCATAAATGTTAGTCCCCGTTGAAAAGCCTTCAGCAAGATGCTCTCTATCCACAAAAAATGACAGCTGTATACCTTGTGGGGATTTGTCATTTTTATCATCACTTTCCCATGTTATTATATTCTGTCTGTTTTCTTGATTCGAACCAAAAACTGTTCCGATAACATCTATCAGGCTGGATTTTCCGCTATTATTTCTGCCAATTATAAGATTTATATTGCTGTTTAAATCTATGGCGTTCATCTCTTTACCCTTGAAACTTTTGTAAGCTTCAAACTGAATTTCAGCAAGTTTATATTGACCTGTGTACCCCATAGTTAAACTCTCCTTCACCCACAATCCAAACGGATTACAATATTCATACACCAGCTAGTGTTCTGCTTCATCTTCATCAAAGTCAGCATCACTTTCACCGTTCACTTCTTGATATTTTCTTACTTTTCTCTTTTCATTCTTGACACTTGCCAAGCGATTATTTATGTTATTGATTATTTCCAGCAACTCAAAATTTTAATTAAAGAAAAAACATGTTTTAAGAGAATCAAGCAGGATATTGTTGTTATAATATATTAGCATAGCCTTCGCTATAGAAAGACCATCCTTATTCTGAATAACAAAGTTTTTATAAGAACTACCCTCTTTCTTAGAAGCAAGTATTCCTTTTAATTCATTACATATCTTCCATTTACAGTTCCTTTGAATACAAACATTACTAACCATAACAAACAATATGCATCGTTACTACAGTTAATTGACTAATTCTTTGATCTATTAGATTCTGGATATACCCATTTTCCTGTTACTAACCAATATTCATAAGCAAAAAGCCAAGTTGATATCCATGGGACAACCAAATCCGCAATAAAATTTTGAGAAGACCATTCATATCCTTTAGGATCAAAAAAGCAAAGTTCAAGGTGTCTTTTTTCATCAAATCCGTATTTATGATGTGGATAATTATCATTATACTTCTCGGCTTGGGGAAAAATAAGCCATGCGTGGGGATTCTTTTTCAACTTGTAAACTATCTTTATCTTATATTGCCTACTATGGATTGTAGGTTTAAACCACATAATACACGTTAACACTCCATTTGAAATCCATGCATTGTCTATCATATTGGCACATTTTTTTCTTAAATCTCTTAACTGATTTGCCAGCGATATCGGTTGTGGTTTTAATAAATACGCTTTAGCCATGGTGATGATTTGGTATTACATCTATACTACCTTCTTCTGATAAAACACCGGTATTAGGATTCATTTTGTAGTTTCCCGAAATAATTGCATCCTTTTCATTATTTGCCATTTCTGTTATGACTCTATCTCCGAATTTTTCACCAAATATTCTCTTGATTTGTCTGCCCATATCGATAGTATTATATTTACTCCACTTCTGAATTGATAAATCTTGTTTAACTCGATTAAGCCATTCAAAAAAAGCCTTTTTACGCAAAGGATTATCTTTCCATTTGTCCGTGAAAAAATCGCCTCTATATGAAGGATTCTCTACTAAATATATTCCATTATGTTTATGTTCTTCAAGATATTGCTCTGCGTTATCTATAAAATTCTGTATTGTTTCACAAATACTGCCTTGATTATTATATAATTCAGCTGTAATAGTTGTTATCAGAATTGATATTGGTTTATCTGCCTTACTAATTTCATTACCAGTAGCAACATCTTCATCCGGATAATCTGCAAACATTATGTCTCTATGTCTTTTAAGCAATTGTATTGACATTTGAAGAGGCGTATTTAGTTCACTCCTTGGGATTTCTTCAACCTTTACCTCTTCATTAAACCTTCTTTCGCCACTATGCACTAACATATAGTTTTCAAGTAGTGCCTGATAACGCAGTTTACAACGCCCCTTAAACCAGTCTGTATATCCTTTAGGATCTGAACCCTCATATATATAATAATCTGATTCATCCTCATGATAGGTAATGTTTATGGAAGTATCTTTCCCTTCCCCTTTTTTATATCCCGGGATGACATCCATATGAAAATTATCTACATGTTTATATTCCACATGCCAGCATTTCCTTTTTTCTTCTATACCCTTGACTTCTTTATATTGCTTCAACCAACCATAAACAATTTCTTTTTTTAATTGCTTAGCAGTTAATCCATAATCTTCCGCCAACTCGCATACCAAATCCAAATCATAATCATCCGCATCATCAATCGGTTTTATTACTGTCCCAAGTGCAAACGATCCTTGTGAATACATCGAAACATCGTAATCCGTCTTCTGTTTCACCCACTCAGAAAAAGCTCTATACTCACTTTCAGCTTTCTTAAATAGCGAATCACTTATATCTAATCGATTTGCCACTATCCTTAAAATGTGCTCTATATCTTTTGTACTATATGGCATCTAATACTATCTCCTAAAAAACCTTATACTTTTTATCTTTAAACTTCCTTATCCCATCCGGTCTCTGGTCATATACATAAAGATGTCGGATACTATCTCTGCCTCCAGTATTGAATACTTCTTTTACTATATGATATACATGATAAGGATTTAGTGTTCCGAAAACATTAATCTCTTTAATGCATGAGGGCAGGCCACGTACTATAGTTGTAATCGTCTTAATATATTCCTCGCTCTGATATCTCGTTTTGTCATTTTCCTTAAATCTGGAAATAGAAATAAAAGGATAATCCTTAACTGAATCTGGAATCTGTGTATTCAAGATATTATAGGTATCTATCAAAAGAAGATTTATTACTCTTGTTGCGTATTGCGAAGTTTTACCATTGCTATTAACTGCACTACAGTCATCTATTTGATTAAATACCTGAATATTTTCTTTAGTGTCACACTTATGAATCCCCTCTTCATAAATGAAATCCGTAAACAAGTCGTTCAAAATCATTTTAAACTGTAAATAAATGGGAACCCCTTTCAAATTACATCTCTTATAACCTAAGATTTTATTACAAATCCAATAAGAAAAATATAAATGTTTATGATAAAACTTACCACTATTAAGCACCTTTTCCTTATTTGATTTGTGGATCAAATAAAAAACAATACCTAACACTACCAAAAATATTGCAGGAAAACCTATTGCTATCAAAATTCTCAGTTTTAGATCAATGTCATTATATCTTAACCCATTTTCCGTAAACAGTTTCAAAATACATGTTTTTATATCTACAGGCAAAATTATCGATACTAAAACCAATATAAATAGAAGTAACAAAATACCTATTTGTCCAAACTGTCGCTTCCAATCTCTAATATTCTCAAAAAGTTTACGATTATTCTCCATATAATTATTATAATCTTTTTCAATATTACTTTATTCCTACTACAGATACCTACTTCTACAATGCTCCGTCCATTTAACTAGATATAAACTTTTTCATGGGCTTACTATAATAGTTGTTGTCGTCGCGCGTTTTGTCTATTTTCTATGTGCAGGATATGTTCCGTGTTTTTTTCGAACATTTCCTGTCTATTATTTTCGAAGTATTGATTAATTTCTTCATCTGTTTCATCTTTATTAACTTGAACTACATCCACATTATATCCTAGCTTATACATAACTCCAATTGAAGCATTTGCAAACGACGATAAGAATCTTGTATCAAAAGCGGGTACAGCTTCTTCAAAAACATATCTCCATTGTTTAAATGCTTCCGACACCAATACAAATTCTGTATTTCTCTTTCCCTCGTCAGCATATTCTGGAGTTTTAGAGATAACCCACTCCCATATCATTTTTTGAATATATTCAGGTAGAAGCCTAAATAATACAACTAAATTATGGTCTCTATTATATGATATCCCTTGATTAATCAATATGGCTTTTATTGATAACTCTATGGAAAATGCACCATTAACAATCATTGGTGATAAAAAATACACTCCTCCACTTTCTCTATTGATTCTTTCAAGGTTGATGTATGCATTATAGAATGCTTTTGCTTGAAATACTACATTTAAATTATTCATATCAAAGTCACCAGCCCCCTTCAACTGAGGGGTTGAATTTGCCCTATAATGGCTTTTACATGCTCCGTCCAAAGGACGGGGGTGTCGCAAGCATTGTTGCGTGCCACCACAGAATGCGGTTTACTCGTCTTCCTTGGACTCTTCAAACTGTTCCAAAATATACTTTTTTATCGCTTCTTCTGTTACATTTACAACTGTAGCCACAAAATGCTTTATTCCATTTACTCTGGAGACTTGAGTGCTTGTCAAATTTCTTCATCGCACTCATTCCTTTTAAGTACCCCATGAAATTTGAAACACTCAGTTTCGGCGGAATGCAAACACACAGATGTACACGGTCTATACATACTGCCCTTGGAATGTATAAATTTCCAATTTTTCTTTTTTTCTATTCCACCTACACAACATATTAATATTAATATTAGACATGTGAATGTCAAAATCTATATTACAGTTTTACATCTGTGTAACCTGGATAAGAGCAAGCTCCTATGTTTCCAAAATCACCATGATTTCCTACATTTCCAAAATTACCAAACACTCCATACGATACCAATTTATATGGTGACCCAATCTTGTAAAGGAGCCTTCTCCTATCAACGATTTCTCCCAAGTATATTCCACTCATATTAACAAATATTTTTTCCCGTTCTAAGTAGTGGCCTATATTTCTACCGCCTATATCATACAATTGCCCGTTGATAAAATCTGCTATATGCTTCCCACGGCTATCATGTAAATCTGTCATTTATCCACCCGTTCCTCCTTGCAATTTCTTCAAGGCATAATGAAAACGCTTGCTTTTGATGCTCATCATCCATCTGTTGTACTTCATTAAGCATATCATTAAATGCCTTTACTAACTTTACAACATGGATAGATTGTTCTTTCTGATAATTCTGCTGTATTGTTGCATAGTTGGCTTGATAATAAGTACTGTTTATATAGTTTGGATTAAACATTCTTTCGTTGAAATATTGCATGATTAAAACTCTCTTTTTGTTAGTAACTAATCTTCCTTAAGTGCTCCTTCATTATACTCTATTTCTGAAACATTCAATACTGGTAGTATTTCTACATTTGTTTCAGGTTGAGATGTTAAAAGCGAAATTTCGCTTCTTATATACGGAAATAGAATGGCTACTGCATTCTTTTTTATAAGTGTATCCTCAGATATTTTTGCGTCTGATCCCACTACCGCAAAATACCCTGATAGCCTAATAACAATATCATACTCCTCAGGTTTTTCTCCAGCCACAATCAGAGAAACACAATATTCATGTTCTTTATAACAAAAAATATTAATAGCTATTTTAAATTGTGCCTGGTTATTATTTCTAAAACCTTTTCTTTTAAAGCTTATTTCATCAAATACACAATGTTGTAATTTCAAAATGCTGTTTAGATTCTGTTCATTCATATAATCTACCTCCTATGCAGCTATGCTGTAATCAACAGGCAAGTTATACTCCATGTTCAAAGTTGCCGTGCAAGTGGCAAGTTCTTTCTTGAATACTTCGTTTTCATTGTCCTCTACATAAACAATATTTGACTCATCATTCCGAACCAAAGACATCTCACATGGACTTGATGTAATATACTCTTCAAGTATTTCCGTACTAAATATACCGCTAATATATTCGGTATTCAAAGATTCTAATTTTGCAATATAATCATTAATATACTGATATTCCAGTTCGTAATACTCACCCTTTCGAGGTAATTTATCTCCCGAAAACTTACTACTGTTGTATTTATAACACTTTATATGGCCATCTTCATAATGGGTTTCGATTATTTCGTTCTGCTTTCTAAACGTCTGTTCCATAGTAATCTTATTTTGAAGCATATCAATCAAATCTTTATTAGATATTCTTACCAAAATAAATTCACACATTGCTGAATCATATGCCATAACCAAATATCTTTTATTATCCTCACTTACCGCTGCAAATAAAACCGGTTCGTCTACTACTATAAATTCCTCTTCTATTTCTAATTTCCCTATACCTTCAAATGACATCCATTCCATTTTAATCCTCCAATTGACAGATTGAAAACTCTCTTGCAACTACGTCATTGCAGTTTTCAAACAAATACCAATGATGATGAGGTTTATCGCTCTCAAAAGTCGCCGGTCCATATTTACTGCTCATTATTCCTTTTGCTACGCACATTAATTTAGTATTAGGATTAGGGATACTTGTTCTTTTTATCAACATTTTCATATCAGTATTAACAGATACACTATGCGACGTTGGAACATCACCATAACAGTTTTCAATCTTATAATACTCCGCAGTGTCAATATTTCCCATAAAATCTTCTTTAGTTATATTATCGGTACTGTGTATTCCCCTATAAACCGAAATATCTTTAAAATCATCATATAAATCTTTACAAAACTTCTCTATGTTAGATTCTAGCTGTAAACAATTCCTCAATCTTGTAGGAAACCGTTTAATATATTCCTCATCAACATTTTGTTTGTTTATTTTCTCCATCTACTATAGTTTTTCTCCTAATCTTTCTTCTGCAATCATTTTGCTTTCAACTAATTCTTAACTTATTAAATTGTATTATATTTCCTTCACCCACAGCCCATGCAGGTTGCAGTACTCATACACTGCCACTGCCTCATCGCCATCTGCGAGTACAAACTCAGCCTTAGGCTCATCCCCTGCCTTGAGGTTCTTGATCTGTACTCCGTTCTTGGTTTCCAGTGCTATGAACTGGATATAGTGTTCCGGCATCATAGGATGTATCACTTCACCTATCTGTACCTTTACTGTATTTCCTTCTATAGTCACTGCCGGTACGTGCTTCTCGAGTGCTCCGTCCACTGCTCCGGGTACGAGCTCTTTCATGGGCTTACCGCAGCATACTACGGGTACCTTAGAGTCTACGATTTTTGTTATTATGTTTTTGCATGTTTCACATATATAGAATTTTACCATCTTCCTACCTCCTTCTGATTCGCCTAAAACCCCTTATAGCACATGATAGCATATATAGGGAAGGATGTCAATTTAATGGCTCATTTGACCACAGTTTTTAAGTGGTCATTTGTGGTCAAAATAAAAACCGGTCTTTCGACCGGCATAGGGAACAGGGGACGGTTCTCTGTTCCCTATTCTAGAAAGCTTTTCCTGTACTCCCTTTGGTACATTTCATCTTCAGGGCTCAGTTGCATCGCTTTCATCATATTTTCTTTGGCCGCTCCATATTCATGTAGCATATAATATGCCACCCCTTTATTGTAGTATAGCCCTGCATCCTGAGGATCTTTAGAAATACCTTTGTCTATGTATTCTATAGCCTTGTCGTATTCCTTTAAATGGATGTAGCAGATCGCAATATTAAGCCATATATTAGATTCATAGCCTTTTTCTTCCTCTATCCTCTTGTATAGATCAATTGCTTTAGAGTATTCTTCTTGTTTTACCAGAATCGCTGCTATCCCATCTAATGATTCTATTCTTTTATAGTCAGCTTCAAATGCTTTACTATATGCTTCTCTTCCTTTTTTCAGTTTCCCTGTTATGGCATAAATCTTTCCCAGATAATAATTGGCCGCACCAAATAACTTTGGATCTTTTAAGGCCTCTTCACATTCTATTTTTGCATTCTCATATTCTCTTCTTTCTATCAGTCCATCCAGTTTTCTTCCAAATGGACGTGTTTTATCGTAGTATTTTTCCTGAAGCTGTTCTTGTATATCTTCCGGTGTGTTTTGAAGAAGTATATTGCCTTTTTCATCAAAGCTCAAAAGAATATTGAACTTCTTGCGAAATAATGTAATTATTCCCTCCAATTTTTCATTCCATGTATTACAATTATCCGGCACTTCTGTCAAAGTAACATAACCATTAATTATACTCATTATAAAATCTAACAACTCAAAGAAACCCATGTCTTCAATCTGAAATTGTCTACTTTCTGGTAGTGAGTACATCATTCTTGTTGATCCGATTCTTTCAACAGACATATCATTAAAATAATAATCATTTATTTCCGTAATATCTTTCAGTGGTCCAATACTTATAGTATTGTTATGCTTCTTAATATACTCTTGAAACACCTCGTTTTTGCTATTGATGATAATTCTAACTTCGCTTTGATTCCTAAAGGAACTATCCTTAAACAATAACTCTGCCGGGCTTTTAACCGTTATGTTCCTCTCTGTATATAAGTCCAAATACGTAACCGGGGATATAATTATCTCTTCTTCCTTTAACCCTATATTAATTAATGCAGAGTATATACGTGACATAAATTCTCTGACATTGGTTATGAATACTACCACAGGTTGCTCTAACGTATCTATTTTTTTATAGTCTTCCCTGTCGCAGCAGTCAGAAAAATCCCTAAAATAGCTTTTTGGAATACTAGCATTATAATGTGCCCTTCCATCCGGACCAATATGTTTTTCGAATGAATTCGAATGCAGTCCATATATGCAAAGGCATCGTAAATTCAATACTTCTTTTCTACGGAAAAACGTGTATCCGTTACTGTCAAAATAATCTATTTGACTATCCGTTTTAAGTTTTGATATTTCTTCTGATACAGTTCCCGTTTTGACAGCCTTGTATACTCCCTCCAGTATATCTCCCTGTCCCTTTTTCTCTATATTGATCCAGTCTCTTGATGTCCCAAAATATAAGTTCCCTTCCACAAACTGTTCTGCATATTTGCGTTTAGTACACCTAAATAGCATTAATGTGGAAAATGGTACCGGAACCCCAATCTTCGAATTATTATCATCCATAAAATACCATCACAGTCTACCTTTATGATAATACCAAAGCAGATGGTCAAATCCGTTCCGACTTATCTCTATCCCCGATGCTTCTCTGATACTATCTACAGCCATCCTATAATCCTTATAGTTATTAAGATCATACTTTGCCGCAATTTTATAGTATTTCAAATACATTGGTAACACTTTTTTGAGTATTCCGTCAAAAATAGAATAATTATCTTGATACTCCGTTCCCTCAAAAATATAAAAACAGGCATAATGACAATATTTACTTGCAAATGATAGATTATTTCTCGCCCTCTCTTCAGCAGATGTTATCCTGGATATTTCACGAATTAACATCATGTCCTTGTAGTCCGGATTCTTTAAACACTTAATGAATTCTGTTCTGTCAAATTGGTATAATCTTTCCGTTATCTCTTGTCTACCACACTTGTCAGCATTCAGATGAGTGCTATTTTCTCGGTCTACAGCTTCCACGCTGCCTTTTAGGATTTCCTTGTAAGAATATATACTTTCATTTACATTATCAAGCAGATCTCGTTTCAGCAGAGTCATCCAATACGCAGATGAACCTCCATACTTCACTTCACCGTTCCCTTTATAGATAGGTGCCGCACTGATATCGGTCGAACGAATATAAGCAGAGTCATTACGAATCATAGCCTCTACTTTGGCTACATTATCCCGCGTCAATTTCGCTAGCTTTTTCCCTTGAAAAATAACTTCCACTATCATCTTACTATTCGCGATTTCCAATTCATCCATTATAGTATTTCTCATAACACCCCCATCTTCAGTATCATTTTATTCTTCTATTTAAATATTTGTCCAGTACTAACAATAGATTACTTGTCCCTTTTATTGTCTTTTTAGATAATAGTTTCTTAGGATCCACCTTTGAAACAAGCTCTTTCTTCTTGAAATCTATTGCCATTTCTTTCTTTATTCTTTTTTCAACGCTTGCCCCCAGATATACTTCCTCTATATCATGACAGAACCAGGCCATTTCATAGTTGTTTTTCGTGGCAAACTCTCTTATTTCCTCATTTTCCTTAACTTGTACCGGATTTGTTTCAAGCAGATCCAAATCAACACAATAAATCACTTTTGAAACTCCTATATTATATTCCTTGGAATACTTTTGAATTTGACTTAAAACATGTCTCGATTTGTAATTAGTTTTCCCATTCATATATATAAATCTGATTTTAGTTGATTTTCCAACTTCATAAAACCATTTAATTGTATCATTTATATATATCGCATCTGTTTTTGCATGCTTATCCGCTTCAACACATAGTATTATCTGTATACCCATACATCACTCCCCAAACATTCCAATAAAATCAATGTCATCAACATTAAAAGGAATATCTTCTATCATACCGTTTCTATAATATCTGTCCGGAGCTGCATTTCCTGTTACTTTCCAGGATATTACCTTATTATCACTCGACAGAAAATCTATCGAATTTCTATTGTTTTTTAGCACTGACATAGGATCAAGATTATGTGTAGTAAAGCATAATTGTCCCTTACTATATTTGGTGAAATATTCTATTATTTTGCACAGATACACATCATTAAGATTAGAATCCATCTCATCTATAAATGATATCCCGCCTTCGTCAGCATTAACTAATGCATCATAAATCCGGATTAATTTCTTTATTCCGGTACTCTCAAATTCACGGTTAACACTGTACTTACCGTAATCCAAAACAAGCTCACACCTGTAAGTATCACCGTCATCACGTTTATCAATGATTATGTTTTTAAGATCATTCTTGAACAGTTTTATAAACTTATATAACCTCTCCACCTGTTTCTTATATATACGATAGTCTTCTTTTTTAACTATATCCCTACCTTTTGCATCCATATATGATATTTGCTTTTCAATAACTTTTTTCCCTTTTTCATCTTTAATTATATCGTTAACATTTAAATGTCTTATGCTATTACTAATCATGTACATTTCATGTCTGTCCTCTTCTTCCAGATAAATATTGATTCTTGAAAAAAAGACCAGTGTGAAAAAGGCTCCCCTTGAAAGATTACCGGCTAAGATTCTATCCGTATAGCATCTAGATATAAAAGAGCTCTCCTTTAAAAGATTAATTGTTTTTTCTTTTATTGTCTGATAATCATTCTCTAGTACAGACGCATATAATATCTGTCCCTCTTTTATTTCTATCAACGTTGCATACTTTTTGTTTTTGGTATACCCATTTATTACTTCTAGTTTCTCGTAACTAATTTCATATAGGTCCCTTTCATTTAAAGTCAACGTAATTCCATACCGATATACGTCAAAGACTTTCTCTCCATTATATGTAAATTCAAATTCTAGATTTAACGAATGCGTTTCTTTATTAATTATTTCAGCAAGTAATGTTTGTGTATCTGTTTGCTTTAAATAATTCGGACTAAAAACAATTTTTTTAGCGATACTGATAGCTGTAATAATAGCGGTTTTACCGGAACCGTTTTCGCCATATATTGCCTTCACCCTATGCTTTTCCGGATTAAAGCCTTCCAATACTTTGTTATAAAAATCCAGCTGTATTTCCTTTGATATATTCTTTATTCCACTTAATTTAAGATGTAATAAATAAAAACTCATAGTCTTTTTCTCGTGTTATAAAACACTTTCCCCTTCCTGATGATAAAAATACTATATCACAGTTTAAAAAGATTATCAATACTTTTTGTATTATATTTCTGCATACCATCCTTTGACTGTTTTAATTATTATATTATAAAACAGTATCTTAGTGTTTTTTAAGAGTTTCCACTTACGAATAGAACCTTGAACATTTGCGGTGACAAAATGTCACCACAAATGTTCAATCTAATACCGAAGTCTTTTCCCATATAGCCAGGCCAAACTATAAAAAGCCTGTGGGACGGGAGTCCCACAGGCTCATTGTTGGATAGAAATAATTATTTTTTCCCTTTTAATTAAGCGACTTTAACGTCGGGAATAGAAGATACTGAAAAAATAGGTGCTGAACCCCCTGTATAACTCTCCGTTACTATACTTTTTTATTCGTTATTTTTGTGCAGATTATACAAGTCTCCACAAGTCTGTGGTAAGCCGGTGGTAAGGTGGTGGTAAGTTTTCCTTACCACTAAAACATTGAAAAACCTTGCTTCAGCTATGGTAATCTTTCACAAAAGAAGAAAGCTCTGGTGGTAAGCAAAACCTTATCATTATGTTTTTCTTTTTAGTATAGAGATATATTTCTTTTGAAATTTGGCATAAACTGCCTCATTTATGCGAATACGTTGTTTTTGTTCATCTATTTCAAATAGTCGGTAAGTATGTATACCAATAGGCACTTCGATATATTTGTAATCGAAGCAATCAGCAAATACATAATCATCTATGTCCACGGGAATTGGTTGGCTCTTGTTCTCCAATCTGAATTTACTTAAAAATTTTCGTGCGCGTTCATCTTGGCAGAAAAACAGTCGATTCCATTTTCCAAATCTTCTACCGAAATCATCAACATATTCCAGAACAGCCTTCATCAAATCAACCATAATCTCCATATAATCATTCCTGCTTGTTGATATATCTCTTTAATAAACTTAAATCGCGCGCGTCAAGCTGATTGTCATTATTCATATCAGCAGCTTGCCAAACCGGAATGGCTATCGCCTCTGTGATAAGCCATTTCTGAAGCAAAACTACATCTGATTTATCAATAGCCCCGTCATTGTTCACATCACCTTGCCGGTAGACCAGAGCAGGCGTATTCGCCCAATTATCGCCGATTTCCTTAGAAATTGTCATGTTGTTTACCGTAATACTTATCACATCATGAAAATAAACTTTTTCGCTCCCGTTTCTGCTTTTAACAAAATGCCTTTTTTCTTCATCTTCATATATAGTTACGCTCGGCTTGAAAGCGAATTTTCCAATAGTTTGTCCTTTATCCCATTTCATATACTCAACTTCGTATTCGTTTCCATTTAGAAATCTATATAAGTGTTCGCGTAATTTGAATCCGCCTGCTTCTGAAGAAAAAGAGTTGTATTGAACGGCTGATGTTGTTTTTGCATTTGTCAAAGAGTAATAATATAATTCTCCATTTATTCCAAAGGCGTGCCCCTGATAATTATATTCAACAGTATTGTATCCGTCATACCAGTCAGGCAAATTTGCCTCACCGACGAAGCGAGGAAATATAATAGTTACACTCGATTCATCCCCAATGTCATTTGGCGCGTAATAAAAATCATTGTCTCCAATAAACCAAAAGGTAATATAGCCATCCGCGGAAATACTTGTTCTACACTTCAAATCAATCTCATAATATTTTCCTGTTCCACCTATTGTATCGACATACAATTCCGCAGTAAACGGAAACTCGTACAGGAACTCATAACCCTTTGTTTCCTCTGCAAAAATCATTTGTGGATTCATTGTTTCAGTAATTGTCACACACATAATGAGTATGCACGGTAATGTCTTCCATTTCATTTTACCGTTCCTCGCTTTCATCGTAAATAAGTGTAACATTATCAATGCTGCACAGGTATTTTTTGCCGTTGGTAGCTGATATTTTAATCATCCCGCTGTTCATAATCTCATAATTATCAATATAGCAGTAACGGGGGCTGTTCTCTCCCACTTTGATTGTCACATTGTTATCATCTAAAGAAACTGTTGTAGTTGCAGTAGTTGCCTTCTTAGTTCGTTCATAACCATAACGTACAGGTTCATTGTGAAATATAGCAATATTATATGGAATTTCTAACGAGGCTGATACACTTGGTTTTGCCTTGTAAGTTATATTTGTATTGTCGGCATCATCACTTGATTTTTCGGAACAACCCACGCACATCGTCAAAGAAGCTGCAATTATAATATATGCCGCCTTTTTCATGTTCATCTATGAACTCCTTTCACTTTATAGCCATATTCAGTTTTTTAAGAGGGAATCGCTCTGAATCGAGCAATGATAAATAATCTATACTCCTATTATACTCACAACAGGAATATAAATCCATTCGCAGAACAACTACACTTTTTCAACAATTTAGTATACTTTTTTCCGTTTTTACTACATCGGAACAATGAAGAACTTTTGTGCAAACTGCACAAAAATAGCGGCTAAGTACACACTTAACCGCTTTTAGTATATCCTAATTTTGATGTATGGTTATGTAGAGTTATAAAGACCGATTTTATAATACCACCGAATTTGGTGGTAAAAATGTGGTAAGCACCCTCACATAAGTCTCCACAACCGCATATAACCGTGCATAACTCTACAGAGATTTAAGTGTCGGGAATAACAGGGTTCAACCGTTATTATTGCTCCTTATTAGTTATCACCGTACTTTTCAGCCTATCCGTTAATGCCACTATTGTACCGTATTGTTTCTGTAGATTTTCGTAAAAGTTGTACTTCGGTTGTAGTTGCAAGTAAAAAGTTGTACTAAAACTAACTGATAGAATCTTTTCCTCTTTTACCAAAAATATCAAAATTATCTGCCAGCCTTTTAAATGATTCCTTGTTTTTCCTTTCGGAAACTTCGGCGTAGATTTCCATCGTCGTTCTGATGTCATCATGCCCCATAATTGTCTGTATGACCTTTAGATTCGTCTCCACCTCGCACAGCCTCGAACAGAAGGTGTGCCTGAGAGTATGGTTTGTAATATGCGGAAGCATAACCGGTTCCCTGCGCTGTCTTTTCGCCTCAATCTCCTCAGCAGCATTATAATTGTTACAGATACGCTTCAGAGCTTTATTGAGAGCTCCTTCTTTATGAACATTCCCATTACGATTTACAAACAGAAATCCGGAATAGTTCCCCACAGTCATATTGGACTTCACTCCAAGAGCCTTCTGCATCTCTTTTTCTTCCTCAATGGCCTGTTTTACACTATCCATCATAGGGATTCTGCGATATCCTGCAGTACTCTTTGGGGGTGAATCAATATATTCGCTCTTCCTTTTCCCATCGGGCTGATCCAAAGGTACATATAAAATTTCATGATTAACATCGCAAAAAAGATTGTCCGTATCAATATCAACATCACGCAGCCCGGCAAGTTCTCCTATACGCATCCCCGTTCCGAGCATCGCCGTAAAAACCGGACGAAATCTTATTGTTTTAGGCATATCCAAAGCTTTGATAAAGGCTTCCTGCTGTTTTGGAGTAAGAGCACGTTTAACTCCAATAACCTTGTCATACTTTCTGGAAATAGTCTTTATCACACCTTCTGTCGGATTATGCCTGATGATATCGTCTCTCACAGCTTGTTCGAATGCAGGATGCAACAAGGTATGAATAGATTCCAGTGTGCAGATAGAAAGTTCTTTTTCCTCAACAATGGTCCAGTAAAACTGGAGTACATCGGAATACTTTATATCAGCTATCTTTCGCTCACCAAATCCATTACGAACATAATGGTTATAAGTATAAAGATAGTTTGATCTTGTACTTTGTCTAAGATCCGTCCTAAACTTGATGTAGCGGTCAAATGCAAAGTTCACAGTTGCCTTTCCCATCAAATATATGTCAAGCCCATCGAGCTGATCTTTCTTTAACCGTTCCTCTTTCTCTCTAAGCTTGCCTAGATCTTTGGAATATTCATAACGTATCTTTCCAAATGGATCCTTGTACTTATAAATATACAGTTTTGTTTTTTTATTATAAGACTCCCCTTTATGAAGAGCCCTCCCCTTAGGGTCTTTCCTTGCTTTCATTAAACTCCTTTCCGAAGCAGGAAAAGACGGGACTGATATACTTTAAACATCAATCTATCCTATACCGGTTTGACATCATGGTTGTATTATAATTTTTCACGGTCATGATGTCAATGTTAAATCCCGATTATTTCGTTAAATTTTGCTAAACTGTCAATGCAATATCCGTCCGTCTCCCTGCTTCTGTAAATCATATTGCTTTAAATTTCCTCGTCTTCATCACGAACAAGATAGAATTCATCAAGGTATTTCATAAGCTTATTCATGTCTATGACCACCGCCTTGTCTATCTTGTACATTGCCTTTGCCTGCTTTGCCAGATTCCTGACCTTGTTTCTCCCAAGCCCTATGGTTTCACAGGCATCCTTATAACGTAGAAGTTTCATATTCTTGATATCCATTCTGGCTCCCCCTTTCCGCCTTACTGATTTTTACATTAAATATTTCTGCTATCTCTTTCTATATATATGTCCTTTATTTTATGGTTCTCGTTCTCCAAGATGCGGTTCAAGTCATCTTTGTTGAACAAAAGCACTTCCGTGGCTGCCAGTCCCAAAACAATTTTGTTCATCTCATCATAACTTGTCACGAAACTGTTTTGAATATCTTCCAATTCCTTTTGCCACTTTGATGCCAGGATTTTCTTATCCGGCTCGGCTATCATATCCTTAAGCTTTTTCCTGTAATAATCATAATATGCCAGTTCCTGCATATGATGTGTCTTATACTTTCTAAACTCTGCGCCTGTCTTGGAATACAGTTCTTTATTATATTTGATATAGGGTTCATATTGCTTGTATACATAAAGCAGCTTTTCAAGGTAATCCGCCCGTCTCTGAAGATTGATCCTTGTTTCGTTTATCTCAGAATACTTCTTTTCGGCATCAGTTTTAAAAATTTTAATGTCATTGAAAGTATCCCAGCCCATTTTCCCGACAAACTCTTCCATAAATTCGGGATTCTGTAAAGCTTCTCTGTCAGAAACCATCCGGATATACTTTTTCCCGACTATGGGAAACTTCAATCTGTTTTTATTTTTTTCAGCTACCTTATGTATAACCTCCACTATTTCATTCGTGATTTTCTTCACAATGCCTACCGGGATGGACAGGAGATCAGCGACCAGATTTTTTGCCTCTTCATAGGCTGCCCTAGCTTTTTCTATGACCGCATTTCTTTCCCTTATGTCACGGTTTATGTTTCCCCTTATGCTATGGATTCCTGCCCGCTCCAAGGCACTCGCTTTCTCCCCAAGATGTATCTCAGGGAGAATGTCAAGTCCCTGTTCTTTGAACGAGCGGTGCTCCCATAGCTGACCTGTGATACCGACTTTCTCATTAACAGAATTTATCGTATCGACAAGATCCTTTCTCCACATCCTGACATTCTCTTTGTTGCCCCAGTCATTTGTTGGAACAGTTTTACATTTCCATTGTTTACGGTTTTGCTTATCAACTTTCTGCTTCCCGGTTTTATTGTCAATCAATGGTATTCTCTCCCCATTCTCGTCAAGAAGATAAATCTTTTTCTGTTTCGGCATCCAGTGACCTTCCTCATCAAGACTACGGAGTGTGAGCAGAATATGGGAATGAAGGTTTCTCTGGCCGGTTTTCGGGTTCTCGGAATCATGTATGGCAAATTCGGCACACATGCCTTTGTCGACAAAATTTCTTTGAACATAATCTTTCATCACATCTGTTGCCAGTTCGTAGCTCCATTCGTTAGGAAGTTCAACCCTGAATGTCCGGGCAAGCTGGGCATCATCCCGCTTTTCAGACATCTCCACAGAGTTCCATAACCTGTTCGGATCATTAAATTCTTCCGGAGCATCTGACGGGAGCATGACCTCAGAGTATACAAGATCTTCAGAGTATTTAGGGTAATAGGTTTGCCCGTCATATTCAGAATGCATTGTAACTCTTCCTATATAAGAGGACTGTTCTACAACTGAATGTCCACCATGACAGTTTACACTCCGCCCGCAAATCTGAACTCTGGTACTGATGTTTTTAACCGTCACCTCTGAACCCCGCTTTCTGTCGTTGCGAAGCACACGATCCGTTGTCCCTGCGGGCTAAAGCTCCATGCAATGGTCTCCGAAGGACGCACATACCACCTCCGGTGGTATATCTGTGCGCACCGAGAAACCCCTCGGTGAGAGACGCTGCGTTTTTCCAGGATTTCATCATCACCATCAGTACCTTGAAACTGTTTATTTTTCTTATTCCTTTGTGCCATCATCCTCCCCTGCATTTTCCGATTTTTCTGTCTCCGAGTCTGCCCTTTCATTGACAATGTTTTTTATAAGATTCTTGATATCATTGTTTTTAAAGGCACAGGCAAGGATCCTGCACATTTCAGTTTCGCTAAAGTCTTTGCATTCAGGAAAATATTTCACAACGATACCGCCCATCATAAACTTCAGATGTTCCATATCCCTGCGGGCTTTCGCCTTTGCATCTATCTTTGCCTTATGCAAATCCGCCTTTGCCCTCTTGAACCTTTCCTCTGCCTGTAAGACTTTTTCATCCTTTTCTTCTTCTGTCATCAATAAAAATCCTCCATTTTTCAATCAGTATTTTGATTTTCTTCCCGGGTGAAAATCAAATTTTCAAGCTTGATGGATGTAGTATATCATAAAAAAACATACCCAACCGTATGTCGAAGAGGTCGAACTTCCCTGATTATTTTCAAATTTTGGTTTTTATCGTAAACAAACTGTGATATACTATTTTTATATTTAGGATTTAATTATCTATTTAAGAAAGAGGGTGAAGGTATATGTTTATTACTGTAGGAGAACGACTAAAGGATTTAAGAGTCGAAAAAGGTCTGACCTTACGAGAGCTGTCCAAGATTGTAAACATCTCACATTCCGCTTTAAGCAACTACGAAAATGACAAACAAACTGACATTAGTCCATTCAGTTTAACAAAACTTGCTGAGTTTTATGATGTATCACTCGATTATATCATGGGACTCTCTGAACAAAAAAAACGAAATGTTACTCCAATAGAAGATTTGAATATCTCTGATGAGATGATAGAAATATTAAAAGCACAACCTTTCAACACCCAGCTTCTTTCAAAAATAGTGACACACGAAAAATTTATTCAATTCATGATTGATATTGAAATATTCATCGATAGTGTCATAGCTGGAACCGGGCATGCTTATAATGGTCTTTTAGCTAATGCGCGAAAAAAAGTCACTGATAAATATGGAATGAAAATTGATGAGCAAAAACGTATTCTCGAAATTGGGAAAATTGACGAAAGCCTTTTCGTAAGACAGACCATTCATGAAGACCTTGATACAATAATAAACGATCTGCGAAAAATACGAGAGATCAACTCTCCACCTGATATCATAAATAATGCAACAATTCAAATTGAAAATACCTTCAACCAAATCTTAAAAGATTCAGAAGAATACAAGTATGGACCTGATGACCTTATATCGTTGTTGGCTCGTCTTCTCGGAATCGATTATGATAAGTTAAGCTTTCTTGAAAAGAAGTCATTTAAATCTTTATTTAAAAAGTCAACTCTATTAAACAAGCAAAGTTACCGTGGAAAATCAGATAATTAAATGCACCGTATGCAACTGTCTTTCTTACAATTTAAAAAGGAGCTGTGAAAAATGAAAAATTTCTCCAAGCCTCACAGCTTCTTTAAACGCAATGTCATATGGTATTATCATAATAATTTTAGGCAATGGTCAAAGAATGTTCAACCAATGTTCATAGGAATGTTCATTTATGACCATTCCTATGACTATTCCTTCAGTTTCCATTCAGCATCCTTCTTGCTATAATTGAGATTAACAGACTTTTTTATTTCCTGAATCTCTCTGCGGACTGTACTGGTGGAAAGATTCATTTTTCTTTCAATATCATCGTATTGAACATTGGAATCTTTACGTATAAGATCCAATATCTCATTTTGCCTAGCCGTTAAGCCATACCTGTTAGCTTTTCCATTCTCATCAGTCTTTAAAGGCACAAATATCTTGAATATATCGCCCTCTTCAAGTTCTGGCTCGCCGTTACAATATATCTTCGTATACTTATAAAGATTTCTCGTGCCTGATCCCAAAGTATCAGCACGTCCTATATTCATAAAAAATTTGGCAAGAATCGGATTCTTAGGGTACGGAGTAAATGCTTCCGGATCAATTTTCCCAGGGAAAAGTGCCCTGTTCCAGTTTTCTGTAGTAATTTTATCCGGCTCTATTAAAAGTTTCGCAGGGAATGCATTTGAATACTCCCTATGAACAAGAATATTGCTGACAATCTCTCTTGCAATAAGGTCTCTAATGCTTGTATTTACATTATTGATAAGGAAGAACTTATCATCGGTATGCTTTGAAATAAATCCCATCAAAAGATCATAGCTATCAATAAGGTTCGTTTCTACTATCAGGCGGTCATCATATCTGTCAGGATTATCCTTGCGATATATGGCATCCGTTTTGTATCCGGGGCAAACCGACTGAATCACTTCATCTTTCCCGAGAAGCAATACTGCTGCAAGATTAAACCCTTTTTCTCCTGTCAGTATGTTTTCTTCATAGAGACCGGCACTCTTTAAAAGAGCCATATCATTCATTTCTTTCCATGGGTGGTCCGGATTTTTAGCTAATGCCATATTCCGGATACGAGGCAGCATTTCCATATGCAGGTGATCTACAGTAGCATACGGAAATATCTTTCTCTCATAGTAAGATGTTGATTTCCTGTTATAAAGGTTTGCAACCCTATCAACCGAGTTAGTGATATCCTGATCAGCATCCCCGTTTCTGTCATAAATTTTCTTATTGCAAAACTCAACCTGTGAGCTGACTGGAATATAAACCCAAAGCACCAGTTTCCCGTCTACCTCGATTTCTTCAAATGACAGATATAGAGAAGGCGATATTTTTTTAGGATCATTAAGGATATTTATGAAGTTCTTTTTCATAGACACCACAACATTAGGATTGACTCCGATTATCGCTCCTTTATTATCTACCTCTTGAACACCTAGTAATATGTATCCGCCATAGCGGTTAGAGAATGAAGCCACCGTCTCAAACACCGAATCATTAAGACCGTTCACGCATTCCTTATATTCTACCGTAAAGCCTTCTCCTTCATTGCATAATTCCTTTATTTTTTCTGCTGTCATAAAACAATTATCTCCAATCAACAACTGCCACACTAAATGTTTACTTTCTGCTTAGCAAGTATAACATATTTATTTAAAAATGTAAAATCCGAATAGTCAAAACACAATCTACATCAAAAAAGCACAGCTATCCTTATCTGGGGTTATGCTCATGTGTACCCCTCCAATAATAACTGTGCTAAACTTTTTGTCTTACTTAATTCTTACTTAAATAATCTGTTCATACTATCCCAGCACCATCATTTTACTGTAACCTTTATCTTCTTTGCATATCCGTTCTGCGCATATACATAGATGTAACAGGTTCCTTTACCCTTAGCTGTGATAGTGCCATCTTTACTGACTGTTGCTACACTGCTGTTTGATGTAGCATAGCGGAATTCTGCAGTATGAAGGAGCATCTTCTTTGAGCTGTCCTTAAGTACTGCAGTAGGATCAAGCTTGATATCAGCAGGTGCAGCTGTATTATCATCAAGTGAAAGGGTGATCTTTGTACTCTCAACCTTTATACCCTTTACATTAGAGTACTTCTTGCTGCCGCTGCCTACGATATGTGCGGTGATACTGCTTGTGATCTTCTTATACTTTCCGTTTACTTTTCTGTAAGCTACTACATATAACTTGATATTCTTCTTGGTATTTATAGCCTTGCCGTTAAGCTCACTGAATATATAAGTATTTGCATCGCCGTCAAGTGTTGCTATCTTAGCACACTTCCTGCCCTTCTTGCAGTATGCTGCATATATGACATATCTGTCAGCGTTGTCTACCTTGCCCCACTTTACTACAACATCAGAATCATTAGGATATACCTTAAGTCCTGCATTTAACTTGATAGCTCCCCTAGCAGCTTCTTCTGCGGTAATGGAATCCTTAACCGGTGCAGGAGTAACTGTAGGTACTACGGTAGGTGCAGGTGTTACGGTAGGCGTAGGTGTTACGGTAGGCGTAGGTGTTGCGGTAGGTGTTTCAATAGGTGTTGAAGGAACATAAGGTACTGTGTTCTGTATCCACAGAGCATATATTTTGATATCTGCTGAAACTGTATCATTTACATTCCATACCTTTGTACAAGCCTCATCACTAAACCAGCCGGCAAATGTGTATCCGTTCTTTGAAAGGCCTGTAGGAAGATCAACCTTACTGCCTTCTGCTACTGTCTTCGAAAGATTGGATCCGGTGTTTGTGATGATGTCTACATTGTATGTCTTTACTGTTGTATAGATAATAGCATAATCCGAAAAATACCTTGAGTAGATATAAATCACTCCATCGCCTACATAATAGGTTGCATCCTTATAATCAGCATTTGCAGGTCTTGCACTCAGCTTGCTAAATTCCACTGTTTCACCGTTATGAGTTCTTACAACAACCGGATCAAACATTTTAGCCGGATCATATTTAAGCGCTATCTCTATAGGTGAACCTGTGTCTGATATATTATCTTGTTTAACTTCATCTACATACTTTGTAAGGTCTATATCAAAATATTCTGTTACTATCTTTTCGCTATCAAGTCCAACAAACAGACCTTCAGCTATCTGTTTTGTTCCGTCATCAGAAGTCTGAGCGATATCTTCTTCCTTCTTAGGTGTTATCTCAAGCTCAACCTTTACTTCCTTGCCTTCCTCTTTCTGAGTTTCAGCAAACTCTGTAAGGTCAGATGATTCAACACTCTCAACTACTGTCTTCGGAGTTTCATCACTGCCTTCACCCTTATTGAATGTTACTTCACCTTCTGTTGATTCCTTATGTACATATGTATATGTATATGTTGTAGCTGCTGTAATAGCTGTCTCAGTATCAGGTGTTATATCCCAGCTGCCTGCCTCATATGCATCATCGGGCTTATTTCCTACTGCAGGTATATCTGTTGCAGCAAGTTTCAGTGTATCTCCCTCGTAACCGTTCAGGATTACTGTCTTATCTGCTGTGGTTCCATCATCCCAAGAACCGTTTACAACCTTGAATGTTACAGTCTGGCTGATTTCACCACGGATAGTTGAAGTTACATATGCAGAAACACTGTCGTTATGATTATCATCACCAACTACCTTGTACCATACATAGTAGGTTCCGGCGGTGGTTCCTATGGGGATGGATGTGGTATAAGGTTGTGTTGCTTCGGTTGCGGTGCCGAGGGCGTACTGCATTTCGCCGCCCGTGGCTTCGCCTGCTATCACAAGTTCTTGTGCTGATCCATTGTAGGTCAGTGTCTTCGCTTCAGGTGCTTTGGTTACAACGGATGCTTCCTTTGCTACATAAGTATACGTGTAGGTGGTTGCCACCGTAATCGCTGTGTCAGTGCTCGGCGTCACATCCCAGCTTCCTGCCTTATAGGTGTCGTTCGGCTTCGTGCCGACCGTCGGAATCTGGTCTGCCGCCAGTTTGAGGGTGTCTCCCTCATAACCCGTCAGCGTTACCGTCTTATCTGTCGTGGTTTCATCGTTCCAGGAACCGTTGACCACCTTGAAGGTCACGGTCTGGCTGATGCTGTCCTTCTGCGCATAGGTATAGTTGTAGGTCGTATCCGCCGTGATCTCCGTGTCCGCGCTCGGCGTCGTATCCCAGCTTCCCGCCTTGTAGGTGTCGTTCGGCTTGGTGCCGACTGCCGGAATATCCGTCGCCGCCAGTTTGAGGGTGTCGCCCTCATAACCCGTCAGGGTCACGGTCTTATCTGTCGTGGTTTCATCGTTCCAGGAGCCGTTCACTACCTTGAAGGTCACGGTCCGGCTGATGCTGTCCTTCTGCGCGTAGGTATAGGTATAGGTGGTCGCCTCTGTGATCGCCGTGTTCACGCTCGGCATCACATCCCAGCTTCCTGCCTTATA
>JAEEGK010003621.1_pt1 | contig 38369 bp, 25 predicted proteins | sample 8958771 | NCBI WGS metagenome assembly JAEEGK01 (sample SAMN16246547, study PRJNA631951) | gut metagenome | biome: gut microbiome; feature: rumen; material: SC-attached | host: Bos | place: Iran: Karaj | collected 2018-10
TCGACGTCGTTGCCGTTGAGGTTGTCGATGAGGTGGAGGTAGGCGAAGTCGACATCCTTGCTGAAGGCGAGGGTGTAGCAGCCGTTGTGTTCAGCCTTGAAGCTGACGGGCATCTCGCCCATCTCGCTGGCGCTGACGACGGCGAAGTCCTTGCCGTTCTGGGGGATGAAGACCTTGGTGTGGTTCTGGTTGAGCATGAACTTGGGCAGCTGGCTGTCCTGTCCGAAGCGGAGGACGGCGCGGTCGATGGAGCCGCCGCGGTTTTGTGTGACGTCCATGACGAGAGAACCGCCCTTGCCGGTGGGAGCCTCGGTGGAGAAGGTCAGGGTTTCGCCATCAGTCTCGGCTATGACGAAGAAGCCTTCGAGGGGCTCGATGTAGTTGCGGGTGGCGGTTTCGACGTCGGTGCCGTCGTCGTTCATCACGTAGAAGGCCCTGTCGATGTAGGCGTTGATGGTGTAGGGGTTGCCCAGGAGGTTCCAGCCGAGGTAGGTTTCCTCGGCGTCTTCGTCATAGACCAGCGCGGCCTCGACTACTTCGTCGTCTTCCGGGAAGCCGGTGAAGTAGAGGGAGACGTCGGTCTGTTTGGCGTAGAGGTAGCCCATGCCTCTGGTGAGGTTGAAGGCACCGGCCTTGTAGTTCATCCATTCGTTGCCGTCGGTGTCGCCGACCTGGTCGAAGTAGTAGAGGTCGTAGTTGCCGTCGATCATGCCCTCAATGGAGGTGGGGTCCACGCCGTTGAAGGGGCAGGCGAGGAGGTAGTAGCCGCCATCGCTTTCACCGTATCCCGTGAAGTCCTTGATGAGGGTGACGGGTGTGGGTTCTTCCGCGGTGAAGCAGAGGAAGATGGGGTTTTCGGGGTCGTCCCAGCCTTCGTAGTGTTCCTGACCGGTGAGGATCTCGATGGGTTCACCGAGGTACATGATCTCGCAGGAGGTGTATTCGATTTCGTTGATGTGGTCGTACATCCTGAAGGTGACGGTTTCGCCCACGGTGGTGAAGTAGACCGGGATGCCTTCGAGGGTCGGGTAGGGGTCGCCGTACCCAACCACGTAGGTGTCGACGAGGTAGTTGTCGTTGCCTCTGCATTCGTCGCCGACGAAAGGAGCGATCTCAAGGGCGTTCCAGTTCTCGTTGTCGACGGTGATGATTTCGCCGTTGATCATGATGGCCGCGACGAAGCCGCCCTGGTCATCGAAGTCATGGTAGTCGAAGTCCGGCCAGTGGGATTCATACTGGGCGAAGATGGAGCCGCATAAAGCAAGTGATGCAATCACTGTCAATAATAGTTTTTTCATGGTTTACTAAGTTTGTGTTGTTTAACTATTTGTTTGTTTTTCTTTCTATCTATAGGGTTATTTTGCAATGGGGAAGGTGTAGGTCTTGGTTTCCGTATCGGCCGACACGTACTTGTAGCCCTTGCCGGGTTGCATTTCGAAGCTGCCCAACCAGCGGTTGTTGCGGTAGCTGGCGTTGCCGTTCTGGTGCTTGACCACGTCGCCGTTGACGGCGAAGTCTGCGAAGGCGGCGGAGACTTGCATGTTCGTGTTGAGCGGGTAGGCGATCCAGTTGGTGCCGGGGGCGATTTCGACGGGATAGGAGGCCGGGTCGATCGGCATGCCTTCCACGGTAATTTCACAAGCGACGGGGACGGTGATCCTGTACATCTTGGAGAGGTCGAAGTTCAACGATCCGAGCCATCTCATGCCGTTGTATCTCACGTTTTGGTTCTGGGAGCTGATCATGATGGGGTTGGCAGATGTGGCACCAGGAGCGGCTTCCACGAGGATGGCCTTCAGGTCGTCCAAGGCGACCTCGACGTTGAACGAGCACCAGTTGGCACCAGCGCCCAAAGTGATAGTCTGGGTGACGACTGTCGGGGTCTCGTCCTTCACATAGAGAGAAACGGGCAACTGACTGGCTGAGCTGTAGCAAGAGAAAAGTGTGTTGCCACCATTGTAATTGAACTGCATCACATTACGGTTGCTGCTGTTTGAGGCGACAATGCTTGTGGTGTCATTAATGCTGATTTCCCATGCGCCATTGCCAATCGTATCAAGTTCAGTTTCGGTTTTCAGGTTATTACTACTGTTGCTGGCAGCATAGAGATAGCCAGGAGTTCTGGCATCATAAATGGAATAGAATCCTTCTTCTTCCAAAGCAGTAATGACAAATTCGTAAACATTAGCGGTTTCTACTGTGGCAGTAGTACCGTCAACGCTGATGGCAACGCCTCCACGGTTGTTGTTTCTCTGCTCACCCATGGCATAGTAATTAGTCACGCTATCAATGGTCTTGCTACCCACAATGATGTAGGTCCTGCCCGATTCGATGGTCGTGGCCAAAGTGTAGGTGGCAGGCTCAAATGGAATATCAGCAACGGCGGTGGCAGTGATAGTAACATTGTGGCTAGGCATATTAAAGGAGTACGTCAAGTCCTCGTCGATGTCGTTCACGTGCTCCACACCATCCACTATCAATGATTGCATAACATAACCTTCAACTGCGCTAACACTCAGCATCACTTGGTCACCTTCGGTCACTTGGATAGTACCAGCACCTTCAAATGGATCGCTCTCATCTCCTCCAACGAAAGTGAATATCTCGAGGTTCTCAAAAGGTTCAATAGTCAAATCGTAGGTTTCGATGACAGGTCCGCCGCCGAATTCATAAAGCATGATGTTGCCCAATGCAACGTTACCATTATCTTTTTCAGTGTAAATCCACTTGATGTAGCGGACGTTTTCGCCCAAGTTGTCGAATGATTTGGATTGAGTACCACCAAGTTCGGTGTAGGTCTCCAAATCCGTGTAGGTCACACCGTCTTCAGAGGTCTGCACAGTGAAGGTGCCTCCAGAAAAAGAGTTGCCCTTGATGTCGAAAGTCAGGGTGCCAGGCGCTTCGTTGAAGTGAAGGAGCAACCAGTCGCCGGTATTGTCAAATCTCAGTTTGGGCGAGTTGTTATAGTCTGAGCCAAGACCTTCTTGAGTCAAACCAGCAGTGCCTTCAATGTCGTCACGACCGCCATCAAATGCAAAAGGAAGGGTAGCATAGTCAGCAACAAAATGCTCTTGGGTAACAGTAACGGTCTTATTGGTAGCACCGGTGTAGGACAGTGTAAAGACAGCTGTGCGATTTTCGGAGCTCAGGTTTGCAGTAGTGTTGAAAGTCACGTTTTCGGAGTTAACAGTGATGTTGGTAATCCAGTCAGCCTCAGTAGTCGCAGTAAGAGTTACGCCTCCAACTGGGTTATCAATGGTGTAGGCAATTTCACCTGATGTGGCATCGTACGCCAGAGTGATGTCTTCAGCATTGATGACAGGGTCGGTGTTGATTTGAACTTCGACATTCTGAGGGTTAGCGAGCTGAGCAGCATTGAAACAACCAATGTTGGCGGTCAGACTTAGGATATCGTTCACGGCATAAGTCACATCCGAAGAAATTCCACGCACTACAATGGTGTTTTCACCTTGGGCGATAGTGGTGTTTTGGCCACTGATGGCGGTAACGGTAGCATTTTCCACACGCACCAGCCAACCTTGCAAAGCATTTTCGCCTGCATAATCAGCATTGATGGCTTCAATGGTCATCACTTGAGGTTCGACAGTATTGCCAGAAGAAATGACAGTGACTTGAGGACTCATGATTTCAAGCAAGCCATTATAGGTGGATAAACTACCTTGAACGGTAATGTTATCACCAACGGTAAGGGCTGTACCATAGACGCAAATAGCTGCGGTAGCATCCTGAATGTAACCCGTGGTTCCAACACAGCTTGTCACAACGCCAGAAGTAAACACATTGCCGGTTCCTTGTGCGCGCACTTCAGCAATACTCATCGGCGTAAGGATAGTGTAAACAGCCGTCGCCACGTTGCTGGCATCAGTGCCAACGTAAGCAATAGCTTTCAATGTTGTGGTCTCACTAATAGAAATAGCACTTTGGTAGAGTGTGCTTGCATTGTCGGGGGTAGTGCCATCAGTGGTGTAATAAATGGAAGCACCTCCCGTTTCGCAGCTGATAGTCACGCTTTGGGGTTCCGTATAAGTGCCAGCGGCGGGATTAAAGGTAGGCATGGCAACAGCTGGTCCTTCACCACCGTAAGTGACTTCAAAAGCAGCAATTCTTCTGTGGCCAGTTGTGCCGCCAATGGTAAAGGTCACTTCTTCAGCATCACCTAGCCATGTTCCGTCAGCGTATGAGCCAACATCTGTTGTTATGGCATTAGTACCATCACCAGAGCCAAAGGTAAGCGTGATTTGGGAAAGATTGCCGTCAGATGACATAATGGTGAAATAGTTTCCGCCATAGCATCTGATGGCTGAACCAGTGTTGTAATACTTGGGTTCATTGTTGTTGGTTCCTTTGAAGAATTCACCAGCAACATTGCTGTCAATGTCAATGCTTGTGATGATTTGGGCATTTTCATAACCTTGTTCCGAAGCGGTCCAAGTAACAGTGGTTTGTCCCCTCATTCCCAATGGGATAAGGAATGCGCACAGCATTAATACCGACGCAAGGATTGTAATTTTTCTTTTCATAGTTTGTTGATTTTAAATTAGTTATGAATTAATTAAATTAAACGATTCTCTTTATTTGGGCACAAAGTTACTGAACTTGTTGCCCAACTTGGCAAAGGGGGCAAAAAATACACATTAAAACTTTTCAACAATCACTGTTTATAGCCTGTTAATAATTTGGGAGACAAAGGACTACTATTAACAATTATGGAATTTGTAATTTGAGTTGTTCATCTAAATTGACGAGGGTTTGAGCAAAAGGCTTTTATGGAAGTTTTGTTTTCGATGTGAGGAAAAATAGTGTATTTTTGCAGCCATGAAAAAACGTAAAGTCCCACATACCTTCGTTATTGTGTTCTTCATCATCGTCGTCGCGGCGGTGCTCACTTGGATTATCCCACCAGGGAAGTACGTTGAGGAACAGACTGATGGCGAAACGGTGATGACATTTTATTACCAAGACCAATTGCCTGATGCTTACGCTGCTGAGTTTCACGCTGAGCCGCAAACATGGCAGGTGTTTTCAGCGTTTTACAAGGGCTTCGTCAAACAGGGCAACATCATCGTGTTTATCCTCATCATCGGTGGCGCCTTCTGGATTATGAACAAGAGCCGCGCCATCGACATGGGTATCTTGTCGTTCTTGAAGTTCACTAAACGACTGGAACGCAGTCCGTTAATTCGGAAAATCGGGGTGAACAACATTGTCATTATTTTGGTTATGCTGCTGTTTAGCCTCTTCGGGAGCGTGTTTGGCATGAGCGAGGAGACCATCGCTTTTGCCTTGATTATCATACCACTGGCCATCTCTATGGGCTATGACAGCATTGTGGGCCTGTGCATGGTGTATGTGGCCGCACATATCGGTTTTTCGGGTGCCATGCTCAACCCATTCACTATCGGCATCGCGCAGGGCATAGCGGGCATACCGCTCTTTACAGGCATTGGTTATAGAGCCGTATGTTGGGCCATTTTGACGGTGGTGGGCATTGTTTTCGTGTTGCTCTATGCCCGAAAAGTGAAGAAGAATCCACAATCATCCATCATGTATGAGGACGATGCCTATTGGCGCAAGTCGGCAGCAACACAGGAGGCGGAAATGGAGCATTACACACCGCGAAAGGCTTGGTGGGTATTCCTTTTCTTAATGATTGTATTGATTGTATTTTCAGTGCTTTATCCGATGACCACCTTAAAAATCGGCAACGCTGAGCGCACTTTGCCTTTACTGCCTGTGGGGACAGCTTTGTTTGTTTTGTTGGGTATCGTCACGCTGCGGAAAACGGTACATTATTTTGTCCTCACTTTGCTCTTCGCAACGGTCTACTTCCTGATTGTCGGGGTGTTGGGCTACGAGTGGTATATCATGGAGATTGCGTCACTGTTTTTGGTCTTGGGCATCGCCAGCGGCTTGGCCGTCGATAAGAGCGCAAGTGACATTGCGAAACTGTTCCTTGAAGGCATGGGCGACATCCTTTCGGCGGCGGTCATTGTGGGTTTGGCGGGCGGCATCGTCATCATTTTGCAGGACGGCGGCATCATCGATACGATTCTTTACGGCCTTTCCAAGTCGATGAGCGACATGGGCAAAATTGCCTCGGCTGAAATCATGTACGGCATTCAGACCTTAATTAATATAGTCATTCCGAGCGGTTCGGCAAAAGCTGCCATCACTATGCCTATCATGGCGCCTTTCAGCGACCTGATTGGCATTTCGCGTCAAGCCACGGCGGTGGCGTTCCAGTTCGGCGATGGCTTCACCAACATGATTACTCCCACTTCCGGCGTGCTGATGGCCGCTCTTGGTGTGGCACGCATCCCATGGGACAAGTGGGTACGTTTTATCTGGAAATTCATCCTTGTCTTGGTCGTCATCGGTGCCTTGCTGCTCATTCCTACAGTAACGATGGACTTGGCGGGATTCTAGAGTCTGAAAGGGGAAAAGCCTTATTTCACCACCAATTTCAACGTTTGGACCCAGCCTTCGCCATTGCTGAGACGGAGGAGGTAAAAGCCTTGGCTTAGGCCTTGTAACGACAATTCAAATTGTTGGAAACCAGTGCTAAAATGGGCTGATTCACATCTGATTTGTTGTCCCATAATGGAGTACAAGTTGAATTGAATTGGGCTATCCGAAGGGTTGCAGAAGCTGATGGTGGCTGTTTCCGAGGCGGGATTGGGTGCAATGGAAGCTTGGAATACTGGCATCGTATTGTCGTTCACGCCCAATTTGACATCAACGGCGATTTTCATCGTCACGGGGAGATGGTCGGAACAGTCATACAGGGCTTCGGCGACCAATGGTGGAACGGACGAGTTGCCGTTTTGGTTAACGCTTTGGTTGTAATGACGGCCATCGTTACCCACTGCATGATAGGAGTTCTGGACATAGCGCAAATGGTTGTAACTGAACATGATTTCATCAGCCATGAGGATGAAATCGAAGCGGTCATCCAAACCGCCGCTTGAGAAACAATTGTCGGAATTGCTCCGTGTAGACTGGGTATGGAAGGCTGCAAACTGAATGTTGTTGTTCCATGCGCCTACTCCGCCTACAGAAGACAATGGGTCGACGAAGCGGATGTTGGCATTGCTGTAAGTCTGAGTAAGCAGACGATAGCCGCTCTCATTGGCACCATACATGTTAAAGTCACCCATGATTAGCACGTTATCGGTTGGATAATGCAAATTGATGTAATCCATGATGAGCTGCATACAGGCCCTACGCGCGCTTTCTTCGTTTTGTCCAGCCTTGGGATGTGTAACGATGCACACTAACCGGAGGGTGTCGCCCGCAGCCAAACTTGGAGTCTTCATGTAGAGTTCGTACACATCCGAATCGCGAGGCGATGTACCAATGGCAATGTGCCTTTTCAGCCCCATCTTGCGTGAATCGTAGAAAATATGGTTGACGATATTGCTATGGGCTTGGTTGATAATATTGTCTGATTGCCAATAATTTGCCCCGTTAATATTCAGGTTGTGTCGAATGAAGTTCTCATGTAAGGTTTGGGTGGCACCAAACTCGCAGACGGTAAAGATGTCAGGTTTCACATAATCTAAGATGGTTCGGATACATTCGTCCTTGTTTTGGGTGTTGTTGCAGGATTCGTTGCATCCCGAATAGCCAGCGTTGTAATTGCCATATTGCAATAGGTTATACTGCATGACTGTAATTGTGTCTTGCGCTTTCGCTGACAGGGCAAGACAGACAAAAAACAGCCATATTAATAAGGTCTTGTTTTTCACTTTCAAGAATTTTGTGCAGCAAAAGTAGAAAAAATGGCGCGATATTTGAAGAAATCTTAATTTTGCAGCGAAATTAACCGCTAAAGAAATGAAAAAATTGTCTCAAATCGGAATGCTGGCCTTAGTTGTCTTCATGGTGACGGCTTTTGGATGCAATAAGAACCAGCCCGTTTCGCCCATTGTAGGTCATTGGGGTTGTGAGCAATACGTAAGCTTTCGCACCGACAGCTTGGGTGTTGAGGTTTGGGACACGTTGTGGTTTGAGGCTGTTGCAGGAGGCGAGTACGAATTGTTTTTCAACGCTGACGGTTCGGGGTTGTTGAAACTGAACAATAGTCCAGCTTTTATCAAAGAGTTTTCGTGCAAATACGAGTATAATTCAGACAATCAACTGCTAACGGTGGAGAGTAGTGCGTGGCTCTATGCACTGTACGGCTCGCTTTTTATGGACGAGAACCAAGCCACTTTTAAAATTGAAAGTCTTACCGATTCCAACTTAGTGGCTTCGTGGACGAATTATCTCGCTGAGCCACAACCTTTTTTTGAAAGATTCTTTATTAAACGTATTGATTAACAATAAATTATAGAAAAAAAATGAAAAAGATTGCATTTATGACTTTCTGTGCAATGGCTGCAGTGCTGTTCACTTCATGTAATTCATCCAAAGATTACAAATCTTTTGTAGGCACATGGGGTGTGGAGAAAATTGAGTATTACAACATCGACTATGCGGGAAATCCCATTGCGGGCTCCATGGTGACATGGGAAATGACCCCAGGTGATCCCGATGACGGCATTGACTTGATTTTCAGGTCAGACAAAACGGGCGAGATGCGTGACCGTAGTAAAGACATGATTTTGGTTGCTAATCTAGAAACCCATGAGTATGACACCATCATTTGTCCCGACACCACCATTATTACAACCTTCAAGTACTCGTATGACAAGAGCGAGTCTGTCCTTTATATGGACATGGATTATGTGGAGACCTATAGGATGTACATCTCAGACCTGACCAACAACTCTTTCATTTACGAAAACGAGTACGAAAAGGACTATATGGAACGTGCTTATCTGAAACGTTTGTCGAACACAACTAAACAATCGGCCAGCCGTTCAACACAGAAGCGGCCTCACATGCCTGGCTCTTTCCTGAGCGGGAAATAAACCAAGAACCCACAATGACAAAAAAAACTTAGGGCTGCCGCAGCAATGCGACAGCCCTAACTGTTAACTGAAAACTGCTAACTCCAAACTTACTTGAAAGCATTCTCGCTCAACCCCTTTCCGCTCAAAGCTAAATCCTTCATGTATCCAGGAACTTCCTTGCCGAGGTACTTGTCCACATACAGTTTGGCGAGATACTGGCCGAGCATGAAGCCGTGGCCACGCAAACCGGTAAGCATACCGACCTCCGGGTCGACGATGTAGCGTGGCTCCATGTAGTAGCCAGCCCACACCGCGTGGAAGCCCACGGAAGCAAGGTTTGGAATCCAGTCGGCGAAGACTTCGCTGCAGATCTCCAAGAACTCCTTGCTGTTGTACTTCAGGTTCTGACGGGCCTCGAAGGCATCGCAGTCGGGCGAGGCACAGCCGATGACCTGTCCCGTGTGCAGGAATTGCTGTCCGTAGACGGCGCTGAAGCCCTTGTAGTGACGGCGGTCGATGATCATGTCGAGCGAGTCGCCATTGGCACCCAAGTTGGGCAGACGACGTGTGATGAAGGCCTGGTGCTTCACCGGATACAATTGGGTGTCGATACCCAACATGTCCGTAAACTTCTCTGCACCCCAGCCCATGCTGTTGACGAAGTGGTCGCAGGTAAACTCCACATATTGCTTGTCATGGGTGCGGACGAGGGCGACATACTTGTCGTCCTTCTTCTGCACGAAGACCAGCTCGCAATCTTCCATCAGCGTGCCACCTTTCTCGATGGCGATGCCGCGGATGTAGTCGATGGTGCGGCCAGGCGTGGCCTGCCAGCAGTTCTTGGAAATCAAGGCGTGGCTGTAGACGTTGCTGTCCATGTTCCACAACGGTGAAATCTCCTTGCGGAAGTCCTTCTTTTCGATCATATAGGCATCGCTCCAGGCGCGCGAGGCGTCGAGGGCTTTGTAGGTGGCATCGTCGTGGACGAGGTTCACATAACGCGTCAGCTTGAAGTCGATGTTGTGAACTTTCTGGATCTCCTTGAAGATTTCAAGGTTGTGGTTGGCGATATCTGCGATGTCGGGGTTCGAGAAGGCTGGACGTCCGCCCGCGATGCAGCGCCATGAAGAACCGCGGTCGTAGTTGACCAGAACGGGTTTCTTGCCCGCCTCGGCGAAGTAACGGAAAGCACCACTACCTGCAATGCCACCGCCGGCGATGAGCACCTCGACGCGTTCTTTCTTCACGTCGTTGCCCGTCTGGAAGACGAAGGTCTCATGTGCCTTCGGGTTGTAGACATCGCCCAAGGTAACTTGGTTGGCCAAAGGCGCACGCGGCGACGACTCGCCCACGACCTCGATGCCATAGCCGCGCAGGATTTGCTTGGCACGCGACACGCAACGCTTACCACGGCACGGCCCCATGCCCATGCGGGTGATGTGCTTCAGCTCGTCCACCGAGATGAATTTGCGGTTGCCAACAGCCTTGAGGATGGTCTTCATGTCCACATCTTCGCAGTGGCAGACGTAGGCGTCTTCGGTCAACACGGGTTCGGTGTTGGGCTTAAAATCGATGGGTTTCGGGTATCTCTCTTTCAGGATAAAGCCACGGGCAGCGACCAGTTGTTCGCCTTGGATGTTGGTGGCCTTTACGCGCACCACATGGGTCTTGTTGTCCTTGCGGAGCACCTTCTCAATCACGCCCTCGCCAACCTTCTTGCCGTTGTTGTCGATGAGGAAGACCTCTTTGCCTTCTTCCACGTCATATTCGACGGGCAGGAAGAGCACATTCTTGTTGATGTCGTAGCCGAAGATGGCCAAGCCTGGGCAGTGGTTGACGCACTGCATACAGCCAATGCATTTGGCATAATCCACCATAGGAACGGTGTTGGTCGAAGCCTTGGTGATGGCGCCTTGCGGGCAGCTGAACGAGCAGGGGTTGCAGGCGAAGCCATAGAGGCAGTCGAGCTGCACGAAGGGTTTGGCAAACATGCGTTCCTTGTTGGGCAGGTTGGGATGTTCCAAGATGCGCACGGGACGCTGTTGCGAGTCGATATACTGTCTCGAAATCTCAAGATACTCGTCATAGTTGTAACGCACGCCGAGGTTCTGGGCCACCTCGAAGGCGGCCTGTTTGCCACGCAGCACAGCGCTGGTGCCTTCACCGATGCGGACGGCATCACCGCAACCGTAGGTGTAGAGACCGAAGACCTGCTTGCCCTTGGTGAGGATCTGGTCGTCGGGGACGAGGCCGGTGCAGATGTTGATGATGTCGATGTCATCAATGATCTTCTCGGTGCCTGGGATGGGCTTGAAGTTCTTGCATTCGGCGATAACGGCACCCACGACACCCGTGTGGTCCTTATTTGGGATGGCCTTCAGCAGCACGTGCGAGGTCATAATCGGGATGCCCAAGCGGCGCACACGATTGGCCTGCACGGGGAAGCCACCCTCGTGATCCATGCCCTCGATGATGGCCTTGATGGTCGCGCCAGCCTGCATACCTTGGTAGGAGGTCAGGTAGCCGATGTTACCCGCGCCCACGGTGAGGACTTTCTTGCCTAACAGCGTGTGCTCTTGGTTCATCATCTTTTGGAACACAGCGGCGGTGTAAACGCCTGGCACGTCGTCGTTCTCGAAGGTCGGCATGAAAGGCACAGCACCCGTGGCCACTACGAGATGTTCAGCATCCACATAGCTGATTTCTTGTGTGACGACGTTCTTCAGGGCGATGCGTTTGCCTTCAAGGAGGTCCCAAACGGTGTTGTTCAAGAGGATGCCTTCGTGGTTGTCGCCAGCCAGCGTTTTGGCTATGTCAAAGCCACGCATGCCGCCGAATTTCTTCTCCTTCTCGAAGAAGAAGAACTGGTGGGTTTGCATGTTGAACTGTCCGCCAATGCTGGCGTTGTTGTCGATAACCATATTCGGGATGCCAAGTTCGATGAGTTTCTCGCGACAAGCCAGACCGGCAGGACCTGCGCCGATGATGGCGACGGTGGTCTTGTAAATCTTTACCTCGCGTTGAGGGTTCTCAGAAGGCTGGGGCTGGTAGCCCTTGGGAATCTCGCGAACTTCTTTCACGCCGTCGACTTTGGTAATGCAGATACGACGGATTTTGCCATCGACCAGCATCTCGCAGGCGCCGCACTTGCCGATGCCGCATTCGAGGCTCCGGTTGCGACCCGCGATGCTGTGGCTGTGAATAGGATAGCCAGCTTGGTGAAGGGCGGCGGCGATGGTCTTGCCCCGCTGACCGCGCACGGTCTTGCCTTCATATTGGAATTCCACAAGGTCTTCCTGCGGGATGTCCAAAATAGGGTGTTTTTCGATTTTGTACATATTAGCAATGATTTTTGAGTCGTGAAAAGCGACCGCAAATTTAGGAAAAACAAAAAATGCTACACCCGTTTTATGTAAAAACAAGAAAAAAATCCTATTTTTGCGCCAAAATCAAACTTTATAACCATGAATAACAAGAAACTCTATCGTTCGTTGGCCGACAAAAAGCTCTGCGGTGTGTGTGGCGGTATCGCCGAATATTTTGAACTGGATCCGACAATTATCAGATTGTTGTGGGTTGTGATGACACTTTTCACAGCAGCTTTCCCTGGCGTATTAGCCTACATCATCTGCGCCTTGATTGTGCCGCAACAGAACCAATTGCCGTAATAGAGGAGGAACCAATACTTCCAGCGTTGCAATGAGTCATTGAAATTCAATGGATTGCAACGCTGGAAATATGGTCTGCTTATTTCACTTGGAACCGTACGCCAACATAACCCCGGATGCCACTCAACGGTCCCCACACCATCGAGGCGTCAAAGTCTTCGCTGGTCGGGTCGTCGGCTGAGATGATGGGGTATTTTTGGGTGTAGTTGGTCAAGTTTTCGCCACCGATATAAATTTCCCAATACTTTCCTAAACTCTTGGTAATCTGTGCGTTCATGATGACATAGAACGGCGAGCGACCGATATTTTGGCCGTTTTCCACAGCAGAGGCGTTTCCGCTCAAGTCGGGGACGCGACTGTCGCCATTGAACTGCGTCGTGAAATCGAATTGCCAGGTGCCGGGCGCGTATGACATCGTCACCAAACCCTTGTAGCGGTTGACGAAAGGCTTCTCACGCAACATACTGTCGATAGTCATTTTCACGTCGTTGTAGCGGAAGGCCAAGGTCAAGTCGAAGTCCCTGAAAATCTCGCAGTTGGCCTCGATTTGGGCACTATTGGAGTAGGATTTTCCATTGAGGTTGTAGATGTTGATTTCATGTGCATCGGCATCGCGGTCGAGGACGATTTGGTTGACGAAATCGGTGCGGTAAAAGTCGGCCTGAATGACGATTTCGCGCCAGCCGATATCAATACCCTTAGTCAGGTTGATACCGTAGTTCCAAGCCTCTTCCATCTTGGGAGTGTCCAAAAAGCGGATGATTCTTGACGAGGCAAACATGGTGGAGTTTTCGGCTAGCACATTAGGTGAGCGGTAGCCTTTTCCTGCCGAAGCCCTGATAGTTAACTCGTTATGGGTCTTGAAGCGCACATGCAAGCGAGGCGTGTAGAGTATCTTTTGGTAATAGGTGTTATAGTCGGCGCGGAAGCCTGCTATCACACTCCAGTGGTGTTCATCAGTGAAGGTGTATTCAGCAAACACGCCTGGGACTTGTTCAACACGTTGCCAAATGCTGTCATTCAGCAGGTCATCATGTTTGAACAAATGTTCGTCATACTTGTCGTAGGTGTAACTGGCCCCAATTGAGTAGTTGTGATGGTCGTTGACGATGTAGGAATCAAACAGCAAGTTACCGTAGTAGGAGAGTTGGTTGGCATCGTAGTCGGTGGGGCCGTAATACGAATTCATCTTGTGGTAAGTCACCTGATGTTGTGTTCCGAGGCTGGTGTTTTCGCGATCGAAGTGGTAGCCCCCCTTGGCGAAGGCCTCATAGCGTTCCGTGTTGATATTGATGCCGTACAAACCACCATCGAAACGATGATTCGGGTCGAAGTCTATTTGTCCGCCTAGACGGGTTTCTTTCAAAGCCTTGAGGCCCACTTTGCAGCCAAACTTCCCGACATGGGGATGGCTATAACGCAGAAAAACATTATATTGCGTAGTCATGGGGTCGTCCAAGAAGGTGTCGCCGTTGGCATCCATTTTCATGAAATTGTGGCTCACGTGACCGAAAAGCATGATGCCATCTTTTTTCCCCACCTTTACACGACCGTTGAAGTTGAAGTCTGTCATTAACATGGAGTTCGCGTAGAGGTTAAAGAATACTTTCTCGCTTTTGTCGGGCAAGGGTTCCTTGTAATCCACGTTGATTTGTCCCGTGATGGCCTCGTAACCATTTCTGACAGAGGAAGTTCCTTTCGATACTTGAATACCGTTCATCCAAGTGCCGGGCACATAGTTCAGGCCGAAAGTCGAGGCCAGACCACGGAAATTGGGAATCATTTCTGTCATCATTTGGGTATAGATGCCGCTCAGACCGAGCAGTTGGATTTGTTTGGCACCTGTCACGGCATCGCTGTAGGCCACATCCACTGAGGCGTTGTTCTCGAAACTGCCCGCAAGGGTGCAACAAGCGGCGCGTTTCAGGCTCTCCGAGGTGATTTCTTGCACGGCTATCGGCTTGATGGAGTTGATGTAGGAAGCCTTTTCGCGGGCTTTGATTTCCACCTCGTTCAACATGTGGGCGGTGTTGAAAACATGGTCGTAATGAGCGGGTTCCACCATGTGGTGAACGGTGTCGTTCTCGTAGCTGACGCAGCTGAACACGAGGCAGCCGATGCGCTCATGCAGCGGGATTTTGTAGTGTCCGTTGGCATCGGTCACGGTGCCTTCGTTGACAATTTTCCAATACACGTTCACGCCCGGCAGCGGGGTTCGCACACCGTTGTTTTCTTCGTAAACGGTGCCTTCGATGAAGCCTTGGGCAAACGCGCTTGTGGCGAAGGCCATTAATAATAGGGTGATTAGGGTTATTTTGTTGGTTTTCATTGGATTCAAGATTTAAAATTCAAAATTCAAAATTGCAGGGCTGTCACATCGTGGCAGCCGTGTTATGATTGTCCGTGGGGACGCAAAGCAAGTCAAAAAATTCAGAAAACCAATGGATTAAGCCGCAAAGCCGAGAAAAACACTAGCCTGTCTCTTGCGGAAAGGAAAGGTGGTATTTTTCGAGCCGTGAAAAGCTGGAAAGCCTGTTTTGCCTTCGGCATCAGTTCTTGAAGGTCGAAATGGGCAAAGACAAAGGGGTAAAAATGAATATCAAGATGTTTCTCAGGTGAAAAAACATAATTGTCAGTGAACTGGATTTTGCTCTCGAAGTCCTCGCAGCAGCATTTGGCATTGAACTGGATTTCATGCAACTGCGAAAAATGAGCCTCGTGTTCGTGCTCATGCTCAAGGCAATGCAGACATGATTCCGCAGCCTCGCCGAAACTCCCCGACAGATGATGATCTGCCGTGCAATAGTGGAACTTCACGTCCCAACCTATTGAGACGAAAAGCACCGCGAAAGCCATTAAAAAAGAGCCGAGTTGCAATAAGCGTTTTTTCATGGCGCAAAATTAGGGAATTTCTGTATCTTCGCAGCGTTTTTGGAAACAAATCTTACAAAAATCGAGAATAAATGGCAGACGGATATTTGGAAAAACGTTACGAGGAAGTCTTTGGCAAGAGTGCCAAGAAGACCGTAGTAAAACATACTTCGATTGAAACGATAATGGAGAAAAACCGCAGTTATCGCGGCTATGACCAAAGCTTCGTGGTGAAACGCGACATGTTGGAGCGCATCGTGGCGGTGAACACCAAAATCGCCTCCGCGAAGAACCAGCAAGTACTTCGTTTTAAATTAGTTACCCAGGAAACGGGTGCCGACATCATCGTGCAAAACATGAAACTCGGCGGCCTTTTGCCTGAGTTGCACCTGCCTTTCGCTGGCACAGAACCAGGAGCCTTCATCATCATTTGCAGCACAATTCCCGAAAACAAGTTTGTGGACATCGACCTAGGCATTGCGGCGCAGAGCATGTTACTGAAATCCACCGAAATGGGCTTGAACGGCATCATGATTGGTGCCTTCAACAAGGCGAAGATTACCGAAGCGTTCAATTTGCCTTATGAGCCGCTGTTGATTTTAGCTATCGGTAAGGGCAACGAAAGAATCAAACTCCAGCCCGTGGATGCAGGTGAAAAACTGGCCTATTACCGTGATGCGAATGGCGTGCAGTTCGTGCCGAAGATTCGGTGGGAGCAGTTGATAATAGAATGATCTTTAGCAGAGACCATTGTATGCAGCAAAATGAAAAAGTAGAGACGTAATGCGCTACGTCTCTACTTTCGTTTTATCATCTGACAACCAGTTTCCTATAGCACGTCCCTTTGCCTTCAGCAGTGACGCGCAGCATGTAAACACCGGCAACGCTCGGCGCGGCAATCGTCTGTAGACATGTGGCGCGCTGCGTGTCTACCACCTGGCCAAGGGCGTTTATGATTTCAATCTGTGCCTCACCGATTTCATCCATCGTGCTGAGTCTGACGTTCTCGCCACGAGCCACAGGGTTCGGGAAAACACGGATGTTGTTGGCCCATTCGTCCGTTCCTGTTAGGCAGCGGAGATGGAGAATGTAAGGTTCCATAAGGTCGCCCACAGTGGCGTTATTGCTGAAGTTAATCTGCTCGCTTGCGCCGTGAACTTCCTCGCCCGTTGTCGTGTCATAGAGGCTGAAGCTGAGAGCCTCAACATCCTCGCCCATGATGGTCAGGAAAGCCATATAGCGGTCAACAGGTTCAATATACATCAGCCTCACGCTGCCACGACACTCGCCGTTGGCAAAGGCGGCCAACTCGTAGTTCTCGCTTGTCAGCTCAACATTTTCGAGTTCCACCACTGCCGTTACCGTCATGTTGTCGGGATAGGCATGGATGTCGGTCGGCCAGTGGTTGTTCTCAGAGGTGATATTCTCGGTAAGGATTTCGTTCTTTGACCCTATAGGATAGACGAGCGTGAGGGTCTGGTTGTTGTTCGACTTGTACAGCAGTCCCATCCCGGGTTCGATGGTCGACAGGGTGCCCATCCAGCCCATGCCTTCGTAGTAGTTGGCGTAGCCGTTCTGGGCTTTCACTTGGTCGCCGTTGGTAGGTGTGATGTTTGAAAACGCCGTAGCAACGCTCATGGACGAGTTGACCGGATAGCCGATCCAGTTCCAGCCTGGGCCAATGGCGATGGGGTGAGCTGTCGGTGTAGTTTCAGTGCCAACCATTTCCACCACACAAGCCGCAGAAGTCTTGATTTTGTAGGACGACTCGTTGTTGATGCTTGAGAGCATTCCCATCCAGCCCATGCCTTCGTAATAGTTCACATACTGCTGCTGGGATTTGATTTGGATGCCACTGCTGCCCAGACTTTCCTCAAGTTGAGCAAGGCCGTCGATGCCTTCCTGATCGATGTAGGTGGAATACCAGTTCCAGCCGGAGGTGAAGTTGGTGGTTTGAGTGATATCACTATCAAAGATAGCCACAAACTCGGCATCTTCTGTCACTATGAAGCTGTAAATAGCGTTGGTCGAGACTTCGGTTCCATTCTTCATCCAATTCACAAATCGGAAGCCTTCGTTTGCTATGGCAGTCAACGTACAGGTCTCGCCTTGGATATATGTGCCTGCACCAGTGATTGTACCACCTTCGGTTGGGATGGCCGTAGCGGTGATTTCGTACGAACAAGCCTCTATCCAATTGGTGAACTCGTCCCACCCAGAAGCGTTCTGATAGGCATCCAAAGAGCCGCAAGGCACATAAACAGGAATGTTATTCGGAACCTCGCTAAACGCACCATTCCCCAATGTTGGCGGCACTTCAGCAAGAAGTGTAAGGGATGCTATTCCATTGCATCCTACGAAAGCATTCTCTCCGATAGAAGTCACCGATTCAGGTATTGTGATGTTATAAGGTTCGTCTCTATAACGATACGAGAAAGCATCACGACCGATTGTGGTCACCGTATTTGGAATAACAGTAGTCTTACTTCCAACCATAAGCTTGTTTGTACTTGTCTCAATAATGGCGTTACAATTGTCGCGTGAGTCATAGACAGGATTTGATTCTGACACGGTTATCTCTATCAAAGAACTACCGAATGCGTTGTCTTGGATGTCGGTAACTGAAGCTGGTATAGTAACAGTCTCAATTTGAGCGTTATATAAGGCACCTCCTACAATTGTAACAACCGTATTAGGAATCACCGTGTTTTTACATCCAAGTAAAAGCCTGTTTGTGCTTGTCTCAATAATCGCGTTACAATTGTCGCGTGAATCGTAAACAGTATTCCCTTCTTCAATAATTATTGACTCAAGATTACCATTAGCTCCAAATGCCCCATCTATGTTCGTTACAGAAGCGGGAAGCGATATTGACAAAAGAGGACAACCATAAAATGAGGCCCATCCTATGCTTGTTACAGAAGCGGGAAACGTTATTGCCGTAAGCGGACAAGCATAAAACGCCCCACTTCTAATTTCTGTCACAGTATTCGGCAAAACAACTGAAGTTAAACAAAGGCTATAGTTGAAAGCGTCATTGCCAATGAAAGTCAAACCTGTAAAGTATTGTAATTCGTCGAATGTGTGAATATCCTGATTATCCATAAACACCTGACCCAAATCCGTCACCGCTGCAGCTTCAGCATAGCTAAGTTCGCCATCGCCATTGGTATCCCAGTTGGCCACGCATATGGCTTTAACATTGGCGTCGGCAAAGGTGATGTTTCCTGTTTGTGCATTAGTCATTCCTACCACACTCAGCAGCAGGAAGAGCAAGGCGACACGAAACGCCCTTTTTGATTGTAGATTTCTTGTTTTCATACTTTTATAGATTTGTTTTTACTATGTTGCTTTCTGTCGGTGCGCCAGATGCGCTATTGTCATGTTTGTTTTTGTTTGGTTAGACTTTGGGTGGTTTGTTGGGAGCAAAGTTAGGAAAATACTGATTAAATAGTCAGCTTTTTGTGGTTTTTGCAGTTTTTCTGTTGGTTTTTTATCCAAAAACGCCAATGAATCGAGAAAAGAATTATCTTTGCAATGTAATGTACATTACTGTAACTGCTGTTACGTTATATTTTTATAATTTATAAAATATTGAAATATGGAATTTTACAATAGAGAAAAAGAGCTTAAATCTTTGAAAGAGATAAAAAAAATGTCAGAAAATGGAGGACAAATGACCGTGCTGACGGGGCGGCGACGCATTGGAAAGACGGCGTTGCTGATGAAAAGCTGTTCGGGGCAACCCACCTTGTATTTTTTTGTGACGCGCAAAGCGGAAGCCTTGCTTTGCAACGAGTTTGCTGACGAAATCAGGAGACAGCTTGGTGAGGCTTGCGGCAATTTCACTTCATTCGGCAAGATGTTTGAATACCTGATGCTGCTTTCCAAACGCCTGTCTTTCAATCTCGTCATAGATGAGTTTCAGGAGTTTGACCGTGTCAATGCGGCGGTTTTTGGCGAGATGCAGCATTATTGGGACATTCATAAGGACGAAAGCCAGATGAACCTGCTCATTAGCGGTTCAGTACATTCACTCATGCACAAAGTCTTTGAAGACCGCAAAGAGCCTCTGTTTAGCCGTGCGGGTCGCATCATCCGCCTGAAACCTTTTGGAACGGCGACGCTGAAACAAATTCTTGCCGACCATCAGCCTGGTTACACCCATGAGGATTTGCTTGCGCTCTATACCTTTACTGGTGGCGTCGCTTGGTATGTGGAGCTTTTTGTCAAATACAACGCACTGACATTCACGAAAATGTTGAATCTGATTACCCGCGACGATGCTCCTTTCCTCAATGAAGGGAAGAACCTCCTCGTGGAAGAATTCGGCAAGGACTACACCATATATTTCTCCATCCTCGAATGTGTGGCACGTGGACTGACCTCTAGGAGTGAGATTGAGGTTTATCTTGGCGGAAAGGATGTCGGCGGCTACCTCGCCCGATTGGAGAACGACTTCTTCATTTTGGCACAGAAACGCCCCATTTATGCCAAGCCTTCTTCGCGTCAGATGCGGTATTTTATTACGGACAATTTCTTGTCGTTTTGGTTTCGTTTTGTCTATAAGTATCAGAGTTTCATTGCGTCAGGGAATGTCGAGCAGTTGAAGGAAATCATCCGACGCGATTATTCCACCTTCTCAGGACTGATGCTTGAACGCTATTTCCGCGACCGTTTCATAGAGGAAGGTACCTATACTCGCATCGGAGGCTATTGGAATCGCAAAGGCGAGGATGAAATTGACATTGTGGCGGCCAACGAGTTGGATCGTCGCATTGATTTCGTTGAAATCAAGCGCACTGCTGACCGTATCAATTTGGGTGAATTGGAGAAGAAAGCGCAGCATTTCCTTTCGGTCACCAACGAAGTGCGTGGATTCGAAGTCGTCTGTAAAGGGCTTTCCATGGAGGATATGTAAAAAGTTCGGGCACCGAGTCAATCAACCCAGTGCCCGATGGTCATTTTGCGAGTTTTGTGTGAAAAACAACTCAATACATCGCTGTCATCTTAATCCACTCCCGCCCTTGGGCGCACATGTCCTCGACCTCCTCGACGGTCTTGGGAATCGGTCTGCCAAGGATGCGGCAGCCGTCTTCAGTGATGAGCAGGTCGTCTTCGATTCGGATGCCACCAAAGTCCTTGTAGGTCTCCAACTTGTCGTAGTTGATGAAGTCCTTGAATTTGCCTTCGGCTTTCCACATATCGATAAGAGTCGGGATGAAATAGATGCCCGGCTCATCGGTGACCACGAAGCCTGGTTTCAAGGTCTTGCCGCAGCGCAATCCACTGAAGCCTAGTTTAGTAGAGCGCGGCGTGATGTCGTCGTAGCCCACGTATGTCTCGCCTAGGCCTTCCATATCGTGCACGTCCATGCCCAGCATGTGTCCAAGGCCGTGAGGCATGAAGAGCCAATGGGCTCCGTTCATCAGGGCTTCTTCGGTGTCACCTTTCATCAGGCCGACACCTTTCAGGCCTTCAATCAGGGTGCGGCAGGCGAGGGTGTGCATCACCATGTAAGGCATATAGGGACGCGTGTTGGCGGCCACGGCTTGATTGGCTGCGAGCACGATTTCATAGATTTCGCGCTGGCGAGTGTTGAACTTGCCTCCTACAGGTGTGGTACGGGTAAAGTCGGAGGCGTAGTAGTTCTCTGTTTCGGCACCAGCATCGCACACCATCATACGGCCTTCTTTCAGCACGTTGTGGTGTCCGTGGTTGTGCAAGGTCTGACCGTCCACGCTGAGGATGACAGGGAACGACACGGGGCCGCCACCCGACAGCGAGAGGCCTTCCACCACACCGGCAATCTCTTGCTCGACCATGCCAGGCTTGCACATCTTCATGGCAGTGGTGTGCATGTAGTAGGCAGTGTTGGCGGCGCGTTCCATCTCGGTGATTTCGAGTTCGTTTTTCACCTCACGCATGGCGATGACAGCCTTGATGAGTTCGAGGCTGACATATTCCTGCACCTTATTAATACTGCAATTCAGCCATTCGGAGCATTGGATTTTCGTGTCGGCGCGATAGGTCGGCAGGATATGGATTTGGCGGCCTTTGGTGATGGCTTGTTGGATGTATTCGCCAAACTTGTTGAAGTCGCGGCAGTCGGTGATGCCGATGCAGTCGCCTTGTTCCTTCAGCGAAGGCAGCGGACCGCACCAAATCACGTCGTCGATGGTGACCTCGACACCGAAAAGGATTTCCTCGCCGCTCTCGAAGTCGATGACACCGACCAGGTCGGGGTGGTTGAGGCCGAAATAATAAGAGAAATTGCTGTCCTGACGGTAGATATAGGTGTTGTCAGGGTAGTTGAAGGGCGCTTCGTTGTTGGCCGGGAAGAAGGCGATGCCCTTCGAAATCATCTTTTTCAATGTGGCGCGACGGCCACTGTAAACGTCTTTTTTGAACATATTGCGTTGATTTTTAATTTGATTCGTGTTTTTGGGCGGACACACAGGTCCACCCCTACGAGGCAAAAATACTCATTTTTTCATTGCCGCCTCAATTTCTTCAACCTCGGTAGGTAATCCCTCAAACAAATTAATGGGTTCACCCTCGGTAATCAAAAGGTCGTTTTCGATGCGGATGCCGATGCCTTCCTCGCGGATGTAAAGCCCTGGTTCGCAGGTCAGTATCATGCCTGGCTCAAAGGGTTTGAACTTGTCAATGCTGTCATGAACGTCGAGGCCGATGTGGTGCGACATTCCGTGCATGAGGTATTTGCGCTCCAACGGCTTATCAGGGTCTTGCTTCTTCACGTATTCAGCGGTGAACAGTCCGAGTTTGATCATCTCCTGTTCCATCAAGCGGTGGGTGGTCTCGTTGATTTCGTTGATGGTGCCGCCTGGGCGATAAAGTTTGGTGATTTCCTTCATCACGCGCAGTACGGCATTGTAGCAGTCGGCTTGTCGTGGTGAGAATTTTCCATTGATGGGGATGGTTCTGCTGAGGTCGGAGGAATAGTTTCTCAACTCGCAGCCGATGTCGAAGAGCAACAAATCGCCATCGTTCAAAAGGCTCTGGTTTTTCGAGTAATGCAAACAACAAGCATTCTTTCCACCTGCAATGATGGGCGCGTAGGCGTGACCTGTGGCGTTGTTTTTCTTAAAGATGTACTCGATTTCGGCTTGCACCTCGTATTCGTACATACCCGGCTTAACGGTTTCCAAGCAGCGGCGGAATGCATTTGCGGTGATATTGCAGGCCTGTCGCGTGACGGCAATTTCGTCCTCCGACTTTTTCATACGCAAGGCATTGAGAATCGGAGCAGTACGGCCATAGTTGTGCATGGGGTACTTCGCCTTGACTTGCTGCACGAAACGCTTCTGAATGGTCTCGACGGCACATTCGTATTTCGGGTATTCATAGCTATTCAGGAAAATTGTGTCGCCATAGCCCGAAAAGACGATATCGTTCAAAGTCATCCAGAAGGTGTCGCTGCTCTTGACGGTTTTGACACCCGAAAGCTCGGTAGCTTGAGCGTTGTTGAGCATCTCGCCTTGCCAAGTGGCCTTCACCTCGTCGTAAGGCTCGATGAAAAGCACTTCGCGCATGGTTTCATCGGGATAATCGGGTGCAATGAGCAGGTAGGCATTCTCCTCGTTGATGCCTGTAAGGTAAAAGAAATCAGACTGTTGGCGGAATGGATAGAACTCATCGCCGTTGCGCGGCATGGCTTCGTTGGCGGTGAAAACGGCCACCGACTTGGGCGGCAGTTGCGCGGCAAAATTGGCCCTGTTTCTGACTAAAAGGCTATTGGGGATTTGTGAGTTCATAGTGCTGCTGGTTTGATTGCACAAAAATACGAAAACGCAGATTACAAGCACTGAAATTTCCTATCTTTGCATCAAAATTTCTTCAATCCCTATGAAAAACAAACCTTTGTTTTCTTCTATCACAGGCAAGGTCATCATGGCTGTATCGGGGGCGGGGTTCGTGCTGTTCCTGCTGTTTCACGGCGCGATGAACTTCGTCTCCATCCTCTCCCCAAAAGGCTACGATGCCATCTGCGACTTTTTGGGTGCCAATTGGTATGCTGTAGTCGGGTCGATAGGTTTGGCCGCATTGATGGGCATTCACATTCTTTGTGGCATCGTTCTCTCTGTCGAAAATCTATTAGCACGAGGTGGTGTTCGCTATAAGCGTCGAGAACGCCCGAAAGGAGTGGAATGGTCGTCGCAGAACATGCTGGCTTTTGGATTGTTCATTTTGTTTGGCTTGGTGTTGCATTTGTACGATTTCTGGTACAAAATGCAGTTTGCCGAACTCATGGGCAACGAGCCAGTGAACGGAATGGAGCAAATCCGTTTCATTTTCTCGCACAACTACTTCAGTATCATGTACTTGATTTGGCTTGTCGTGCTTTGGTTCCATCTTACACACGGTGTGTGGAGTATGTTGCAGTCGGTGGGCTGGAACAGCGAAGGCTGGAAACGCCGCTGGCAAGTGATTGGGTATGTGGTTGCTACTTTCATCGTGCTATTGTTCGTCTTGGTTGTCATATATTATTGGTTGATTTATGGAAAATAGATTGAATTCGCGCGTCCCTGAAGGCCCGTTGGCCGACAAGTGGACGAACTATAAAGACACGCAATGCCTCGTCAATCCGGCCAACAAGCGCCGTCTCGATGTCATTGTGGTGGGTACGGGTTTGGCAGGTGCATCGGCGGCGGCCACACTTGGTGAGCAAGGCTACAACGTGAAGGTGTTTTGTATTCAGGACAGCCCGCGACGGGCGCACAGCATCGCTGCACAAGGGGGCATCAATGCGGCCAAAAACTACCAAAATGATGGTGATAGCGTGCGTCGGCTGTTTGAGGACACCATCAAGGGAGGCGACTATCGTGCTCGCGAAGCCAATGTGTATCGTCTCGCCGAAATCAGTAATAACATCATCGACCAATGTGTGGCGCAAGGGGTGCCTTTCGCCCGCGACTATGCCGGAATGCTCGCCAACCGCAGTTTTGGCGGCGCACAGGTGTCGCGCACGTTCTATGCCAAAGGGCAAACGGGACAACAACTGTTGTTGGGTGCCTATGGTGCCTTGAGTAAGGAAATCAACCGTGGCACGGTGAAGCTTTTCACGCGCCGCGAAATGCTTGATTTGGTGTTGGTTGAAGGTCGGGCGAGGGGTATCATTGTCCGAAATCTGGAAACAGGAGACATTGAACGACATGCGGCTCATGCCGTGGTGTTGGCCTCAGGCGGATACGGTAACGTGTTTTTCTTGAGTACTAATGCGATGGCCTCCAACGGTTCGGCGGCGTGGCGGTGCTACAAGAAAGGCGCTTTCTTTGCCAATCCTTGTTTCACGCAGATTCACCCGACCTGCATTCCCGTTCATGGCGACTTCCAGTCGAAACTGACGTTGATGAGTGAGAGCCTGCGCAATGACGGACGCATCTGGGTGCCGAAGAAAAAGGAGGACGTGGAACGTATCCGCAAGGGCGAACTGCGACCTACCGACATCCCCGAAACCGACCGCGACTACTACCTCGAACGCCGCTATCCTGCTTTTGGCAACCTAGTTCCACGTGACGTGGCCTCGCGTGCCGCCAAGGAACGTTGCGACGCGGGCTTTGGCGTGAACAACGCGGGGCTGGCGGTCTATCTTGATTTTGCTGAAGCCATCAACCGATTGGGAGCTAAGGTGGTGCAGGCACGTTACGGCAACCTTTTCGAGATGTACCAAAACATTGTGGCGGAGAACCCTTACGAGATTCCGATGATGATTTATCCTGCCGTGCATTACACGATGGGTGGCCTTTGGGTCGACTATGAGCTGCAATCCACCTTGCCAGGACTGTTTGTCTTGGGCGAGGCCAATTTCAGTGACCATGGCGCCAATCGCCTCGGTGCGTCTGCCTTGATGCAAGGCTTGGCCGACGGCTATTTCATCCTGCCTTACACTTTGCAGAACTACCTCTCCGACCAAATCCGTGAGCCACATATCAGTATTGAAAGTCCTGAATTTGAGGCGGCTGAACGTAAGGTGAGGGACGAAATCAATGTTTTGCTTGCCGTCAAGGGTAAGGAAACGGTCGATTCTTTCCATCGCCGTTTGGGTCGCATCATGTGGGAATATGTCGGCATGGCACGTGAGAAAGAAGGTCTGCTGAAAGCCATTGACCTGATTGGCGACTTGCGGAAAGAATTTCATCAAAACGTTCTCATTCCCAACATTCAAGGCGTCAATGTGGAATTGGAGAAAGCCCTTCGTGTGGCCGATTTCATGGAGTTGGGTGAGTTGATGGCCCGCGATGCCTTGCAACGCGAGGAGTCGTGCGGAGGTCATTTCCGCATCGAGCACCAGACCGCTGATGGTGAAGCTCTTCGCGATGACGTGCATTTCAATTTTGTGGCGGCTTACGAATGGAAAGGCATGAACGAAACCCCCGAATTGCACAAGGAAATGCTTGATTTTGAGTTTGTTGAGGTGAAACAAAGAAACTACAAGTAAACTATGAATTTTACCTTAAAAATATGGCGACAGGCCAACCGAACAGCAAAAGGTCATTTTGTTGATTATCAGGTTACTGATATCGAACCAGACATGTCATTCCTTGAAATGCTCGACGTGCTAAACGAGCACCTTGTATTAATAGGGGACGACCCCGTTTTCTTCGACCACGACTGTCGCGAGGGCATTTGCGGGGCGTGCAGTCTGTTCATCAACGGGCGACCGCACGGCAAGAGCGAGGGGACGACCACCTGCCAGCTCTACATGCGCCGTTTCAAGGACGGCGAGACGATTGTCGTTGAGCCGTTTCGCGCCAAGGCTTTCCCCATCATCAAAGATTTGACGGTCGACCGTTCAGCCTTTGACCAAATCATTCAGGCGGGCGGCTATGTGTCGTGTCACACAGGTGGCGCTCCCGATGGCAATGTCATCCCGATTTCAAAGGAAGACGCTGATTTGGCGATGGATGCAGCCTCATGCGTCGGCTGCGGGGCTTGCGTGGCAGCCTGCAAAAACGCCAGCGCGATGCTCTTCGTAGCGGCCAAGGTGTCGCAACTCGCACTGTTGCCTCAAGGCAAGGTGGAGGCCGGGCGTCGCGCCCAAGCGATGGTAGCCAAAATGGACGAGTTGGGCTTCGGCAACTGCACCAATACCTACGCCTGCCAAGCGGTCTGCCCCAAACGGATTTCCGTGGCGCACATCGCGCGGCTCAACCGACAATTCCTCAGCGGGAAAATCACGCGACCTTGGAAAAAGGACGAATGATATACGAAAAAGCAGCGCGTTCAACGAATGCGCTGCTTTTTAAGTTATGAAAATCAAACGATTATCTAATCTTATAACCGATGGTGACCATAAACATGTTTTGCTTGGTGTTGTCGATGTTGGTGACATCGATGTATTCGCCCCATCGCTCATTGATTAGGTTGGCACCGAATACTTTGCTGATACCAATGTTGTAGTTGATGTCAAGCGTGATTCTATTCAGAATGTCAACACCCAAACCAGCTTGAATTCCCCATGCAATGGTTTTCGTGTCGAATGCTTCCTGATTATTGTTTAACACAATGGTTTCACCAGTACTGGAAGTCAGTGTGTAGGTTTTGTCAAACAGGGTTTTACTTGCAAGCGTGAAATTGGCAGTGGGGCCAACTTGCATGCGTAAGGAGACGATGGAATAGTCAAGAATCTTATACCCAAACAAAACAGGTACTTGAAGGTTCGTTGAGTTGAGGGTGAAGTTTACATTCTCTTCCGGGAGCCAGCCTTCACCGACATTATGCACGTTGAGCGAGAATAATTGCTCTGTCCTGAAGTACATAATTTCAGGTTGAACGTAGAATCTGCCATAGCTGACACGTCCAAAAAGACCTGCTGTGAAGTTGTTGGCAAATCCGGCCTTGATGTCGGCCTTTTGGTAGGAAAGTTTTGTCGTCTGGTATCCAATTTTCGGGCCAAAGGAGATGTCCAAGCCTTCTCCTGCAAACACAGAACCACCCATCAGGAGCACTGCGGCAATCATTAAAATGGTTTTTTTCATCTGAATCGAGTTTTAGAAATTAATTGCATGATTTGGTGGCAAAAGTAAGAATCATTTTTGAATTTAGGTGTAATGTCAACGAAATAAATTACTTTTGTAGTTCAAAATCTAATTACTATGAAAAGGATCATATTGATAATCAGTTGTGTGGCGTTTTTTGCATTGCAAAGCAACGCTCAAAAGGGAACGAATGAATTTGGCCTTAGAATCGGGCCGACTATGAATTGGGTCAATTCGGCTTCATCGGCAGCACAAAACAAAGGAGCACATTTCGGATTTATTGCGGGTGTTTTTATTGACCACTACTTTACTGATTATTTGGCGGTGTCCACAGGGGTGAATTACAACGTCATGCGAATGAATTATCATTTTACCGACAATAGAAGTTTGGAGAATTTTTTACAACCCATCAACATTCCAGTCTACCGAAAATTTTCAGGTAGTTATGTTGAAATCCCGTTGAAAATCAAGGGAAGTATGGAGGTTTATGATTCCTGGAGAACTTTTGCCGAAGCTGGTGTGGGTCTCGGCGTCAAACTCTTCGCCAATGGAAAAGACAGTTATGATTATTATGGTACTTCTAATCCCAATAACGATTATGCCAATGTTTCCGACGAATACCGTTTGCTTCAGGTAGGTCTCAATGTTGGATTAGGAGTAGTGTATGATATTTCCAGTCGATTTAGCGTGTTTACCGAAGTGACTTACCATCATGGTTTTTCGAATATGTTCACAAGAGCTTTGAAGCAACAAACCGAAAGCGACATAAAGCCCAACTTCATTGGTCTTGAGATCGGTGTCATGTATTGACAATATCGCTCTCAAAATACAATGAAAAGAATGCCTGGCGGATTCCGTCAGGCATTCTTTTTTGTCGTTAGTTTATGTATTATTTTTTAACTTCCTTCACCAGTTCGACCAACACGCGGCGGTCAAATTCGGTAGGATCAAGTTCTTTCACACCACCAACGGGGACGAGGATGATTTGGCTTTCAGGAATGCCCATTTCCATGAGTTCCATCATGATTTTGCGGCAACGGTTCTCCGAAAGGGTCTGGTTATAGGGTGGGGTGGCGGTAGCACTATCAGCAGATCCTCTCAGACGGATTTTGTAACCATTGGCTTTAGCCACATTGGCAATTTCCCTCAAGTTGACCAAATCTCTTCTTGACATGAGTTGATATGAGTCGAGGTTGAAGAAAATTGAGAACGGATAACTGATAATTTCTTCAGTTTGCTTGAAGATGGTGTCGTGTATATTAACTATTTCTGTGTCAACTATTGTATCATGAATGAAAACAGTTTCAATAGGCTTGTTGATTTCATCGAGATAATTGTTCGGCAATTCAAAGTCTCTGTTGAGGAAGAAGGTCAAGCCCAAGCCTACAGAGAAGTTTTGGTCTAATCTGTAGCGACCGTAATATGTGGGCATCTCGCCTGCATCGTTGGCAACGTTGCCAGTACCTATTGTGCCATCAGGATAAACCCAACCGCCTTGTTGGTTGCCCGGCTCGTAGAACCAGGTGTCGATGTTCCAACGTTGTCCTGACCATTTCAAATCCAAGTGAAGGTCCAAATGATTGCTCAACCTGAAGTTGTTGATTAAACCGGCAGCGGCTGAGAATTCAAAATTGACACCTTTATTCATGGCATCGGTTCCTTTGTTCTTAATGTTGTGGACGATATCTGGAGTCCACAGAATACCGTCACTCACGATGGCTGTTCCCATGCCAGCATATAACACAGGGGTATAAATGCGTTTTGGGTTATAATAGCCTTGGATTAAGTCAATAGGACTGATCATCACATCAGCGTGCAGATGATGGTACGTGAATGCGGTGTTATAGTATCCATTTTGGTCAGGATCTGAACCATTATAAGATACGAAATTTCCGTTTTCATCGTAGGTGAAGGTTCCGTCGTAAAGGAAATTAAGCTTCCGGTTCTTGGAATGAAGTCCGTCAATGTAACTCTTTCCTCCGTTCACATCATAGGAGAGACGTACTCCAACGTTGTTGTTGAGCCACTTGCCAAAGTTTAAACTAGCACCGAACGATGGCTTATTCCATTGCACTGCAGCGTACTTGCCTGCTGGGTTATTGTCGGAGCCTTTCCACCAGTCAATGTTTCCATCAGCAGAGATGAACCAGTTTTTCTTAAAGTTGCTAATTGGCTTTCTGATGGAATCCGTAGCATTTGATGCCATCGCCGAAGCGGCCAATCCCATGATTACCAATACAGTTAAAACTCCTTTTTTCATTTTTTTGATGTATTGAATATTGATATTTATTTGTTATTCTGACTCTAAAAACGGCAGCAAAGATACTACTTTTTTTCTTTCCCGTAATATTTTTATGATGTTAATCGTTCCAAAGTATTGACGACAAGCTTTTTCACGTAAGGATGATAATCATTGGCGAATTTTTCTGTCACGCGGTTGGCAATGGCGACGCAAATGGTCAAGCAGTTGTGACCCATCATTTTGCCGAGGCCGTATAGTGCCGACGACTCCATTTCGAAGTTGCATACACGCCAGCCTTGGTAGTTGAAGGTTTCGATTTTACGGTTGTTTTCAGGATAGGAGAGATGCATCCTGAGCGTGCGACCTTGCGGACCGTAAAATCCAGGTGCAGTGGCTGTTAGGCCTTTATAATAGCCTTGGGCCAAGCGGTCGAAAAGCTCTTTTGATCCTTCCACAATGTAAGGCATGGGTAGGTCTTTCGGGTAGTCCATCTGCTCAATGAAAGCGTCGCGCATAGCGATTTCGTTTACCTCCTTGTTCTTTTCATAGAAGTAGAGCAGACCATCTAAACCAAGGGCATAGCGGGTGGCCACATAGCTGTCCCCGACGGAAATGTCAGGCTGCAAGGCACCACAAGTGCCAAGGCGGATAAGGTTCAGGGTACGGTGTGTTTCCTTGGGCATCCGGGTCTTGAGGTCGATGTTGGCCAAAGCGTCAAGTTCGTTCATGACAATGTCCAAGTTGTCGGTGCCCATACCAGTGGAAATCACGGAAATGCGCTTGCCATTGAAGTAGCCGGTACTGGTGAGGAGTTCGCGGTTTTGGCGTTTCACCTCAATCTTGTCAAAGAAAGTAGCAATCTCACTGACACGTCCAGGGTCGCCGACCAAAATGACATCATCAGCCAGTTGGTCGGGATGGAGATTTAAGTGGTATATTGCGCCCTCGTTGTTCAACACAAGTTGCGAGGCAGGGATGGGTTGGTTCATATTAATTTGATTTTAAGGCGGCAAAGATACGAAATAAAATAAAACAAACGTTATTTTTCAGTTATTGGTCGAAAAATGACCTATTTTTGCACAAAATACATGATATGGGTAGAGTTATTATCAAAAACATCTCCATTGGTGACGAACTGCTTATTGGTCAGGTAATTAATACCAACGCGGCATGGCTTGGCGAGCAACTTTCAAGCGCGGGTTTCCAGCTTCATTCCGCATTGACCGTTGGCGATTCAGAGCAAGCCATCCTTGCCGCGCTGCAATCCTGCATGGATGCTGACCTCGTTTTGGTCACGGGCGGTCTTGGTCCTACGGCTGACGACATCACCAAGCCTACTGTTTGCAAGTTCTTCGGCACTGAACTAGAGTTTTGCCAAGCGGCCTATGATAATGTCGTCTCGATTTTTAACCGCAGAGGTTTTCCAATGAGCGAACGCAACCGAGGTCAGGCCATGCTGCCGAGGTCGTGCCAATACATTCCAAACACTTACGGCACAGCTCCTTGCATGTGGCTGGAAAAAAATGGCGTCGTCTTTGCCTTCATGCCTGGCGTGCCGTTCGAGATGAAGGGCATTTTCACTGACGAGCTGTTACCTCGTATCAAAAAACGCTTTCATTCAGTGCCTTACGCGAAGCGCGTCATCATGACCACAGGCATCGGTGAGTCGTTTTTGGCCGATAAAATCAAGGATTGGGAAGATGCCCTGCCCGAGTTCCTGTCCTTGGCCTATTTGCCGCAACACGGCATGGTACGCCTTCGCCTGAGCGGACAGCATGAAGATGCCGACTTCCTGAACGAGACTTTGGAAAATGAGGTGGAAAAATTGAAGAACATGATTTCCGAGTACATTTTCGCTCTGCAAGACCAACCCATTGAGCGCACGGTTTTCGACCTATTAATTAATAGGGGTATGACCTTTGCTTCGGCGGAGAGTTGCACAGGCGGCAATATTGCCCACGTCATTACGTTGATTCCAGGGAGTTCGGAAGTGTTCAAGGGAACGGCGGTCACTTACGCTACACCGATGAAAACAAAAGTACTAGGTGTGCCTGCCGAAACGATTGAAAAACATGGTGTTGTGAGTCGGGAAGTCGTTGAAGGTATGGCCACGGGTGTCCGTGACCTGATGGAGGCTGACTTTGGCGTGGCCACCACAGGCGTGGCGGGACCGAGCGGTGGCACTGAGGAAAATCCCGTTGGCACGGTGTGGATTGGCGTGGCTTCGGTCCAAGGTGTCGTTTCCAAGCGCTTCAATTTCGGCAAGGATCGTGAGAATGTCATCAACCGCGCTACCATCATGGCATACGAGATGTTGCGGCAACAAATATTATCGAATTGCCCCAGCCCCGTAGGGGCGACAGAACAACAAGCAGGTCCCTGCTCTTAACACCAGTAAAAAATGAACAGAGTATTAACCATCCTCGCCATCTGCATAATGATGGCCTCGTGCCAAGAAAATAAGCCCGCATATAAGGCCAAACTCGACATCACCCCCGAGCCTTACGACCTCGAATTCGACCGTTACGAAGACGTGCTCTTCAATCTTGATACGGCTGATTTTCAGCAAGAACTGATGCGTATCCAAGGACATTACAGCGTCTTCCTCAGCGGCGACCTCAACAACCTCGATGCCGTGAAATATTTGAAGGATTTCGCTACCGCCCCCTACTGTATCAGTCTGTATCACAAGGTAAAGGCCGCTTTCCCCGACTTGAAACAAGTGGAGCCGATGGTAGAGGATGTGCTTGCGCATTTCCATCATTATTACCCTGATATTCAGTTGCCTAAGAAAGCCTATACTTGCGTTACAGGCATCAACGTCGACGAACCGCCCGTCCAAGTTATCGACGACAAGTTGGTGGTTTCTTTGGATTGGTATCTCGACCAAGACGAGGTCTATGACCAAATCGGGATGCCGAAATACATGCAGGTGCGCACGAATGTGGCGACATTGGCGAAGGATGTGGCTAATCGCCTGTATATGTATTATTTATACGAGTGGCGCAAGCAGGGACAGGTCATCGGGGAGATGGTGTTTTATGGGCGGCAGGACTTTTTCGTTGAGGCAATGTGCCCCACTATGCCCGACAGCATCCTTCTCGGCTATTCTGAGAAGCAATGGCGCTGGGCGGTGGAGAACGAGGGTCAGGTGTGGGCCGACATGGTGGGCAACCGCCGCCTTTACGATGCGGGCTTGGATGCCTACATGATGTATTTCGGTGACGGACCTTTCACACAAGCCTACAGCAACGACGCGCCCTCACGTCTCGGCGAGTTTTTCGGTTTGAACATCATCCGCGCCTATGCCGCCACACATGAGGATTTCAATCTACAGCAATTCATGCAACGGAAGGATTTGCAGAACATCTTCCAAGATTCGGGGTATAAGCCAAAGAAATAGTTTTCAATTCTCTTCAGTTCATTAGTCGTTAATTGACAATTGTCATAAGAAGATTCGACAATTGTTGTTATTTTATTGATTTTTAGTTATATATCCGACAGCAAACGACAACAAACGTTTACAGTCGACAACAAACGTTTGTTCAACGGCTTTGTCTTGACAGGGTTTGCATCTTTGCAGCGTAAAACTTTAAACTCAGAAAACCATGTTAGTAAAGACATTCGGATGCGCCCTTTTTGGCATCGACGCCATCACCGTCACCATCGAGGTGAACATTGACAGAGGTATCAGTTTCTTTCTGGTCGGCCTACCCGACAACGCGGTCAAGGAGAGCCAGCAACGTATCGAGGCGGCCATTTGCAACCTTGGCTATTATTTCCCCCACAAGAAGGTTGTCGTGAACATGGCTCCCGCCGACATCCGCAAGGAAGGCTCGGCCTACGACTTGCCCATTGCCATCGGCATCTTGGCCGCCTCGGAGCAAGTCAACACAGACCGTTTGGAGCAGTTCGTTATCATGGGTGAACTCTCCTTAGACGGCACACTCAACCCCATCAAAGGCACCCTGCCCATAGCGATTAAGGCTAAACAAAATGGTTTCCGAGGCATCATTGTCCCAAAACCCAATGCGCGCGAGGCTGCCGTGGTGGAGGGCTTGGAGGTGTTCGGTGTGGAGACTTTGTCGGAAGTCGTGGCCATCCTCAACGGTGACACTACTTTGAAGCCTGTCGCCATCGATAGCGTCGATATTGGTAATGAAGCTTTCTATGAATTCGATTTCAGCGATGTGAAAGGGCAGGAGAACATCAAGCGCGCCTTGGAGATTGCCGCGGCGGGTGGTCACAATGTTATTCTCATCGGCCCTCCTGGTAGCGGTAAGACCATGCTCGCCAAGCGTATGCCTACCATTTTGCCTCCTTTGACGATGGCTGAAGCTTTGGAAACCACAAAAATCCATTCTGTGGCGGGCTTGGTCGGACGCAATGCGTCGTTGGTTAGAACACGCCCGTTCCGCAGTCCGCACCACACCATCAGCGACGCAGGCTTGGTAGGGGGCGGCACCTACCCGCAGCCTGGGGAAATCTCGCTGGCTCACAATGGCGTACTCTTTCTTGACGAGCTGCCCGAGTTCAAGCGCACAGTCCTTGAAGTGATGCGCCAACCCATGGAAGACCGGGTCGTGACCATCTCGCGGGCCAAAATGACAGTAGATTTCCCGGCTAATTTCATGATGGTGGCCGCGATGAACCCTTGCCCTTGCGGTTACTACAACCATCCCGACAAGGAATGTACCTGCAAGCCTGGCATGGTGCAGCAATATCTGAATCGAATCAGCGGACCGCTCATGGACCGAATCGACCTGCATGTTGAGGTTGTTCCTGTGGATTACAAGGACTTGTCGGCCAAAAGCAGTGGAGAATCGAGTGCGGCGGTGCGCGAACGAGTCATCAAGGCGAGAAAAATTCAGGAAGAACGCTATGCGGAATATCCAACCATCCATGCCAACGCGCAAATGACACCTCAACTCATCCAAAAGTATTGCGATTTGGACGAACAATGTCGCAATATCCTGAAAACCGCCATGAACCGTCTCGGTCTCTCGGCCCGCGCCTACGACCGCATCCTCAAGGTCTCGCGCACCATCGCCGACCTTGACGGCAGTGAGAACATCCAAACAGGCCATCTGGCGGAAGCTATTAATTATAGGAGCTTGGATAGGGACAATTGGGGAAGTTGAACCAAAAAATCACCAAAAACTTTTGCTTTTTTTGGTTATTGACTAATTTTGCACCCAATACATTGATGTTTAATCCCATAAAACTCACTGCTATGAAGAAACTCTTTATCCTTGCTATCCTACTGACGGCTATGACAGCCGCTTTCGCTCAGCCTGACCATTTCATCACTTTTAATGGCACCGACCAGTATATGCGCATCCCGCATCACGAAGACTTCAATATCGCTGCGAACCAAAGTTTTACCCTTACTGGATGGGTGCGCAACGAGACCTATACCAGTTACCCGCGTTATGTCTGCAAGCGCGACATGTCGGTGCAAGGGACTGGTAGCGAACGCACGGGTTATGAGTTCTTTGGCACGGGCAGTGCGGGGCAGTCTTTGGGCCTGAATACACCTACTGCAAATTCGGGACATGTCTTGTCGGTCTATACAGGCGTCACGGTGCCGGCAGGGGAGTGGATGCACTTTGCCCTAGTGGTGGACCGCGCCAATAATGAGATTCGTATTTATCATAATGGCCAAACCAATAATAGCTGGGCGGCGACGGTGAACGACTGGGCCGTGACCAACACGCATGATGTATTCATCGGGGCTGGTAATAGTGGCGGACAGCCAGCCAACTTCTGTAATGGCTCGTTCGGCAATGTACGCTTCTACAGCAGGGCCCTCGACCCGAATGAGATTGTTTTTGACAAGGATATTGACTTTCTCGTTGAGCTTCCTCCTGACATGCAAGATCATCTGTTGGCTGCTTACGATTTTTCGCTGGAGTATATCAACCCGATTATCAACCAAATGGTGGATGCTTCCGGCAACGGGCATACGGCTCAATTGGTGAATGTCAACTTGGGAACGCCTGCCGACATTCTTGATGTGACTTTGACACAAGACACCCGACTGACAGGCCGTGGCAACCCTAACGATGTGATTCTCAAGGCTGCCGTGAACTTTGGCGGCGACAATGCCTCGGTACTTCTTGGGGATTTGACCGTCAACCTTGACGGCACCACCGACCTCAACGACATCGAGAAAATCAAGGTCTATTCCACGGGTCTCGTCAATGCCTTCGATTGGCGCACCCTTGAAGGTGCCACCTTGATTGGCAGTACCGATCCCGCTGTGGGTGACTTTGCTATTCCTATAGGCGGCTATCTTGTTTCGGGCACCAATTACCTTTGGATTACCGCGCAAGTCGCAGACGATGCCACGGAAGGTCATTTCATTGATGCTTCGCTGAAACGCATCGAGACCTTCGAGCAGACCTTCCCGATAGACAATCCGTCGCCTGCAGGCAGTCGTGAAATCATCCGCGCTTGCACAATGCTCTATCAACCTGGTGACTATAACTCAACTAATTACCGCATCCCTGCCGTTATCACAGCGAAAGACGGCAGCATCGTGGCAGTGACCGACAAACGCAAATACAACGAAGGCGACCTACCACAGGACATTGACATCGTTTGCAACCGCAGCACCGATGGCGGTCACACTTGGAGCGAACCTTACACCATCGCCTTGGGCACGGGCGTCAACCACGGTTTCGGTGACTGTGCCTTGGCTTGGAGCAACGACGACAACGGCCTCATCGCGGCCTTCGTGGGCGGTCCCGGTCTGTGGAACTCGACCCCGTCGAATCCTATTCGTTCCTATATCTCAAAGAGTTACGACAACGGCCAAACCTGGACCGAACCCGAAGACATCACTCATTTCATCTTCGGCGATAATTGCGTCGTGCCCGAACACCAAACTTGGCGTGCCTCGTTCTTTGGCTCGGGCAACGGACTGCGCACCTCCACGGGACGTATTATGTTCGTGGCTGCCATTCGCGAAGGTGCTGCACAGTCGCTCAACAACTACGCCGTTTATTCCGATGACAACGGTCAGACCTGGCAGGTGTCGGGTCGCGCCTCGGTGGGTGGCGACGAGGCCAAGGTGACTGAATTAGCTGACGGCCGCATCTTGATGAGCATCCGCCATGGTGGCAACCGCTGGTACAACATCTCCGAGGATGGTGGCGAGACTTGGCAGCCCACCACCTCGACTTGGTACGACATCGTGGCGCCAGCTTGCAACGGCGATATGATCCGTTACACCTCCGTAAACCAAGGCCACGACCGCAACCGTTTACTCCATTCTGTGCCTTACGGCAACAGCCGCGAAAAAGTTACAGTGTATGTCAGTTACGACGAGGGTGAGACCTGGCCTGTGAGCAAGTGCATTGTTCCCTACAGCTCGGCATATTCTTCGCTTTGTGTCCTACCTGATGGCACCATCGGCCTCTATGTGGAGGAAGCCTATGCTGGCGCTTCGGGCTATTCGACCGTATTCTACAATTTTAGTTTGGAATGGCTCACCAACGGCAACGACACTTTTGACCCGACTGGAGTCGCTGAAAATCAAATACAAACGGAGTCGTTAAAGGTTTATTCTGTGCCTGCCTCGTCGTCCGTAATGATTGAAACTGAGGGAATGCAGACTGTCGACATTTTTAACGCATTAGGTCAAATTGTTAAGGTCATTCAGGCCAATGGCGTTTCGGAAATTCGATTGGATGTTTCAGGGTGGGCTTCTGGCGTGTATTTCGTTGAGGGAGTGGATGATGTAGGAATAAGAAGAGAAGGAAAGTTTGTGAAATAAGTGGGCTTTCGGTTTCTTTGGCTTCCTTGAGTTTTTGCAAACTTTCGGGCCTTAACGCATAAAAAAATCGACTTATGGCCCGAAAGTCTGCAATTTTTGGCCGATGGTATCACAATTTTTCCTACTTTTGCATCGGAAAAACATATTGAAATGGCAAAGCGAAACGAACCTTCTTCTGATTTGCTGGTAGGGCGCAAAGACGAAATCAAGCATTTGGAAGCCATCATGGAGTCCAAGGAGGCCGAATTTGTGGTGGTCTATGGCCGCAGAAGAGTGGGAAAAACCTTTCTCGTCAATACCTTTTTCAACGACAATTACGCTTTCAAATTGACTGGCCTTGCCAAGAAAGGCAAACGCGACCAGTTGGCCAACTTCACGGCCACGCTCAACAGATACGGCAACGGACGAAAATTCACCAAGCCGCGCACTTGGTACGAGGCATTTGAGAAACTTCGCGAGTTGCTCGAAGCGAAACGCAGCAAGACGAAGCGGGTCGTTTTTATTGACGAACTGCCGTGGATTGACTCTCGCGGGAGCAACCTCATCTCGGCCCTTGAACATTTCTGGAACGACTGGGCGGTCACGCAAAGGGACATTGTGTTGGTTTTGTGCGGCTCGGCCACCTCGTGGATTACGCGAAAAATCCTGAAAAACCGTGGCGGGTTGCACAACCGCGTCACGCAAAAGTTGTATATCCGTCCGTTCATTTTGGCCGAGTGCAAGGAATACATCCGCAACCGTGGCCTTGAGATGGAAGAAAAGGAAATCGCTGAGTGTTATATGATTATGGGCGGCATCCCTTACTATTTGAAGAATCTCAGACGCGGTGCAAGCCTTTCCCAAAACGTGGATGAGATGTTTTTTGCCGAGAAAGGTCGCCTCGACGAC
>JAEEGK010003622.1_pt1 | contig 38362 bp, 20 predicted proteins | sample 8958771 | NCBI WGS metagenome assembly JAEEGK01 (sample SAMN16246547, study PRJNA631951) | gut metagenome | biome: gut microbiome; feature: rumen; material: SC-attached | host: Bos | place: Iran: Karaj | collected 2018-10
TATCTGATATCATTCAAGTAACACAAAAACCATATTTTTGTAATTTTTCAATACAAGAAATTGATGAATACCATGAATCAATATATAAATGATATCCTTTATTATGATATTTACTGTCTAATAATTCAAATATAATTTTTTCTGATTTTAAAATTCTTTCATTTTTATATTCAATATTATTACAAAGTAAATAATCTTTTTTTTTTCCAGGATCTAATAAAACTTTTGAAGTATAACCTGTTAAACTTTCTGATAATAAATGTAATTTAAAACCCCATTTATGTGGTTTTGAAGGAATGTAAAATTTCATTGAATTTGTTCCTTTAAAATGTACCATTGTTTCATCAATTGTTATATTTTGATTTAATATATAATATTTATAAAATCTTTCATTTAATAATTCCATTAATTTACCTAATTTATATCTTGGATCATTTTTCTTTAAAAATTCTTCATCTTCATTTAATTCAACAAAATGAAGAGAACTTTCTAAAAATTTAAAATAACATTTTGGCATAATTGAACTAATAAAATTATTATGATATAAATTTGATGTTGACCAGTACATTTCTTTTTTAGGAATTTTTACTATTCCCATATATATTCTTAAAGCTAAATAAGCATAAATATCTTCATTATTTATATTATAATTTTTCAAATAATATAAACGAGAACCAAATTTTATTTTTTTATTTTCGTCTTTTTTTGTTATTTTTTCCATATAATTTAAACTTTCTTTTTTTATATATGATATTATTTCTTCATCAAAAAAAAGTTTAAATGATGATGATTCATTAGGAATTAAATTTATTGATACTGTTGGTCCTGTTTTTCCTATTATATCATCAAATGAATCATAGATTTTTTCTAAATTTGAATCCATTCTTGTTTTATCTGAAATTTCCCATTCATCATTCATTTTTTTTTTCTCTTTTTTATCATGACTTTTTATATTTTTTTGCCAATTATTAGAATGATCTTTTTATTATTATATTAAATTATTAATTTATTTATTGTTATCTCTTATAAAAAAAACATGATTGATTATTTTCACACACATTATCTTTTAAATTTGAATTTTTAACCATTCAATTCATTATGTTTTAATATTATTTAGACTTTGATGAAGAGAAATCAATAAATATGTTAAATACATCATAGAATAAATCTATTAAAAACAAAAATAATAATTGTCAATTTAGAATTAACGACAATAATATTAATAATAATATATCATAATTTTATTATCAATAATATATATTATATTTATTTTAATTGTTATAATATTTTTCGTAAAATTGTTTTTTAAAAAAAATAATAATTAATTTACTTTTTATCTTTTTTTGTTTTATTTTTTAATTTTATCTTTTAATAAAACATCATTAACCATATTATTAATTAATTTTCGATCAAATTTATTTAAAGATCCATTTTTTTCATAATCTTTTTGAACATTTTCTTTAATTTTTTCAGCTTTTTCCCATTTATTATCCCATTGATTAAAATCAAATAAATCATTTTTATCTCTTCCTCTTTTTCTTAAAGCTTGAGAAATATTTTTTAATTTTTCTTGCATATCATTTAAATATTGAACATAGAAATTTAAGAAATCATTTTTAAATTCATTATTATTAGCTAATTGAGGATCTTCTTTAATCATAAGATCACTTAATTTTAAAGTAAATTCTTTATAAGCTTCATTAATACTTTGATATTGAACATTAATAAATTGTTCAGAGCATAATTTTAAATCTTCAATTTCTTTAATTTCTTCATCGTCTAAATTATTTTTATTAACAACATTTAAATTTTCTTCACAGAAATTAATAATATATTCTAATTCATCAACTTCTTTTTCTAATTTTCTAACTTGTTCATTTAAAGTTTTAATATTATCTTGAAAAGTTTTATATTCTTCACAAGATTTAATAAAATAATCAATAAATTGTTGTATATTTTCTGTTTTTGTTTCATTAAACATTTCATTTAACATATCTTCTAAACTTTTCATTTTTGTTTGATCTAAAGAATCTATTATTCTACTTGTTTGATTAAAATTTCTTACTTTCTCCATTTCTTCTTTATGTAAATTATTAAAATTTTCAAAATCTTTTTTATTCTTTTTTTCTATTTTTTTTGATTTTTTTTCTAATTGTTTTGTCTCAAAATCTAAACATTTCTTTTTTGCTTGTCTTTCTATCATAAATTTATCTGTTTCTTTTATTTTTTCTATCATATCTTTATTTGCTGATTCTAATATTTTCTGATTCTTTTTTATTTTTCCAAATAATTTTATATCTTCTTTATTTTCTAAATTTTCTTCTACTTGTTTTTTTTCTTCATTATATTTTTTTTCTTCTTCTTCTAATTTTTTTTTTAATTCTTCTAATTTTTTATTTTTTGTATAAACTGTTTTTCTTAATTCATCTAATTCTTCCATTAATTTTACATTTTTAGATTTTGTATTATTATAATATTGATAAGTATAAACAATATTATTTTCTAAAGATCTTATTTTTACTTTATAATCAATTGTTGGCTTATTTATTCTTTCATCATTATTTAAGTTTTCTAATCTTTTTTGTTCTTCTGCTTCTGCATTTGGTAATTTTTCTTTTTTTGGATGAATCATTTCTTCTATTTTTTTATTTAATTCTGTGTTTTTTTTCTTTAATTCTTTTTTTATTGTTTCATTTTTAAAATATTTTGATATTTCATTATTTATTAAATAATAGTAACGTTGAATTTGTTCTATTGTTTTTGTTGAATCTATTGAAGGATCTACTTTTAATAATAATGTATCTGGCTCTAATATTTCCATTTCTTCTTTTATTCTTTTTATTTTTTTTTCAAATGGATTTATTATTTGTTCTTCTTTTATTTTTGATCCTGAATTTTTCGTATTTTGAGCTTTGCTTTTATCCATTTTTTTTATTTTATAATTTTTATCTTTTATAATTTAAAATACAAATATTTATCATTAATTTAATATTCAAATTCAAAAAATTATTTTAATATTTATATCTAGAGAAAGCTATATCTTTTAATGCTATAAATATTATTAAAGATATTAAAGTTTAAATCTAATAAACATCATCAATTTTTTTTAAAATTATCAATATTAATTGTAAATAAATATATAAATTTATAAAATGAAACTGATTTAATTTTTTTTGTAAGAATTCTAATTATTAATATTATATTAGTTCATTGAAATATATTTAAATATTATAAAGAGAATTTCTTATTAATTATTATTTTTTTTTTATAAAGATATTTATTATTAATTTATAATATAATATGTTTATTGTACCATTGATTTTAAAAATTTATTATAAAATAATCTTATTTATTAATTTTTATATTGAACTTTCATAAAAGTTCCTTCAATTTCAGCATTATCAAAATTTGTAATTGCTTCTTTTGCACTTTCAGGATTATAATATTCTATATTTGCTATTCCTAAAGAATTATTATTTTCATCTTTTTGAATTATACAACTTTTTATTTTTCCAACTGAAGAAAAAAATTTATTTAATTCATCATCTTTTATTTCTTTTTGTAAATTTATTATTTCTATTTTTGTTCTTGTTTCTTTTTCATAATTTTTATTCCTATTTATTATATCAAATTTATTATAATGTTTATTATAATTTGTATTATTCTTATTTTTTTTTTTTCTTAAATGATTTCCTCCTCTTATTCTTTTATTGTTATTATTATTATTTTTGTTATTATATTTATTATATTGTCTTTTATTATAATTATTTCTGAAATTTTTTTTAAAAGAAAAATTATTTTTTCTTCTTTTTTCATTATTCATTTTTACTATGTCATCTAAAGACATTTCTAATAATTTCTTTGTATCAGTATTTTCTTTATTTTCTTCTTTAGACATTTTTTTATAAATTAGAATAATAAAAAGAGTAAATAATAATGAGTAATAATTAAAAAAAATAAATTTAATGAAGTATTGAATTTATAAAAGAATATATAAGTGAAAGACACATAATAATAATAAAAAAATAAATTTGTAAAAAAAAACAAAAATATAATATTTTTAAAAAATAGGACAAAAAAATCTATTTTATTTAAAGAATATTCATTAAGAAATTATAAGTTAAATCAATCATTTTCATTAATAATTAGATAATTTATATATTATATAAAATCCATATAAATAAAATAATTTAATTCTAAAATAATCATAAATAATAATTCTATAAATAATAAAAAACTAAATAATTATTAAACATATATTACAAATCAAAAAATTAAATTTTTTTTAAAAAAAATAATGACATCACAAATTCTTAAATTTCTTTATAGTATTTAAACTTTTCTTTTGGAATTTTAAATTCATTTTTATTATTTTTTCTTCTAAACTTCTTTAAAAATTTTTATCATCAATTTTTTTTCTTTAAAATATTTGTTTTAAATCATAAACATTTCCAATTTGAAAACTTCTTTTTATTTTTTTTCTTATAATTCAATATCTCTTTTCATTCAAAACTTTTAAAGAAAAACACTTTGGTTCATTTAAAGATATTACATCTATCATTATTTTTCATTGTTTTTATATTTTTATATTATATTTAAAAAAATAAAAAAATAAATAATTATTTTTGATAAAATATATTTTTAAAAAAACTATATTAAAAATTATAAAACATATTTAAAAAATTAAAAAAAATATTATAAAGAAAAAAAATTAATCTTCCTTAATTTGACTGACTAAATTTCCAATTTGTATATAATCAAATTTAAAAAACTCTATGAATTTTTTTTCATCTTGATTTAACTGAAAAGAAAATTCTTCAAAATTATTAAATTTAAGATCTTTTTTTCCTTCTTTCCAAGTACCAAATCTAATTTTTCCTTGAGAAATAAATTTTCCAAATCCATTTTGTTTATTATTTTTCCAAAACCCAATAAAGCATTTTTCTTTATCATTCCAATAAACAATTCCAAATCCATTTTTTTTATCTTTTTTAAAGAAACCAATATAACTTTTAATATTAGGAAAAACAAATTGTCCAAAACCATCCATTTGATTTTTTTTAAAAGCTCCATAATAAATTGATCCATCTTTAAAATGATAAATTCCTTGTCCATCTAAATTATCATTTTTCCATTCTCCTAAATATATTGAATTATCATTCCAAGTAAAAACTCCTATTCCTTCTTTTTTTCCATTTTTAAACTCGCCTTTATATATATTTCCTTCATTATATTCTTCTATTCCAATTCCATTTTTTAAATTATCTTCAAAATTTCCTTCATATGATATATTTAAATTTTTATTTATATATATTCCATATCCAAAAGCATTTATATTTTTTATTTCTCCTTTATATATTATATTTAAAGTTTTATTTTCAAAATCACATATTTTTATTCTTTTTCCATTTTGGAAATTTCCTATATATTTACTATTTGTTTTCTTAAATATTTGAATTCCAAATCCATCATATTTATCATTATACTTTGAACCAATATATTCAAAATCTTTTTCTGGAAATAAATTTAATGATAAATCATCTGAATTTACTTTTATTTCTTGTATATCTTCTTCATATCCATATTCTGATATTATATTTAAATGAGCTTCTTCTTTTAAATTTTTTAATTTTTTAAATAATTTTATTATTAATTGTATACTGTATTTTTTCTTTATTTTTATTAATTCATTTTGATCTATTTCTTCTTGTCTTGGACTGTCTAAAAAATTTGTATTTATATTTGAATTTCCTATACTTATTTTTATTCTTGAGGAATTTTTATCGTTTTCATTTATATCTATTAACGAATTTTTAGTGTTTATTGTATTTTTTATTGTTAATGCATTCTGTATTTTTGAATTTATTATTGGAATATTATTTATTTTTGATAAATCGTTCTCATTGTTTGATAATGAGAAATTGTTTTGGCAACCTTTACATAATTCTTCTCCCATTTTTTTTTGGAATTGTTTTTTTTTTTTTTTTTTTAATAATTTAATTAATTTTAATTTAAAAAAATATAGCAAAAAAAAAAATCTTGAAAAAAAAAATAAGTTATTAATTTATTTGTTATCTTATTAAAGTTATTGAAAAAAAATGAAATTAAAAAATACTATTAATGAAAAAATGAATCCATTCAAAATGAATTTATAAATATATTTTAAACTATTTGATTTTATTTGATAATAAATATCATAAAAAAAGTTTAGATTATTAATCATATTATAATAATATTAGTTAATATATTGTATTATTTTTTTCAATTATAAAAAAATTTAATAAAATGATGAAATATGAATATTATGATAAAGAAAGAGATTTTGCGAAATATTATATTGAAAAAATATCTAAACATAATATTTATCCTTTATCAAAAGAAGGATTAATAAAATATTTAAAACAAGCAAAATTTCTACATGAAACTTTTATTAATCCTAATAGTGTTAATAATGAAAAAAATAATATAATAGAAGATAAGAATAATATGATTAATAACAGTAAAAATAATGAAAAAATAATTTTACCTGATAATAATCAGAGTCCTCAAATGGAAAATAAAAAAAATATAAATATAAAATCAAAGCTTAAAAAAAGCTATAATCTTTTTGTACCGAAAATAATAAGTAAATCATTAAGAAATAAATATCTTATAAAAAAAAAATTGAAAAATAAAAGTAAAAGTTGTTCGAAAATAGAAATTAAAGAATTACCAATAATAATGTATAATAAATGTATAGGAAAAAGAAAAGTAGAAATAAATAAATTTAAAGCACATTTATCTTCTTCTTCTTTATCTAATACTTTTACTAATCATAAATCTTATTATATGGGAGAGAAATATAATCCTGAAAATTATAATTTAGATAATCCTAAAAATAGATTAAGTAGAAATGAATATGGTATTTTATATGAAAAATAAAATAATTATATGAGTAATATATATAATTTTTTTTCTTTTTTAGATTATAATATTCTTTAATTTATTATTTTTTTTTTCAACCATATAAAATTTATAAAAAATATTTTAAAATTATAATAATGTCATCAAAATATTGTTCAGTAATATATCAAAACCACAATAAATTAGATAAAAATATAAATAATATATTAAAACAATCATCAACATTTAAAGAAACTCAAAAATATTTAACATTAGAATCAAATACAACAAGATTAGATACAATAACAAGTGAAATAGAAGAAGATGATATGGATATTTTTGTAGAAAATTTTTTAAAAGATAAATATAAAATATTAAATGATTATCCAAATGAAAGTTTAAATCATAATGCAATTATTCACAAATGGTATGTTTTAATTAATGTTATGATTGCTATTTTTAAAATGAGAAAATTTAATATTAAAAATTTATCTTTAAGTAATTTAAATGAAATTTTTAATAAGAAAAAAGTGATTCAAAATAAAAATAAATTTAAAAATTCAATAATTGAAGAAAAAGAAAAAGATAAAGATATGAGTTATATATTAGATCAAATAAAATTATTTCAATTAATAACACATGGATATGATAAATATGAAGATGAGATAATTAATTTATTAAAAAAAAATAATTTTGTAAATGATTTAAATTATGAAAATTATACACCATTATATGTAGCATGCTTAAATGGATATGAAAAAATCGCAAAAATATTAATAGATAATGGAGCAGATTATTTAATATTAAATGTAAATAATGAAAGTGTTCTTGATATTTCTGTAAGGTGGAATTATTATAAATTAACTAATTTTTTACTTTTTAATTGCAATTGGCCTGAACAATATATTAAAAATTCTTATAAATTAATTCAGAATAAAGATATCAAAAAATTATTTGTAAATTATAAAAATTTAAAAAAAAAAGAAATAGGAAATTAACATTTTTAGAAAAAATGGTAAATTATTTTACTTTGTTTTTTTTAAATGTTAAATTGCCTTTATTATAATATTATTCTATAAAGAATTTGTCTTTTTATTATATTTTGGTAGTCATATAAATTAATTTAATCCTATGAATAAAATGGTACAAAAACAATTTTAAATATATATTTTTACTATTTAACAATTGTTAAATTAATTCATATATAAAATAGATTCTTGAAAAACGATTAAAATATATTATATAAAAAAATTAATTTATTAATTAAACTTCTATTCATAATTTCTTTAATTAATCTCCCAATTTGAATATTTCAAATTTTTATATTTTTAATAATATAAGTTTTAAATTAATTATAAAAATAATAATATAAATATAATTTCATAAATCATATATTTCTTAAATATACTTATTCTATAATTAAAAATAAATAAATATCAAACGAATATCCATTAATTTTGATTAAAATAATTGATCTTTTTTTATTAAAATAAAAAAAAGAAAATGTAAGTAAACAAAAAGAAAAAACATTTAAAAAATAATAAAACATTTAATTACCATAAAAATAGAAATATAAATATATATATATAAAATTATTTTTATTTATCTCTTTATAATTCACATAATTTTAAATTTATAAAATCATTTTATCAAATTTATTTTTTTCTTTTAATTTTCTTTACATCAGAAAATTCTTCATAATATTTTAATTCTAATTTTTATTTTTAAAAGTTATTTTTTTTAAAATTTATTTTCATTATGAAAATGTCAGAATTTGATAAAATAAATTCTACAAGTTTATATGAAAGTTTAGATAAATGGGATAAAATGCATATACCTAATTTAAAAAATGATGCTAATTTAATAAAAAAAATATCATATAAATTAAAAAAAGAATATGATGATATTCAATTTGATAATTTAAATTTTAAGAAAAAACTATCAAAAAAATTACCAAGATTAAAGACTTTAACAAAGAATAAAAAAATTCAAAATTTTTATAAAAATATAGAAACAGAAAATTCAAATGTTTTAGCTCAAAATATAAATATAGCAAAAAAAAGATTTGATTTTAATATATTTGAATCACCAGAAAAAAATATTAACTTAGATAAAATAAACAATAATTTTAAAAGAAAAGAAAATGATGAATTATGGAAAGTTGGAAAAGAAATTGGAATAAGAAAAAAAATAGTTTTTAATACAAAAACAGAAATAAAACATAATTTTGAAGATTTTGAAGAAATAAATATTGAAGATAAAGTTCTTAAATTAAATGATTTAAAACTAGAAGGAAATTATACTAAAGTAACTTCATATGATTATTATAAAAATGTTTTAGGAGATAAAAAGAAAATAGAAAAAAATTTCAGAAATGAAATTTTAAAATTAATAAAAGAAATAAAAGAAAAAGAAAATAATATAGAAAATTTAAATATGGAAATAACAGATTTAACAAATGAAAATGAAAGGAAAAAAAATATTTATTATGACAATTTAGATGTTATTAAAGTAATAAAAATTGAATCAGAAAAATTAGATTTAAGGAATATTTCAAATTTTCAGAAAAAAACATTATTAAAAAGAAAAATTGAAGATTTAGAAAAAATATTAGAAACATCAAAAAAAGAATATTTAGAACAAAAAGAAATAACAGACAAAAAAATTCCAGAATTAAAAGAAATAATTCATATAAATAAATTAGAATTAAAAAATTTAGAAGAAATATTAATAGAAGTGAAAAAAAAAAATATAAAATATTTTAAAAATTTATTAAAAGAAGGAGTTGATGTTAGAGATGTTGGTTTATGTTGGATTTTATTTAGATTAAATGAATTAGGAGCTAAAATAGAAAAAACTGATTTTCCAAAATTTTTAGATTATGTTAGTATAAAATATTTAATTGAATATTCTGAGAAAATAATAAAAATGAATAAATTAAAAATTATTTTAGATTTAATAAAAGGAGAAAGAAAAAATATAATGAAAAGTGTTGATTTAGGTAATTTAAATATGAGAAATAAATATAATTTAGAAAGCAATGAAATTTCAATTGAAAATAATATAATTATTCCTTATGATAATATAAATGAATTTTTAAAGGAATTATTTCATAAATTTAAATTAAGAATGGGAAATAGATTTGTAATATTAGAAAATGTTTTAAAAGAAAAAGATGAAATGTATTTAAAAAATGCACAAGAAGAGATAAGAAAAATGGTTCCTTCATATAAAGGAAATAAAATAAGAAAAAGAAATCATTTTTTAACTGAATCTTTCACCATCAACGAATATAATAAATATCAATTAAATTTAACTCCTAAACAAATTAATACTGTTGATACTATTATTACTATTAAAAATTTTATGAGTAAAATAGATAAAGAAATGAAAAATATTAGAAGTGAGCATTTATATTATTTTAAAAGAAAATATGAAAATATGAAATTAAAAGGTACTAGTGAATGTATCAAATATGATTTAATGTTTTGTGCTCTTTTTGGAAATTTTGCTGTTTATTAAAATTTTTTTTTATAAAAGGAAAAATTAGTTCTTAGTTTTATTTTTTTTGTAAATAATATTCATTCATTATTTATTATTACTATTATATAAAATTATAATATTTTTTATTTTAAATTAATTAAATTATTATTTAATCTTTTTTTTATCGAAAAATTTGATTATATTTAAAGTAATATTATTATTTTGATTAATTGTTCCTGTTAATGAAGCTATTGAATAACCATCTCTTAAATAAATTAATTTTTTATTTATTCCCTTTTCAATTTTTATTTTTGATTTTTCTTTAAATTCATCTTTGTCTATAATTAAAATATCTTCATAAAATTGAAATGAAATAATAAATAAATTATCATTTAAATTATCTATTGAAAGTATTTTTCCAGAATTTATTCCAAAATTTATTTCTTTTAAAAATATATTATTTAATCCATCATATATTAATAAATTTTTATCGATTGTAATTCCTATTAATAAAATATTTTTTTCTTTATCATATTTTAAATTTATTAAATTTGAAATTTCTTCTTTTTCATATTTTGTTTTAATAAAAACTTTTCTTTTTTTATTTAAAAAAAATATAGAAGCAGTCCCATCATTAGAAGCACTTCCAAAAATTTTATCTTGATAAACAAAATAATTTAGAATTTTAATTTTTAAATTATTAAGATTTTCATCATTATGATTTAATTCTTTATATAAATTAATATTAATTTTATTATTTAAATTATAACTATACATATTGATTTTTCCATTTGAAAGACCACAAATAAAATGTATTCCATCATAAATATTTAAAATACTTCTTACAATACTATTTGTTTTAATTGAATAATATATTTTTTCTTCTTTTAAACTCTAAAATTTTATTTCTTTACTTGTATCTATTTTTACTAAAGTTAATTTTTCATCAAATAATATTATACAATCATCAATAAATTCTTTTTTATTTTTTTCATAAAATAATTCTATTGATTTTATAATTTGAAATTCATTTGTTTCTTTATTTATTTGCCAAATATTAATTATATTATCTAATCCAATTGTAAATAAAAAATTATGAACATAATCATATTTACAAATTTTTATATTAGAAAAATGACCAGTTAAAATAATTTTATTTTTAACTTTTTTATAATCTTCATTCATAAAAAATAATTTAACTGTTTTATCAAAGCTTCCCGAAATAATACAATTATTATATGAAGAAATATAATAAATATCACTTAAATGATTACAATTAATTTCATTATATACATTTTCATCTTTTGATAAAATAGAATTAAGAGAATAAATTAAAATTTTTCTATCTTTTCCACAAGTACAAAATAAATTATCATTAATATTACATAAAGAATAAATTATATCTGTATGTTGACTATCAATAAATATTTTAGCATTTTTATTTATTAAATCCCATATAAAAATATATAAATCTACTCCAATAGAAATTATAAAATTTTTACTTTCTATATAAATATAATCTTTTATAATTGCGTTATGACCTAAAAAATTTAAATCAAATTTGATTTTATTATAATAAGATTGATTTAATATATCATATGATATAGTATTTAAATTTGAAATACTTTTTAAAGATAATCTTGTTGTTTTACTTCTTAATTCAAAATAAAAATTTGTGTTTTCATTTATTGAAGTATAATTATATAAACTAAAAACTAAAAAAGGTTCTTTTTCTTTTATTTCTTTTGAGAAATAATTAATTTGTAAATTTGAAATATTGAAAATTTTCATGTTAAAAATTGAAAGAAATTTTAAAATAAAAGTATTAATATGATTACCATTAAAAACATAATATTGTTTAATAAAATTTAATCCTATTTTTTCATGTGATTCACAAGTGAAAAGATAATTTTCAAAAGAAGAAATTAAATTAATTGGTTTTTCAACTCCTATTTTAAAATTCCAATTTAAATTAAAATTATTATTATAATTTGATACTGTTAAATCACTAAAAGAAAAAATAAAATTATCATATTTTTCTGAATAACACATTGAATATAAAAAAGTATCATTTCCATATAAATCTTTATGAAATATTTTTTTAATCATTCTAAAATTTTTAAGAGAATAAATAAAAATTCCATTTTCAAAAGTTCCAGGAGATAAAATAATAAAATTATTTATATGAAGCATTTTTAATATTGGTAATTGAAAAAAAGGAAATGAATGAATTTTATAATCTTTTAAATTATTATTTAAATCAAATAATTTAAATTTATCAAATCCATATGTTAATTCTTCTATTTCTTTTAATAATTTTTCATTTTCTTCTAATAATATTTTTCTAAATCTTCTATTTAATATAAGTCCTTTTTTAGCATCTGATATTGATAAAAAAGATATTATTGATGAAATTAAGTAATTTGATCTTATTTTATCAAAATTTTTTTTTTTCATTTTTTAATATTTTATTCATTTAATTTTTTAAGTGAATTTTTTTATAATATTTAATAATTATCTTTTAACTAAAATTAATATATAATTTTCATATTAAGTTTCACTAACATTTTTATATATAAAAAGTATTTAAAAAAAATACAAAGTTTATTCACCTAAAGACATATTTAATACACTCATTAATAGAATAAAAACAATAAAAAGACCTTTAAATTATTCGATTTTACTATTATAATTTTCTAAATCAACTTTTTGGATTTTTTTGAATATATTTTTTCTTTTTTTTTGAGGATAATTATTTTTTATAATATTATCATTATCATCATTATGATTTAAATTTATATTTACATTAATATTAAAATTAAAATTTTGATTTAATTGAAGAATATTCTTTTCTTTGTTTTTTTTGTGAATAGGAGTATTTCCATCTTCATAGCTAATATTATTTTCTTGAGTTTTATTAATAAAAGAATTAGAAAAACTTTTAGTTATATCTTCATATTTATCTTCTTCAATAATATCTTCTGTATCAATGTATTTTTTATCAAATTTTCCATTTGCTAAAATATTACAGTATTTCTTTATTTTATTTAATAAAAATACTTTTTCTTCTTCATTTTGATTTTCTATTAATTCTAATTCATCTAATTTTTCTTTTAGTTCTATAATTTTCATATTTAATTCATTTTCAATAATAAAAATATCATTATTAGATGTTAAATAAATATCTTTTTTTTCTTCTTGTGTAATTTCACCTTTTTTATATTCTAATAATTTATCTTTTATTCTTTTAATATATGATTCTATTTTTTTTATTTCATTTTCTGTTATAAAATTTAAATTTTCTAATTGTTCAATTTCATATTCTAAATTTCCAAAAGATGTTGTTTTTGGATATTTATTTTCTTTTATTTCTAACTATTAAATTTATTATAATATTTATTTTACTTCTTTTAATAAATGATCTCTTTCATTACTTTGATTATTTAATGAATTTGATAAACTTTTTTTTAAACTTAATAATGATTCTATTATAAAATTACTATCATTTTTCTCCTTTGAAGATGAAAAAAAATTCACTTGGTTTATTTTTATTAAATCTATTAAAGTTTCTAAAGAGGATTTTTGATTCAAATATCCAAAATCTTTATTTACATAAAAATAATTTGGTAATGATTGAGCTTTATTTACTTTATTTTGATTTTTTGTTTTTTTATTATTTTTTTCCATGAACTTCATTAAGAAATATTAATATTCTTTTCTTTAAAACATAATATATAAAAAAAAAATAATTAATAAATATATTATTAGAATTTAAATTAATTTCTTTTATTATTAATTTATGATTATTTATTTTCTAATTTTAAAATTTTTAATTTAAAAATGTTAAAAACTTTATCATCTAGTTTTAATCGTTTATCAGAGAAGAAAATGGAAATTTCATTAAAGAAACAAATAAATTTAAAAAAAAAAAAGAAATTAAATAATTCTCAATTATTATTGAATTCATCGAAAAAAAAAATAAATAGTTTATCTCCATTATCATCCAAAATTCAAAATTCTTTAATCTCAGAAAAAGAAACTTCAAACAATAAGCAATTAAATGACAATGAACAATCATATATAAATAATATAAATATGATATTAGAAAAGCCAATTTTAGATTTTCGAAAAAAAAAAATTCATCGAAATGGAAGTGATTCAAAAATAAAATATGTGAAGAAAAATTTATTAATATTAGAAGAAAGATTAGATAAAAAGAATTTAATAAATAAAAAATTGAATAAAAAACATATTGATAAAATTTTATTACCAGAAATAAAAAATAAATCTCAAATTAATTCTGAAATTTTCAAAGAAAATTCAAATAATGATATTTATGATGATGATTTTGCTATTGTATTATATCCTAAAAAAACTACAAACATAAAAAATAAATTGACAAGATATGTTAATTTAAAAAAATGTGATGATAATATTAATAATAATAAAATAATTAATAATTATAAGAATTTAATGAAAATTCCAAGTAATAGAGTTTTTATTCCTCATTCTAATTCAACTAAAAATATTAAATATAAAAATGAAAATTTTAATTCTTATTCTAATGATTTAATTTTTCAACTTAAATCTAGAAGATTATCTGATTTAAAATTTTTAGATAGAATACAAGAAGCTAATAAAAAAAAGAAAAATAAATATCTTTTTTCAGAATATATAAAAAAAAATAATGAACAATTAAGAAAAATGAAAAATAAAAGTTATCATTATTTTATGAATAAGATAAATAATAATTCTATTGAAATGTTAAAAATAAATGGAGAAATAAATAGTAAATTAGATGTAAATCAATTTGATATATTTAAAGATGAAGAAAAATATATTAAATTCTAATTTTTTCTTTATTAACTTATAAAAAAATAGTAATTTAATAATAGAATATAAATGTATTAAATATAAAAAATCATTAAAAAATTTTTTTATTTTAATTAACTATTAATTTTTTTTTATTTTAAAAGAGATATATAATTGATTTATGAACAATTAAAAAATATTATTCATTAACAATAACTTTATCATTTTTTTTTATTTTAATTTTATCCATAGATAAATTAATAAATTTCAATTTATTTTTTTGAAAAGAATCTTCATTTATAATTATTTTTCTTTCTCTTGGTAATTTAATTTTATGACCTAATTCTCTAATATGATTACTTTTATGAGGTTTAATAAAAGAATAACTTTGAATATTATTAGATTCATTATCATTTCCCCAATTTTTATTCTTAACAATATTACTATTAAATTTATCAATCATAACACCATTAATAACTTTAATTTCAGGCAACATTAAATTTTTTTTTCTTAATTTATTAGAAAGCATATAAGTTCCAATTGGTCTAACTGATTTTTTATATTGATTTGAAAAATCATATGAATTATAATTATCAGTTGAAGTATCTCTAAATACACTTCTTAAATTTGAATTATATAAATTTTTATTTATTGTTATTTCATTTGTTAATAATTTATTTCTAAATGAATTTCCAAGATATGAATAACTTTGAATTGTTAATTTTGAAGATAATTCTGATTTTTGTTCTAAATTATTATTATTTATTTTATTATTTATGTTATCTAAATTTGAATGGGCATTTTGAATAAGAGGATTATCTAAATTAAATTCTTTTTTATATCCTATATAATTATTATCATTATTATTATTATCTTTATCTATATTATTTACTGATGATAAATTGTTATTATTTAAAAGATTTTTTGTTGAATGATAATTTTGAGAATATAGTTTTAAACTATTATTTAAATTTTCAGTTTCAATTGCTAATTTACTAAATTGTTCATATGTTGGTCTTTTAAATTTTTCTGAAAAATTATATCCTCCTTCTTTCTTCTTTTTTTTATCTTCACTTAAAATATTAACACCAACTTCAGGAATAATTTTATCAAAATTTTGTCCACTTGGAATTGATAAATTTTCATTTTGTTGTTCTTTTATTTTCATAATTCTATTAAAATATTTTTGATCATAATTATTTGGATTTCTTATTATATTTTCACCTAAAATATCTTCTGCTGATTTTTTATTTGAAAAACTTTTTCTTTTTTTATTGTTTCCTTTTTCTTTTTCTTCTACTATTTCTTCTATTTTATTATCTTTTTTTCTTTGAGGATGATTAAAACTTTTTCTTAATGGTTTTAAAAATAAATGTCTAAAAACTTTATTTTCTTTAACACTAGGTTTTGACCAATAAAATTCATTCCCTAAATTAGATTCAATATTATTGTTAATTCTTAAATTAATAATATTTCCATTAGGATCAAAAGTTAATCTATTTGAATCAAATTCTCTAATAATTCTAAAATTCAATTCTTTTAATCTTGCTTTTCTTTTTTCTTCTTCTTCAATTAACCTTTGTTTTTCTTTTCTTTGAATTTCCATTTCCATTTCTCTTCTTAATTCATTTATTTCTGGTGAACTATCTTTTATTACATATTTATTATAATAAGCTTCCTTTGGTAATTCATATGATGGGAGATCAATCCAAGGACCATCTTTTCCATCATTTTCATTTTCTCTTCTTACTTTTTTTTCTTCCTTTTTTTCTTCCTTTTTTTCTTCCTTTTTTTCTATTTCTTTTTTTTTTCTTATTTTTTTTTTTTTCTTAATCTCATTTTCATTTAAATCACTTATTTTTTTCTCTTTTTCATCTTCTATTATTTTTTCTTCTGTTATTGTTATAAAAGGTTCAAATTTCATTTTGTCAATTGAATATCTGTCTATTATTGGAGTTTCAGGTTCTTTTATTTCTATCCAAATGTCATTGTTATTTGGTATTTTTTCATCAAAAAATATTTTGTCTTCTTTCTTTTCATTTGAATCTATTTCATAGGAAAAATATAATGATTTTAAATAGGGATTTATTTCCTTTTTTATATGATTAAAACAGTGATCTCCTATTCTTTTGTATATTTCATTACAATATAATCTTGTTGATGATAAAGATATTATTTTCTCTATTATAGTTTTTGATATTATTTCTGAATATGTATCATAATTATTTTTTGAGGATTCTTTATTTTCTTCTTCATTTTCTTTTTCATTGATTTCTTCAGTTTTATTTTGTTTTGCTTCTTTATCTGCCATTTTTTATTAATTACTAATAAAAAAAAAAATTAATAAAAATTTTGATATAATTATTTTAAAATTGTTTGTGAAAATCTCTTTGTCATTTTATTTATATATTAAGAAATAAATGTCAGGAAAAGCAAAGCCTCAAAAACACACAGCGAAAGAAATAGCAATGAAAGATCATGAAGCAAAGATGAGACAAGGAGGAAGAGGCGGTGGAGCAGAAGGAAAAGAAAAGAGAAAAGCTCCTAAAGAAGGAAAGAAAAATGTTTTTATTACTTGTAATATTTGTTTCACTCAACAACCTTCTCTTAAATCTATGGAAATTCATTATGAAAATAAACATCCTAAAGAAAATTGGGAAGATGTTAAATTCACTTATGAAAAACAAATTGAAGATAACGCTGAAGCTGCTAAAGAACAAAGAGAAAAAATGAAAAATAAATAAATTATTTTTATAAGTTTTTAATAATTGATTTTTTATTATTTGTTTGTTTACAAAACCGAAAAATTATTTTTTTAATTAATATTAAAAATTATTAAAATTACCAAATATAAGAATATTTTTAGATAAAAATTAATTGTTTATTTTCATTTTTTTACTTCAAATTTCCTTTTTAGTTTTTCATTTTAAATTTTGAGATTTTCAAAAGAATTAATCTGGGGAATCTTTTTTAAATACATTAAAGACATTAACCAATCAAATAATTAAAAAATTTATGAGTACCTTGTTTTTTAATATATAATATTTAAACAAAATAATATACTAACCCTTGTCTTTATTCAATGAAGAAGAATATTGTTTAAAAGATTTAAGTCTAAATTGTTAAAAAAATTTATTTGATTTTGAAAATGAAGAATTTAAATTTAATGATAAAAGAAATAAAAAGATTATGAATTTGATAATGTTGAAAAAAGATAATTTAGATTTAATATTGTAATTAGAAATTCTATAAAATATATATTATATATTAAAAGTATATAAATAATAGGTAAATACCCAATGTCCTACTTTTAATTTTAAAATGGAATTTATATTTATTCAATAAGAGATATAAATAAAATTCCAGAAATAATTATATTGAATTTTTAATTATTCAATTTCTATTTTTAGAAATTATATTAAAATAGAAAAATTTAAACCTTTGAATTCAGATATTCAAATATTTGAGAAATTAATCATCATTTAAATTCTCATAAAAGCGAAAATTAAATCTATTAATGAAATTAATATTTTAAAAAAGTTCTAAATTTTAATCTGAAAAAAGATTGAATCAAAATAATAATAATAATAATATTAGTAATTCAATTATTTTGATTACCAATAAAATTGTTAATATTATTATAAAAAATATTAATTCTATTAATAATAAATATTTTGAGTCAATAAATAATAATTTTGATGCTTTAATTCAAACAGAAATGCTTTAGAAAATATAAATCAAAAGGAATATATTGTAAATAATAACAAAGAAAAAAAGATTTCTTTTGTATAAAAAAATTAATTTATTACAATAATAATATATAATATTCTTTATATAACTATCAATAAATTTGTAAAAATTAATTACTGAATATTTTTAATAATATTTCTCTAATTTTATTTTTAAATTATATTAACTTTTAAATTTTAAAAATTTGAAATAAAAATAATAAAGAATCAATTAAATAACTTTTTTTGTTTTATTATATAATTTAATTATTATTAATTATAATTATATAAGTTTATTCATCATCTTCATCCCATTTATTTTTCTTTTCATTCATTTTTGTTCCTTCTTCATCATCATCATCTAATAAATTATCAAATAAATTTTTTTCTGTGTTTTTTGATTTTTTAGGAAGAGTTTTTTTCATTTTTGTAACAAATTCATTATCTTTTTCTTTTTCTCTATTTAATTTTATATTTTGATTGTTTTCTGAAAAAATCTTTTTATTTTCATTAATTTCATTTTCTCTATTTTTTGGTTCTTCATTTACAATATTATTATTTGATTTTATATTTTTGTCTTCATTAAAAGAATAATTTACATTATTTCTGGAATTAATTAAATTATTGAATTCTTTTGATATAAATAAATTTTTAAATAATTCTTTATAATTTCTATCTAATAATTTTTGTTTAAAAAGAAATGCATTTTTATTATCTTTCCAATTTTCATCAATATTAATTTTTTTTTTCTTTAACAAATTAATATCATTTTCTTCTAATCCTCCATAAAATAAATTATTATCATATAAAAATGTTTTAAATGAGTTTAAATCTTTATAATAATCATTATATTCATCTTTAAAAAAAGAATTTTTAATATCTAAAAAAAATTTACCAAATTGAGATGAATTATTATCACTATTATTAATAACTGAGTTATTTAATAAATTATTTTCATTAATTATATTTGTTAACTCACTTTTTATACTTTTATTTTCATTATTTAAATGTGAAGTAGTTTTGACTAATTGTTCTTTTGTCATATTTTCATAATTATCTTCTGTTAATTGATTTTTTAAACCAAAAATATCTGTAACTTTATTAAAAAGGTTCATATAAAACAATAAATAAAATAATTAAAAAATTACTAAAAATATATAAAATTTATTATTATATTTATAAGTATAATTTTTATTAGTTTTTTAAATTTTTATTAACGTGAAAAATTTAATTTAAAATGTCATATATTTCTATTCTTCTTCCTGCTTTTCATTTTAATACTTTAGATAAAAATCGAATATTAAAATTATGTAAAAGTCAATTTAATATATCTGAAGAACAATTTGAATTAATAAATTTTAATGATAATACAAAAAATAATAATTTTGCAATAAAATTTAAAGAAAGTTCACTTAGTTTAAATTCAATAGAAAATTTAATTTATCAAAGTGAATGTGTTAAAAGTATATCAGAAAAGACTTTTGAGTCTTTAAAATTAATGAATAATAAATTATTAAAATTAGAAAATCATATTAAATCATTTCATGAAAATGGATATAGTGAAGAAGTAAAAAAAAGTTTATTAAATGATAATTTAAAATTAAAAGAAAGGTTGAAAATTGAAGTAGAAAATTTTGAAAAATTTAAATTGAATACAGAAAAAACTTTAAATAAAATAAGAGAACAATTCACATCAATTGTAAGAGAATTAGAAACAATGAGAAAAAAGAATAATAAAGTTAAACCTTTTTTAAAAAGAGAAATTACAAATTATAATATTATAAATTCTGTAGGAAAAAAAATTAGATTAAATAGTAATAATTCAGAACATAAAAATGTGAAAAATATAATTATAAATAATAATGGAGTTCCTAAACTTAATTTTGTATAATATAATATATATATTAATGTTATTTAGATTTTTATTGATATTATATAATTATTTCACTTTTCTGTAATCAAAAAAATATTAAAATCATTATTAAGTCAAAATATAATAATAATATAAACTAATAAAATAGCCATTAACTATAATACATTAATTTTAAATATATCTTCTCCTATTTTAACTAAAGTTTCATTATCTAAACTAAATTTATGATCTAAAACTAACCAAATATTATTACCTTTAAGAGTCCATATTTCTCTTTCTTTATCGAAAATAATAGAGCAATTTGTTTCTTTATTTAATTTTTTATTAGATTTTAATTTGATTAAATTTTCGTCCTTATAACCAATAGTAATTTCTTTACCATTTTCAATATTATTTATAAGTATATTATCAGCAAAATCAGCATTATTTTCCAAAATTCTAAGATTAAGATTATATACTAAATTATGATGATTTTCATTATTTGAAGGCATAATTTGAATTATTGAATTATTTAACATTATTGCTTTATTATTTATAAAAAAAAAATTTTTATTTGAAATATCTATAAGTATAAATCTTCCATGTTTATTATGGTCTAAAATAGGTTGAATAAAATATTTTTTACAATTTAAATCATAAGAAATAGCAAATAAAGTTTTAGTAAAAGTTTTATTATTATATATAAAAGAAGTATTATTAAGAATATAATCATTGTAATTTTTTATTTCAGAATAACCAAAGAATGTAATTGTATCTTTTGCATTTCTTCTACTTTTTTCAATTAATCCTAAAGGACCTATTATTAGTTTTTCTAATAAAAGTTTTCCTTTTACATTTTCTAAATATAAATTGATTTCTCCTTTTCCTTCTTTATCAATATAAGAATTATCTTCTGTTATATTTTTTAAATTTTTTATATATGTAATTTCCATTAAATCTTCTCTTGTTAAAAATTTAAAAGATTTTGAAAGAAAGGCTATAATATTTATTTCATTAATACTTTCATTTTTTTCAAAAAATCCAAATAATGAAGAACTTTTTATTGATTTTTTAATTGTATGTAAATGAAAAGTTCCTAAATCCATTACAGATAATCTATGATTGAATTTATTTAAATTTGGAAGACTTAATTTTAAATTCTTTTTATCTATATCTCCTAACTTTGCAGATTTTACTGTTCCTGTAATTTTTCCTTTTGATTGTCTTCTTATATTATTTTTTCCTTCTAAATTAAACTTTATTAATTTCTTTTTTTTATTTGGTGAATTTATTAATTCTAATTTTTTTTTATTTTCTTTAGTTAAACTGATTTTTTCATTATTTGATGTTTTATTTTCATCATCAAAATATGAAAATTTAATTTTTTGACAAGGTGATTGAGTTAAAAATTGATTTATACTTGTCTTTTTATTTCTTGAAACTATTTTTTCAGAAAAACTCATTGAATTTTGAGATATAGGTGTTTCTTCTGTTTTATTATTTATATTAATTATTTTTGAATTCCTTGATTTATTATTATCAATTTTAACAATTTTAAATAATTCCTTTTTTTCATTGTTCTCATTTGATATTTTTGAAGATGTTGATTTAATTATTTTATTTGAGAAATTCATATTATTATCATTTTTATTCCAAAAACAACAACATTTTAACATTATTCTTTCTTTAAATTGTTTAAAAATATAATTTTTAAATATCAAAAATGAAAATCGAAAATAAATTTAATAAAAGAGAAAATAATACAATAAAATACATAAATGTAATGATTATTCTTCAAACTTACTAAATAAAAATAATAAAAAAGTGAAAAATTAGATAATACAATTTCTTCTCTTTTTTTTTTATATAATGAAACTTCATAATAAAAATTTATAAAAAATAAAAATTGAAAAAATTAAAAAAATAAATGAAATTTTATGAAACAATATAAAACATTTTATATAGAAAGATCAAAGATTTTAAATATTTAAACGGTAATTATATCAATAATATATGAAGAGATAAGAAAAAATAATAATTTTTTTTATAAATAGAAAAAAAAGACTATAAATAGTATAAATAGCATAAATAATATAGAATCAAAATTATTAAAGTATATTTTGTTTCAGGAAAAAATTCCTATTTTTCTGATTTTTATAAATGTTAAATACTCATAAAATTTAATGAAAAAATATTTATTGATATTGATTATTATATATCTATAACTCATCAAAAAATTGTAAAGGATTAAAATTAAAATAAACAATTAAAAAAGAAAAAAAAATTTTTAATTACATTTTTTATATTTTTTTAAAATATGATATACTATTTAATAAGAATAAAAATTAAATATATAGACAATTATCTCATTAATTAATTTCTGAATAATAATGAAAAACTAATTTTAATAAAAATTAAATTGCTCAATAAAATATTTCTCCTTCTAATTTAAGAGTTTCCCGATAAAATTTTTCATCTTCAGATAAATATTGAATAGGTAAAATTCCAATAAAATTTAAAAAAGAATTGAAATTTTCTTTAGCAAAATAAATAGTAATATATAAAGGAATAAAGAGAGAAACAGCAACAATAAAATAAATAGCAAAAAAAACATCAATTTTAGTGGTTAAATCTTTAATATATTCTTTTCTAATTTCCTCAAAAATTTCCATTGTTTTTTCAAAACCAGACATAAAATAAAAAGTAATATAAACTTCTATAGAAAATATTTCGTCATTTATAGAATTTATAATATTTATTTCTTTATTATTTGTTTGAATAAAAGTATTTAAAAGACTTAATAAATCTAATTGTAATTGAGTTGTTGTTTGTTCTAATCCTTGTGTTAAAATTGAAGACCAAAAAGAATTACAAAAACTTAAAGTTGTTTCATTATCAGAAAATAAATTAGAACAAAAATCTTCAGTATATAAAATTTTTAATTTATTATATGATGATTTTTTTACTTTTTTAGATTTTAAATTCATTAATGAATTCCCAAAAGTTCTTATTTTTGATTTTGACAAATGCTCAATATCATATAAATAATGAGATTCATTTAATTCTTCAATATTAGATTTTGAATACATTATATTATTTATTATTATACTATTAATTTCTTCATTTTCTAATTGTTTTATATATTCTTCTTTCTGTATTTCATAATTTTGATAAGATAATATTTCTTCTTTAAAATATGAATAAATTAAATAATTATCTTTATAAATTCCAATCATATCATTCATTAAATTATCTAATTGGAAAAATCCTTCTCTACTTTTTGTATAAAAAATATATATAATTAAATAATTTGTCATCAATAAAAAAACTGTTCCACAAACTTTAAAACAAAATAACACATTATATAAAATAAAATATTTTCCCATTATTTCTATTTTTTCTCTTTTTTGTTGTTGCATTTTTGTAACTTTTCCTTTCTCTTTTCTCCTATGAATTATTTCTTTCTTTTTTTTCTCATTTGTTTTTTTTTTTTTATATATCTTGACACTGGACTAACACTTTTCTCATCTTTATCTTCATTATTATTATTTTCATTTGATTCATTTTGATCATCATCACTTTTATCTTCATCTGAAATTTTTTTTAATTTTTTTTTTAATTCATCTAAATATTGTAAATAAAGTTCAAAACTATTTGTCCTAAACATAATTAATTTTTTCAAAAAATTTTTTTCTATTTCATATATTTTATTAACTAACCAAATAAAAATAGAAAAAATAATGACAAAAATAACAAGATTAATAATTAAATAAATTAAATTCGTTTGAAATTTTTCTGATTTTGCAATTTGAATTTTAGTATTAATATCAAGTCCTTCAATATCTTTATTATTAATATAATAATGAGTACAATTAATAACATTTCTACAATAAACTTCAAAAGTACCACTTGCATCATTATAACAATATTTTTCAAAATTAGCTCTTAATCTAATTCCATTAGATAAAATAATACTTAATAAATTTCCTCCATCAAGCGCAACTTCAGATATTGTATCTAAATCATAAATATATAAATTCATTAATTTTACTTCACTTAAAATTTTTTCATATTCATTTTCAAAATATGCTACTTTCCCTATTTTTTCACTTAATTTATCTATTGAATTTGATAATATTGATGATGTCATATCTATTTTAATTGGATCTTTTATTTTTCCTAATCTTATAAATTTAGAATTTATTGCATTTATATATATATTTGTAACTATTATTTTCGTGTAGTTAAAAAAATAATTTTCCTCTAAAAAATCCGATAAATCTTTTAATGTTTTATTTATTGAATTGTTATTGAAATAAATTAATATTATTGATATTACTAGAAAAAAAGTTGATAGAATTCTTAAATAAGTTATATGGAAAGATTCATTTTTATCTAAAATTCTACTTTTTAATTTATTAAAACTTGCACTATCAATTGAAGATTTTGTTATTATAGAATTTTGAGAAATTGGTTCTTGAATATCTTCTTCATTATTATTTACATTTTCTTTATTTTGTAAATGATAACTATTATAATTTATAATATTATTAATATTATTTATCATATTTGTTTGTTTTTCTTTATTATTTTCTTTTTCTTTTTTTTCTTCATCTGCTTTATTATAAATAATCTTTTCTTCTTCATAATTTTTTAATTTTATTCCTCTCTCTCTTTTTAAAATACTTTGAGGAGCATTCAATAAAACAGTTTCAGTAACTATTCCACTTATAAAAGCAGTATTATTTCCTATCATTGAGTTTTCAATTTCTTTCATTGATTTTTCATCTTGATTATCATTTGTTCCTAATAAATCATTTGATATATATATTCTATAATATGAATATTTTCCATTCAAAAACGTTTTAGTTATAATTCTATAAAAAATTGAAAATGTTTTCTCTGTGAATTTTTGTTTCAAATTGGAAAATAAATGATTATATTCTATAGTATTTAAATCAGTTCTTAATTTTGTTGAAGTATTTATTTTTCTAATTAATTGCGTAGTTTGTGCATTATTATTATTATTATTATCTTCAAAATTTAAATGTCCAAACTCTTTAATTTTTTCTAATATTAAATCAATAATATGTTCATCTTCACTGAAATTATATATATTACTAAAAAGAAAGCTTTTAATATCAATTTCATTTTTACTGAAATTAAATCTATTATCAGAATATTTTATATATTTTAAAATTTCAGGAATTATTAAACCAATATGATGACCTATTAAATTTTGAGTTAAACCATAAGTAATTGCATCTGTTGCTGAAGAACCATTTGAAACTAAAGATAAAGGATCACTCATACAATTTATTTTAAAATCTTCATCTAATATAATCAAAAATTGATTTGATTTTAATCTTTCTATTAAACCTATAAAAATTAATCCATAGGATAAATTTGGTATACTTTTAATATATATATTTGCTAAATATATTCCATTTGATTTAGATTTTAAAATGAAATTTAATGATTTTTTATTAAATAAATGAGTTAAGTTTGAATATTTAATTGAGTCTTCTATTAAATCTTTATGAAATTGTGCTATACAAGGAGGAATTAAATCATGAATTGAAAAATTTAAAACTTCTTTGGGAGAATAATTAAATAATATTGGAAAATTTGAAGTTGTATAAACTATTTTATAATGATTATTTCCATCAATTAATATTATTGATGAAATTTCTTTTAAAAATAATGAATGATAAATATTATTTTTTTCACTTAATTTTGAAGATTTTATCATATTATATCTTTTTTTCTCTTTTTGTGATAAACTTTCATCTTGAATTATTGTTTCTAAATATAACATATAATCTCTTTCTGTTTCATCTGAAAATGGATTCAAATCAATTATTTTGTTCCAAATATCTAAAATTTCTTTTCTTAAATTTAATATGGAATTTCCTAACCCCAAAAAATTTGAAGCACATTTTTGAGAATTTGTATTATTTCTTAAAATTTCAAAATAATCAATTTGATTACAAGCTGCGTCATAAATTTTAAGTTTTAATTTATCAAGATATGTATTATAAATTATTACACTTCCAATTTCAATATTTTTTAATGTATCTTTAATATAAGCTTTTTTAGTTAATTTTAAAACGAAATATTCCATTAAATCTTCAATTAATAAAAACTTTAAATATTTTAATTTACGGTTATTGAATTTCATTTTTGAACAGAGTGAAAGAGCATAAGTCATATTTTTTAATTTATTTGCTAAAAAATATGAAAAAACTAATAAAATATTATTTTTAAGTTCTGTTTTTTCAAGATAATAATCATATATTACATAAATAATATTATAAACATCAAATAATAAGACTCCAGGTCCTCCATATTTAGAAATAAGAGTTTGATTAGTTCTAAATTTTTTGTATTTATCATATAACTCTGGATTGTTTTCAAAATAATCATGTAAAGTTTTTATTAATCCTATTAATAAAGTTTTAGATTTATTTGAAGTATCCATTGAAATATTTAATAAATTACTTGTGAACATTTCAATATCTTTTAAATTTTTCGCTTCAAGAATATTAAATTCAGTTAAATAATATTCTTGTTTTGATAAAGTTAACATTAATATTATTATTGAATTAATTATCCATCCTATGAAAACTAATAAAATACAATTTGTAATTTTTAAAATCCTTTTAAGAATTAAACTAAATGAAAACCATGAAATAAGAGACCAACAATAAATATTTAAATTATTTAATTTCCCATTATAATATAAAACTCTATTGTAAGAATAAGTTGCTAGAATAAAAGAACAAAGAAAAATATATATTCTATTTCCAATCCTAAATAATAATTTTGACCCTTTTGAATAATATTGAAGAAAATAACCTATAAAAAAAGAAATTATTCCTAAAAAATTTGCATATAATTCATAATTTGAATTAATTCTAGTTCTAGAATTCACTCCTTTTATTCCTCCAATTTCATAATAATAAATTGATAATATAATCGAATAAAGTAAAATAAAAAATAGAAAGAACATTGAAACAATAACAATTATTAAATGAAATGAATTTGAATAACACTTGACATTTAAATAAATATGTTTAGAATTTTCACATTTTGTAGTTAACATTAATATATTAATTAATGGACATAAAAATGCATTTACTAAGAATAAATTTAATAAATTTAAGAATTTCATTGGAGCTTGTCGAATTTTTGGATTTTTGGTATTTAACATTAAATAAATAAGAAGTATAATCAAAAATAAACAATATGTAAAAACAATAGATATTAAAATTAAAAATGATCTTTTTGAATCAATTATATCTTGTATAAATATTATTTTTTTTATTGATGTTAAAAATTCAAGTAATGTATCATATTTAATTTCTTCATCTGGTATTTGAATTACAGGAATCATCATAAATTGAAAATAAAAATAAATTTTTAAAAAAAACAATAATAAAAGTTTATCTTGTTTATATTTCAACATAATTCGAAAAAATGAAAAATATTTTATCAGATATGAATTAGTATATATATACATTTTTTGCATTGAATCTCCTAATTCAACCCAATCTATTAATTTCGGTTCTATCATTTTTTGTTTAAAAAATTTGAATTGAATTTCATTTTATTTATTTATAAAAAAATTAAATAATTAAATAAATAAAATATTTGAACTACAATAAAAGATTTTAACATATAATATACTAGGAAATTATTTTAAAAGTTTATATTAAAAATAAGGATACATATCAAAAATATAATACAATTATTTATTTTTATTTTTTTCATTTTTTTCTTTTGTTTCAAAAAATTTTCCAATGACATTATAAACTTCAATAGTCTGAACAAATCTATCTAAAATAATATAAGAACCTTGAATATAATTGAAAATTTGAAAGATTATCATTATAATAAAAATAATTAAAATAAAATTAGTAAGTCCATTAATCATATTTTCTAAATCAGGAATAATATAATCATCTTCAAAATCTCCTAAAAAAGTCATATAGAAAATATATTCAAATAAATTTGCAGATTGTAAAGGATAACCAGCATAATAAACAACATTAAAATCACTTCTTATTCTATCATTTTTGAACGCTAAAAAAATATTTCTAATTTTACTTAAAAATCCACTTAATTTAACTGAATATCTCGCTTCAAAAAAAGAATCATGGTTACAAATTTTAATAATAGAATCATAATAAATAGAATTTTGTATTTGTGATAAAATAAATTCACAAGCTCCTTTATTTCCTGCTTTTGAAATCAAAGAAGAATAATCTTCTTTTTTTTCTACAATTGTTGCAAATGCAGAATAATTTTTATATATTCTTACTGAGTTATTTTTTATTAATTCATCCATTCCTTCTGTTGAATTAAATAAAATTGAAATTTTTGATTTTATTAAATAATGAACTAAAAATATATTTAAATCATCAATATATTCTGATAAATGTATTTGAGTTGATATTTTTTTGAAATGATTTTTCATCATTGGAAAAGCTACTATCATTAAAATTCCATATAATAATAAAGAAAAAAATAAATTTTCAATTGATATAATGAAAATATGATAATAATATTTTTTATCTTTTTGATTTAAATTAACTACTGGAATATAATCATTGTTATCTTCTTCTAATATTTTATCAGGATTTGAGTCAATAAATGTTGCTTCTAATTGTTTTTTCTTTTTTGCTTTATTATATGCATAAGCTCTTTTTAATTCATCAATTATTGTTGATGCTTTTTTTTCATTTAATATTAATAATTTACCATATTTTAATTTCTTCTTTAAACTTTTTAATTGGTTATGAGTTATAGATAAAATATTCTTTGTAATTCTATTTAAAATTTTTGTAGATAAATTTATAGATAAAAGGATAATTATTATTCCAAATAAATTCACAGCAAGAAATAAAATAAAAAATAAATAAGTGATGAATTTAAAATTTTTGAAAGAGGAATTAAAATATTCTTTTCCTTGAAAAATGACTCTTTCAATCATTTCAAAATAAGAAGGATAATTATATAAAATTTCTAAGCAAGTTTTATTTGGTTCTGTGATATTATCAATATATTCAGGAATTTGTTGAAAATTTATATTTGGAAATCTCATGACTTCATTTATACCTTGTGAAATTGTATAATAATTTGTAAAAATAACATCAAAAGAATTAAAATAAGTTAAAGTTTGTTCTCCATTTTCCTTATTATAAGTTTTAAATGTTTGGTATAGAACTTTATAAAGTTTATGACTTTTTGATATTTTTCCAAATTGTTTTTTAAATTGACTTTGATAGTTAAAGAAACTAGTTGATGAATTTTGAAAAATTTCTAAATAAAAATTAAAAAAATCCATATGAAAATCAGGAATTTCATTAGATAAATTAATAAATAAATCTTCAAATGGATCTCCATTAGTTTTTTTAGTAATCATATTAGATAAACTATATTGTCCCCAAACAAAGTCAATATTATTTTTTCGAAAAATGGAAATATTAGTATAATCCTTTTTAAATTTATTTGAATATATTTTAGTATAAATACAAATAAAAATAGCAAATCCAATTAAAAAAATACTATAACCAAAACTAATTGTTGAAAAAATATTATTTTCTGTTTTTTCTGTTTTTTTAGCTTGAGTTGAAATGTTCCAAACATTTTCTTTATGCATTCTTGTTGAAATTGCACTTGCTACTGAAGCAGTGTCTCTTATAGACGGAGCATATAAATTTCCTGGATCTTCTTTTTCTAATGTTGCTCTCTTTTTTTGCTTTTTTGTTTTTATTATATCTATTATATTAAATTGAAGTAAAAAATAATCTTGATTTCCTTCTTTAAATTTATTTTTTTTAATTATCTGTAAATTAAATGTTTTGTTTTCTTTTATTATTCTCTTTAATTTTGTTAAATCTGTTTCATAATTTGAATTATATTTTTCAAAATTTTTTTTAATTGTTCTATACACTTTATTTAAATTTATATTATATTCCTTTTCTTTTTCATTTTCAAAGTTATCAAATGAATAATTTTTAATTCCAAATAAATGTAATAAAGGAATAAATGAATTTTCATTATTAATTCCAAAATATTCTTTGAACAAAATTCCAAATTTAATAGCATAATTATCTTTAGTAAATAAAGCATAATTATCAATTTCATAATCTGGTAAAGTATCAATTTTACAAGTAATATAGATTAAACCTTGAAAAGTAGGTAAAATTGAAAAATGTAATTTACAACCAACAATATAACCATTTATATCTTCAATTACAGATATAATTGTATAATGTCTATCTTTTAATAAATGCTTTTTGATTATTTTTATTTGAGTATGTGCAATTTGATGTGGAAAGATAATATCAAATTTTTGATCTTTTAATTTATTTGTTTTTTTCTTTGTATATTCATAAAATGGAAAAGGTGCTTTTTTTATTATTAATTCATTACTTTCAAATAATATTAAAAATGAATCATTTTTTTCTACTACACTGTCTAAACTATTAGAATCAAAAAAATCATAATTTTTTCCTGTATTTTCATTGAATATTATTTCTTCAATTAATTGAAATTTATCAAATTCAGATTGATTTCTTAATTTATATTCATCATCTGCATGTTTGTTTATTTCGATTATTTTTTCAAGTGAATCTTTTATATCCGAACTTTTTTGATCAATAAGTTTAAACAAATTGAACTTTGATTCTGATAAATTTTTTAAAATTACTTTAAAATTTTTTAAAATTTGAAAATATTGATTATTTAATTCTTGAAGGATTATTATATAAATCATTGAATTATCTTCACTTTTTTTTTCCAAAGATAATAAAAAATTTTGAATAGATTTTAAAATACATCTAGCAACATATGGACATTCTACTATTATTTTTGAATGTAAAAAATTTTGTAGATAATATTGAGCTCTAAAGGTCTTATCATCAATAATAAAAAATAAATGAATTTTATAAAAAATGAGATTTTCTAAAACTTTTCTACTAAATTCATTACTAACATCTCCATCATGATATTTCTTAAAATGTTTTAAAAAAAATAATAATATATTATATATTATTTTTTCATTATCTTCTTCAACCATTGTAATTGATGAACTTTTAGATATTTTTTTAATATTTTTTCCTAAAAAAAGAGGAATTAATTGTTCTTTTAAATTTCCTATAATATTGAAATCTTTTTCATTTTTAAAGAGATGATTCTTAAAATAATTAATATATAAATTTATAAATTCTCTTTCTTTACCACTGATTTTTCCTTGTCGAAATTTAATATCATAAAATTGACGAATAGGTTCAAAAATTTGTGACATTCCATAAAAAAATAAACTATTTTTAACTTTAAAATTGTCGTTAATAACATTTAATTGAATTAAAATTTTTTTTTCATAAAAAAAATAAACTAAAATTACATATAAAATTAAAACAACACATAATTCTAAAATTTTAAATATTTTTTCATCATGCTTCCAATTTATGAAAAGTAATATGATAATTCTTTCAAGAAAAAAAGAGAAAAGAAGTAAAAATGTAATTTGAAAAAATTTAAACTTTTTTGAATTATCATTGAATAAAACCATATCTTTAATTTTGAAAATAAAGTAATTCAATAAATTTAAAACCCATATAAACTTTATTATAATGATTTTTTGAGAGTTTAATCTTAAAACAAAAATCATACAAGATAATTCTTGAATAATAACTTCTTGTATATAAAAATATTGGTTATGTAAATACGTGTAACTATTTTCAAAATATGCATATATTAATAAATTCATAAAAAATATATATATTATAAAAAATAAAACTGAAAATACCAAATGATATATAAAATCTTTATTTATATTTTCATAATAATCTGACATTTGAATAATAATCCTTTTGTTAAAAACCACTAAACTAACTAAAACTGTTGTTTTTAATAAAAAATACATTAATAACGATAAAAAATATTTCATAAATTTTATAACACTATTTTTTAAGGTTATTAAATGAATTAATAATGTTGAGAATAAAATAATTATTATAATAATTTTCAAATAATTTGCATAATAACAATTTTGATTATAAATACTATCCTTGAAATATTTGTTAATAATAAGATAAATTTGATCTTTTTGATAATTATCTTTATCTAATAAACGACATATTCCATTAACATCATTATTATTAACAAATTTATTAAATAAAAATTCATAATAAAAAATTGGTGACATAAAATATAAATAAGATGATATATTTACAAAATTTCTTTTAAAATTAAATACAATATCTAATATAACGAAAATATCTGAGAATTCTAATACTGAGGAAATGTAAAAAAAAAAAAATTTTTAAAAGAATGCTCTATAAAACTAGAATAAAGGTCCAATATAATATTATTGATATAGGAATAAAGCATAATTAACAATATATAAAAAAAATAAATAAAAAAAATAAAAAATAAAATAGAAATTAATAAAATATTTATTTTTTCGATTTTGGTATTGTAATATTTAGATCAATTAGGAGATCGATATTTTTGCGCAAACTATAGAATTCTCAGTCTTTAAAATATCCCAATCATCATCTTCCCATTTATTATTTATTATTTCTTTTTTTTATTTTTTTTCTTTTTAATTTCTTTTCTATTTTTAATTGATTTTTTTTTTTATTTTTATTTGCTGTTTTTATTCTTTATTTATTTATTATATATATTTTTTTATTTTATTTTTATTTTTGTAATATATTTCAAATGAGAGGAAGACATTCTTTGATTCAGACTAATTTTTATTCTGATAATTTTGACTATACAAAACCTAATCTCTTAGAAAGAACTCTTAAAAAAGAAAAAAGTTTTGATGATATAACAACAAAAACAAAAGAAATAATTTCTTTTTTTTTTGAAGAAAACTATGAATATATCCTAATTGAACATAAAAATCTTTTTTTATCTAAAATTATTAATGATTCCATAAAAATTTTACAATCATTGTTTACTGAGAATATATCAATTCTTGAAAAAAAAATTGATAAAGCAAAAAAAGATTTAGAATTAAAATATTATTCAGAATATAATTTTTTAAATAGTGAATGGAAAAAATTTAAAAAAGATGAAAAAAATTATAAATTTTTAACGAGATTTCGAAAACATTGTATTAAAACTGATGATACTGCTCATCATACATGTCATAATAAAAATTCAAAATTAATAGAAATTAACGATAATAATAATGTTTCTCATGTAATATGTATAGAATGTAAAAAATGTTATTCATCAAAGGAAATTTTATTATATTGTAATCATTGTAATTTAAAGTATTATTCTTCAATTATTGGAAAAAATGAAAATCTAAATATTCTCCCTGCTACATGGGAAGTATATCATTGTGGAGGAATAGTCAACAGTACAATGAAATGTATAAAATGTCAAAATATTTTTTATTTGAATTTAAAAGACAATTATTTAATTTGTTTAAATAAAAAGTGTAATTTCAAAGCAAAACCAAAAAGTATAATATGGAATTGTGTAGTTTGTAAAAAGGATTTTAAAAGTGAAGCAAAAATTTATAATCCATTGGAAATGGAATATATAAAAAAAGCAATTAAAAAAACTTTATTATTTAAAGAAAGAGCTTATCCTTCAGAGTTACCTTGTTGTAATTCAAAAGTAAATGAATTAATTTTTATTCATAATGAAAATTGTAAAGGAGAAATTTATAAAGGAAAATTAAGTGGAGAAGATATTATTGTTTGTTGTAAATGTAAGGCATTAAATTTTTATGACAAATACATTTGGACTTGTCCTATTTGTTTTAGAAAATTTAGGAATTATAAAAGTGTTTGGGGAAAATTTTTTAAAAAAAAAGAATATTTAATACCAGAAAAAAGTTCTACAAATTCGAAAAGAAGATTTAATGAAATTAATCGTTCATATAATAACGATAATTATTATGATAGAAATTTTAATTTAAATAAAAATTCTTTATATAATTCTTTAAATTATACAAGAAATTCTTTAGAATATTCAGATACTGGAATTAAAAAATTAATAACAAACTTAAATGTGACAAATGGAGGAAAAAAAAACAAAATTTATTTGATGGATATATTAGAAAAAAGAAATAGCACAAAGAGTCATTTTGATAGAAAACGTTTGCTTTTAAGTCAAGAACTTAAACATATTTTAAATACAACAAATGAAAATATAAAAGAGCCAAAAGAACAAGATAATATTAATAACACTTCAACAAATGAAACTTTATCAAAAAAAGAATCAAGGAAAATAAAAAAAATAACAATAAATTCAAATGAACCATTAGAAAAAGATAAAAGACTTTCAAAGGGAGAAATAGAATTATTAGATAATAATAAAGAAAAAGCAATTAGTAGAGTCAAATCTTTTGGTAAAAGACTTTCTAAAAATTATGATGAAATGACAAAAGAAGAAATAGAAAAAGAAGAATTGGATAAAATAAATGATTTAGAAGATGATGATATTTATTTAAATCTTATTATTCCTAAAAAACAAAGCAATAATTATAATTATTTAAAGAAAAGAGCAAATGACAAATTAGATCTTTTATTTTCACAAAATAAAAAAAGGAAAAATAGTGATGTTTCATTAGGTGATTTGTCAAGTGATAGTGGAAATTCTAATATAAATTTAGGAAATATTTTAACAAACCCTGAAAAATTAAATTTGATTGCAAAAGAAAGTATTATTCCAGAATTTGATACTGAAGATTATGAATATCTTGAACCTATTGGAGATGGTTCTTTTGGTAAAATATATTTAGTTATAAATAAAGAAGATGGTTCAAAATATGCTTTAAAAAAAATAATATGTAATGACCTAAAAGATGTAAAAAAATTTCAAAAAGAATTAGAATTAGTATATTCAAAAAGTCATGAAAATATTATGAAAATCATTTCTGTTGAATATAAATGTTTAGATATTACAACTTATTCAATATATATATTAATGGAATTAGGATTATATGATTGGAATCATGAAATAAAAAAAAGAGAAAAAACAAAAAATTATTACAAAGAAAAAGAAATAATAGACATATTAAAACAATTATCAAATGCATTATTATTTTTAGAGAATGAAGGAATTGCTCATAGAGACATTAAACCACAAAATATTTTAATTTTTGAAAACAATAAATTTAAAGTCTCAGATTTTGGAGAAGCAAAAACAACAATTGATATATCTCAAGAAGCAACATTAAAAGGGAGTGAATTATTTATGTCTCCAATGCTTTATCAAGGACTAAAATATAATAAAAAGGATGTTATGCATAATCCTTATAAAAGTGATGTTTATTCTCTTGGTTTATGTTTATTATATGCATTAACTTTTAATTTGAATTTATTAAATGATTTAAGAGAAATTATAAGTGTTAGAGTTTTTAATAGTATGATTTCAAGAGCTTTGAAAAAAAAATATTCGGAAAAATTAATTAAATTAATAACTAAAATGTTAATATTAAACGAAAAAGAAAGGTTTTCTTTTGAAGATATTATTAAATATATAAATGAAAATTATAACTAAAATTGAAAGTATTTTAGTTCTTTTATATAATATTAATTTTTTCTTAGATTTATTTTTAATATAATATTTTTTTTCAAAAAATCTAATAAATAAAATAATAAATAATATTATTTTAAATTCTAAGTTTTTTTAAAAAAATCAAGTTTCATACAATATTTCATTACATTTATAGTAGATTATTTAATTGACAATTTTATTATTATTTATTCAAAGATTTTTCGTTTGTGTCTATTTTACTTTGAAATGAAGTTATATAATTTTGATTATTTGAATTTGTACTTGATAGAAAAGATTGTTTGTAATATTCAAAATTTTGAAATATATCATCTTTAATAAATATACTCGTTTTAAATAAATTATTTGGACATTTCTCTTCAAAATAGAATTCTTTTTCAATAACATTTTTATTTTTTTTCTCATTAATATACTCCTTAAACATTTTATATACATCATTTAAAAATATAATTTTATATATTTGATTTAGTTTTTTAAACTCTTTATACTTTTCAATTTCTTCAAATTCATTTTTGATTTTATCATAAGATTAATTTAATATTTTATTTATGTTTATTTGAGTCAAATGAATTTCTTCCATTTTTTCAAGATATTCTTGTTTAAAAGAATTTAAAACATTAATTAGTTCATCTATTTGTTTAATTGAATTTTCTAAAGTTTCTTTATAAACATTTTCAAAATCACTATTTGAATTTAATTGATTTTTCACTAATTCATCCCAATTATAAGCTTTAAAAAAATCTAAATTACTATAACAATCTTTAATATATTGATTTAATTTAATTATTTTATGATTAGTATGACTTATAGAAATACAACAATTACATACCATTTCATTACATTTTATACAATAATTATTTATTTTTAACTCATGAATTGGACATTTAAATTCTAAAATTTCATTTTTTTCTTTCATTATTCTATGATGAGAGTTACCTATTTCATTATGAATTCTTATACATTCATTACAATAATATTGATCACATTGTTCACAATAATATTCTGAGTTTTTCTTATGCATTTTACAATTTGGTTTTTCAATTTTATTTAAATTCTCACTTTCCTTTATGTTAAAAATTGTCAAAAAATCATTTGGATTTAATTCTATATTTCCTGAGGCACATATAGGACATTCTATTTTTATTTTATTTGAATAAATTAAACTTTTTAAAATTGTGAATTGGTCTTTAAAAAAAGACTGAAATAAACATTCATAACATAATGAATGTTTACATGAGAAAATATTCATATTTTTTTCAGGTTCAATTGAGAAACATTTAGAACATTTAAAGGAATCCATTTAAAATATTGATTTTTTTAAATAATAATCATTAATTAGTCATACTGTATATTTTTTCACTTTTTGAATTGACAATTAATTAATTATATACTTAATATTTTAAAGTCCATTTTTATAATTCAATTTATAATTAAATAAATCTAAATCCCTCAAAAAAAATACTTATATTAAACATATAAACTATTTATTCATAATTAAAATTTTCAATCATACTTAACATATTTAAGAAGAAAATACTATTAAAATGTTCTTGACTAGAAATTTTTGTTTTCATTTCATTTATATGTTTATTTAAATAATTAATTCCTGGAATAATCGTATCAATTTCTTTTTTAATATATGAAATTGCTTTATTTGTTATTCCAATATCTTTCTTTAATCTTAAAACAATATTTTCTTCTTCCAAACAATATTTTTTAATTTCATTTGTTTCTTCATTTAATTGTTTTATTTGTTTTCCTGTTTCTTCAATTTCATAAGCAATATTTTCTAATTCTTTTCTTGAACCAGAATATTTTTCTCTAACATATAAAAGAGTATTAATTTGTTTTTCTAATTTAAATTTTTCATATTCATTTTTTTTTTTATCTATTTTATAATTTTTTAAAAATATTGTTAATTTATCAATATTATCATTAATTTCTTCTTTTCTTTTTATTTTTTCATTCTTTTTTTGTTCATACTTTTCTTTTTCATAATCCCTTAAAATATCAATCATTTTTTTAAGAGAATTTACATTTTTATTATTAC
>JAEEGK010003628.1_pt1 | contig 38338 bp, 30 predicted proteins | sample 8958771 | NCBI WGS metagenome assembly JAEEGK01 (sample SAMN16246547, study PRJNA631951) | gut metagenome | biome: gut microbiome; feature: rumen; material: SC-attached | host: Bos | place: Iran: Karaj | collected 2018-10
CCTAGAAAAAATTTGGATTATTCTTCCCCGAAACAAAAATTCTTACTATCTTTGCACAACAGTGTTGCACTTCGAGGTTGAATCTATAGGGCAAGGTTTTTTGAAAGGCCACACAATAAAAAAGGCAAAACATTGTTATTGACAAACAAAAGAATTATCCCACTTACAACGCTGAACGATAAACACGGCGACAACAAACAACTGACAAATCAACTCATTAACACAACAACTTGCAACTTATCAAGTAAACATCATCCATCAATTGTCCAACAGATGCGGAAAGGAACAAAGACACTGATAGCACTGGGAGTGCTGCTGGCGGCGGTGCAGGTCCACGGGGTGCAGGCGCAAGCCACCTATGCCGAACACTCGCTGCTGGCCGAGGGACGCTGGTATAAGATACCGGTGTCGGAGACGGGCGTGTACAAGATAACGGCTGGCGACATTGCCGGGCTGAGCGGCACGGAATGCAGCCATATTGCGCTCTATGGTGCCGACGCGGGAATGCTGACCTCGAGCAACAACCAGCCGAGACCCGACGACCTGAAACCCGTGGCGCTGGAGATGGTGGATGCCAACAGCAACGGGATATTCGACGAGGGCGACTGCCTGATGTTTTATGGCGAAGGGGCTAATGTGTGGAGATATAACAACCCCGAACAGGCATTTCAATTTAATATGCACGCGTACGCGAACTATAATTATTACTACCTCACCCCGGACCATACACCCGCAGCCGCCGACGCCGACACATTGCGCATACGGCCTGCCGTGCTGCCCGACAATATGCGTCCCGACATCAACACCACCACCGCCACTGCCCTCTACCACGAGGACCGCATCAACTCGCACGGGGGCGGACAGATATGGGTGGCGGATAAGTTCACACCCAGCCTGACCACTCGCACCTACAAGCTGCAGCTGCCGGGAAGCCCATCGTACGGCACCGTGTCGGCCCGCTATGCCTTTGCCAACGTGTCGGACTATGCCGCCGAAATAGAGGTGACAATTGGCGACACAAAATACCGTCACACCTATACGGCTGGAAATTACTACTATGTGTTTTCCAACACTTTCAACACCCGACAGCAGGAGGTGGAGGTGACCGTGCGCTACATTCCGCACGACAACAACGCCACAGGATACCTGGACTTTATAGAGCTGAATACCTTTGTGCCCCTGACATACAGCGGAAGCCAGCTCACGGTGCGCAACCAGCAGCAGATACTGTCGGGGTGCAAAAGCCGCTTTGTGGTGCGTGGCAACGGCAACGGCCTGAGGGCATGGGACATCACCAGTCCGGACCAGCCGCGGAGCCTCACGGTGAGCGTCCCGGCCGAGGGAAGCATTGCATTCGAGGGAGCCACCGACAAGGCCCGGAGTTTTGTGCTGTTCGGCACGAACGACCTCCTCTCGCCCACCGGCATCGTCGCGCTGGAGAACCAGGACATACACGGCAGCGATGTGCCCGACATGGTGATAGTGACCCACAAGAACTATAAGGGGCAGGGCGAACGGATAGGCGACCTGCACCTGCTGCACGACGGAATGAACACGCTGGTGGTGACACAGGAAGAGGTGTTCAACGAATTCTCGGGCGGACGGCCCGACCCCATGGCCATCCGCCAGATGATGCGCTGCCTGCGGCTCAAGGCGGGCAACGGCACGAACGACGCGCCACGCTACCTGTTGCTGCTGGGCAAAGGCACCTACGACAACCGCGACCTGCTGGGCAACGGACTGAGCACGGTGATAACCTACGAGACACCCGCCTCGTTCAATAGTGAGGGAAACGTGTTTCCGAGCGACGACGTGTATGGATACCTCGACGACGCCACCTCGGGAGTGTTTGAAGGGAGCATGAGTGTGGGCATAGGGCGACTGCCGGCCAAGAGCAACGCCGAAGCCGACCACATGATTGACAAGATAGAGGGATACCTTACACGCCGCGACCTGGAGAGCGACCAGGTGAGAGGCGACTGGCGTAACTATGTGGCCCTGCTGGCCGACGACGCCGACCCCTCGAGTCCGGGGGACACCAACTTTGCCAGCGACTCGGAAATCACCGCGCGACAGATAAAAGAACTGTATCCCCATTTCAATATAGACCGCATATATGCAGACGCGTATGTACAGCAGTCGGGAGCCGACGGCTCGTACTATCCCGACGTGAACAACGCACTGCGGCAGCGGATGAACTACGGCTGCCTGCTGCTGAACTATATAGGGCACGGGTCGGGCAGCTATATAGGCACAGAGCGATATATGGAATTTCAGGACATAGAGCAATATACCAATACCGACCGGCTCACCTTTTTCGTTACCAGCACCTGCACCTTCGGCAAATACGACCAAATAGACGCCCTGTGCGGTTCGGAAGCCTTCATGCTGGCCCGTGCGGCGGGCATAGGGGTGGTGGCGGCGGCCAGACCCATACACCATGTGCAGCGGTTCAACACACTGCTTTGCCTCTATGCGCTGGACGGAAACAACAGCATCGGCGACGCATTGCGGATGGCCAAGAACGCCAGCCAGGTGTCGCACTGCATAACCCTGATGGGCGACCCGGCGATACACCTTTCGGTGCCACGCAACCGGGTGGTGGTGACCCGCATAAACCAACGGCCTGTGACCCCCGAGGTGACCGACTCGGCGGAGGTGCTGTCGCGCGTGACGGTGGAAGGCGAGATACAAGGCAGCGACGGGGAACGGCTGGAGGGATTTGACGGGACGATATACCCGATAGTGTTTGACCGTGAAATGAAATACCACACACTGGCCAACGACAACGACAGCACGGAGATAGAATTCGTGCAGCAGAAGAACGTGCTGTATAAAGGACGCGAGAAGGTGGAGGGAGGCCGTTTTGAATACAGCTTTATTGTGCCGCGCGACGTGGCCTACCGATACGACTACGGCAAGCTATCGCACTATGCCCGCAGCGGCAACAACGACGCAACAGGTCAATACAGCAACATCATGTTTGGCGGATTCAACGAGGAAACGACCATAGACGAGCTGTACCCCACAGTGCGGCTATACATAAACGACACCAACTTCCGCAACGGCGGACTGACCAACGAAAGCCCGACGCTGATAGCCCTGCTGAGCGACTCGGTGGGCATCAACACGGCGGGCAGCGGACTGGGGCACGGCATCACCGCCACCCTGGACGGCAACCCATTCAGCATGGTGACGCTGAACGACTTTTTCGAGCCGGACCTGACCGACGGGCGTAACGGCACGGTGACCTACACGATGGGCAAACTGGATAACGGGCCGCACACGCTGACGCTGAAATGCTGGAACATATTCAACTACTCGGGAAGCGCCTCGGTGGACTTCTATGTGGTGAACGACCGCACAGCCGAAATAGGCAACTTTGCGGCGGCGCCCAATCCCGCCCACCACCGCACAACACTGCGGGTGGAGCACAACATGACCGACTGCATAGCCAGCGCCACCCTCGAGATATACGACATGCGCGGGCGGCTGTTGCGAACGGCGACCCCCACGGCAGGCAGCAGCGTGGTGCGGTACGACTGGGATTTCACCAACGGCAACGGTGCAGAAGTGGCCAAGGGCATATATGTGGCCCGTGTCACCCTGATAACCACCCGGGGAGAAAAGCTGACGAAAATGACCAAGATAGTACGCAACTAAAAAATATCATTGCCAAACAATAAAAAAAAAGGTTTAGCGTTTCATAGATAGAAAAAAGCACAAACTATTTTCAAGAACATTGATGAAAGAGAGAAAAATCATTGCCGCAGCACTTATAATGATGAGTATAGCAGGCACAGCCTTGGCGCAACAGCCGGGCCTGACGGGACAAACGAAGAACTTTATATCGACCGGAATGCCGATAATGCTGATAGCCCCCGATGCAGTGTCGGGAGCCATGGGAGATGTGGGAGCCGCCACCCGTCCCGATGCCTTTTCCGCCCACTGGAACAACGCAAAACTGGCTTTTGTGGACAATAGCCTGAGTGTGGGAACCACCTACACTCCCTGGTTGCGCAACCTGAAAGTGTATGATATGAACCTGCTGTATCTGGGCGGATATAAAAGCATAAACAGCCGGAGCACCGTGGCCGCATCGATTACCTATTTCTCGCTGGGCGAGATACAACGCACCGACGCCACAGGACAACAGGACGGCGTGATGAACCCCAACGAGTTTGCGGTGGACGCGACATACGCCATGAAGCTTAACGACGAGCTGTCGCTGGGTGCGACGGGACGTTTTATGAACTCGGACCTGACCAACGGGCAGATGGTGTCGGACGGCAGCGGATATGTGAGCACCAAGGCAGCACACAGCCTGGCGGCAGACCTGGGTCTGTATTGGCAGCACGCCATAGACAACAGGCAGGAGCTGGCCATAGGAGCCATGATAAGCAACATAGGAGCCAAGCTGTCGTACTCGGACGACGACACGAAGAAGGAATTCCCGCCCACCAACTTCCGCATAGGCGGACGCTACAGCACGGCAATCGACGAGTCGAACGAGGTGAGTTTGATGCTTGACCTGAACAAGTTGCTGGTGCCGACACCCCCGGTGACAGTGGGCGACGAGACCTACGGCAAGTACTACCGCAATATGACCGAATACTACAACACCGGAGTGGTGAAGGGAGCCCTGCAGTCGTTCTATGACGCACCCGGCGGATTTGGCGAAGAATTGCGCGAGGTGCAGGTGTCGGTGGGTGGCGAATACTGGTACAAACAGACGCTGGCCGCCCGAGTGGGTTACTTTTTCGAGCACGACACCAAGGGCGGACGTCAATATGCCACCGTGGGATTCGGCCTGCGGTATAATGTATTGCAATTCGACCTTGCATACCTTATACCCACCACCAGTTTCAGCAGCAACCCTCTGTCGAACACCATACGCATATCGCTCACCTTCAATCTGAAAAACAAGAGGACAAACAGCAACATCTAACAGGAGGCAGAGCCATGCGAATAGGAACAGGATATGACGTACACCGATTGACCCCGGGCAGGAAACTGTGGCTGGGCGGAGTGGAGATAGCCCACAGCATGGGGCTGCTGGGCCATTCGGACGCCGACGTTCTGCTGCATGCCATCTGCGACGCACTGCTGGGTGCCGCCGCCCTGGGCGACATAGGGAAGCATTTTCCCGACAAGGACCCCCGATACAAGGACATAGACAGCAAAATACTGCTGCAACACTGCGGCGAGCTGCTGGAGCGGGAGGGCTACCGGATAGTGAATATAGACAGCACCGTTGTGGCACAACAGCCCAAGGTGGGGCCCTACATAGGGCAGATGCGGGAAACGATAGCCCGGACGCTGGGGATTGGAGTGGGACAGGTGTCGGTGAAGGCCACCACTACCGAGCATCTGGGATTTGAAGGCCGGGAAGAGGGAATAAGCGCACAGGCTGTGGTTCTGATAGACGAAAAGACAACACAAAACTAACCCAATACTGGAAGACATGGCAACAGAGACACCCAAAATATCGCCCCAAGGACAGAGCGAAGCCGAGGTGCTGGAAGACTCGGGATGCAGCCTGGTGCTGCACAACGACGATGTGCACACGTTCGACTATGTGATTAAGGCCCTGGTGGATATATGCCGCATATCGAGCACCCAGGCGGAACAATGCGCCATACTGGTGCACTGCCACGGCAAATGCACAGTGAAGCACGGGAGCTACGAGACACTGCTGCCCATGCACACAGCACTGCTGGACAAGCAGCTGACATCTGAAATAGTAAAATAAACAATATAAAAGATAACATCATGACACCTACACTAACCATCATCGTAATAGTAATAGGATTGCTGCTTCTCACACTTGAGATAGTGGCGTTGCCGGGAGGCATATCGGGCATTTTCGGAATGGGACTGCTGATATTCGGAGTGTGGCAGAGCTTCATACAACTGGGAATGACGGGCGGCACCATAGTGCTATGCTGCTGCGTGGCGATATGCATCATACTGCTGGCCATATTCATGAAATCGAAGACCTGGAAGAAGTTCAGTTTGAACGAAGAGTCGGACAGTGCAGTGAACCAAGTGAGCGACCCCAGCCTGAGTGTGGGCACACGCGGAAAGACCATTGCCCGGCTGGCACCGACAGGCAAAGCCCTGATAGACGGCAAACTGATGGAAGTGCACGCGGTGAACAAATTTATAGACCCGGACAAAGAGATAGAAGTGGTGGCCATAGAGGGCTACCGCATTGACGTGTGCGAGGTGGAGGACCGCCGATTTGAACAAGAAGCGTAATGGCTGAAAGGGAAAAGACAGAATATTAACCAATAAAATAACAGACAATATGAGCATTACAGGTATTATTGTGATTTGCGTGCTGATTTTCATTGCACTCATCATCTTTCTTTATCTGGTGCCGGTGGGACTGTGGTTCCAGGCACTGGTGTCGGGTGTACACACCTCGCTGATTCAGCTGATGTTTATGCGTTTCCGTAAGGTGCCGCCCAGCATTATTGTGAACAACATGATTAACGCCACCAAGGCCGGCCTGAAGCTGCAGCAGAACGAGCTTGAGGCCCACTATCTGGCCGGAGGCAACGTGGGCAGCGTAGTGCAGGCCCTCATCTCGGCCAATAAGGCAAACATGAACCTGGACTTCCGTACCGCCACCGCCATCGACCTGGCAGGACGCGATGTGCTGAAAGCCGTGCACACCTCGGTGAACCCCAAAGTGATAGACACGCCGCCGGTGGCCGCTGTGGCTAAAGACGGTATTCAGCTGATAGCCAAAGCCCGTGTGACCGTGCGTACCAACATCAAACAGCTGGTGGGCGGTGCCGGAGAAGAGACCATTCTGGCCCGTGTGGGTGAAGGCATTGTGAGCTCGATTGGCTCGGCAGTGACCCATAAAGAGGTGCTGGAAAACCCCGACAGCATATCGAAACTGGTGCTGACCAAAGGTCTGGACAGTGGCACAGCATTCGAAATACTCTCCATTGATATCGCAGACATCGACGTGGGTAAGAATATCGGAGCCCAGCTGCAGATGGATCAGGCCAATGCCGACAAGAACATTGCACAAGCCAAGGCCGAGGAACGCCGCGCTATGGCAGTGGCATCGGAGCAGGAAATGAAGGCCAAGGCACAGGAGGCTCGTGCCAAGGTGATTGAGGCCGAAGCCGAAGTGCCCAGAGCTATGGCCGACGCCTTCCGCAGCGGCAATATGGGTATTATGGATTACTACAGAATGAAGAACATACAGGCCGACACCGACATGCGCGAAAGCATTGCCAAGCCCGCAGGTGCCAAGCCCGTCAACAAGTCGCCCAACGAGAAATAGCAGAAGGACGCGATAAGATAAGGAAAAAGGCTATTGCCAATTGCCCAACAGAGCAAAGGCAGTAGCCTTTTTTTGAAAAACGGGCAGAGAAGGAGGAACCATATTTCCATATAGCACAAGATTTGAGATAGAAAACAAATAACGACAAGACAATGAAAAGAACGGTACTATTAATCATAACGATGGTGCTGAGCTCGGTGATGGCTTGGGCACAAAACAGCAAAAACAACCAGCCCGACGCCATAGTGGGGGTGTACAGGGTGGAACATGGCGACCAATTGTCGAAAGTGCGCGTGTATAAAGACCGTGACGGAAGCTATGCCGCACAGTGCATCTGGCTGCGCGACAGTATAGACCCCCAAACGGGCAAAATGGTGACCGATACCAAGAATCCGGACAAGAGTTTGAAAAACACCCCGTGCAACAAGATAATAATAGTGCAGGGGTTGCAATACAACAAAAAGAAATGCCGTTGGGATGACGGCAAAATATATGACCCCACACGGGGCATTAAGGCCAACTGCCAAGCTGAATTTACCGACGACGGAAGACTGAAGATAAGAGGGTCGCTGCTGGGCATTGGAGAGACGGTATATTGGACACGCTTGAAGTAGACACCCCGCCAAGTCCCAAACAGGAAGACAGACTTATATAGTATTGGAATGTGCAATAAATAAGCAAATTAACATTGAGACAGCTAGATTGTTGAAAAAAATTGTCATACAAAACCTATCATATCGCAAAAAATACGTAATTTTGCATCCCGTATTTTTTAATCCTAAAACGCAGGAATATGAAACACGGTTTTGACAATGAGAAGTATCTCAAAATCCAGTCCGAACACATTAAAGAACGGATATCGAAGTTCGGAAATAAGCTCTATCTTGAATTTGGGGGCAAACTATTTGACGATTATCATGCAAGCAGAGTGCTGCCGGGGTTTGAGCCGGACAGCAAGTTGAAGATGTTGATGCAACTGAGAGACGATGCAGAAATAGTCATCGCCATCAGTGCCAAAGACATTGAGAAAAACAAGGTGCGAGGTGACTTGGGCATCACGTACGATGTTGACGTGCTGCGACTGCGCGACGAATTTATGAGCCGGGGGCTGATGGTGAACTCTGTGGTGATAACGCAGTATAACGGGCAGGCCAGTGCTTTGGCGTTCCGTCAACGACTGGAGCGGCTGGGAATAAATGTCTATTTCCACTACAGCATAGAGGGATACCCCACCAATGTGGAATTGATTTGTTCGGCTGAGGGATTTGGAAAGAACGAATATGTCAGGACAAGCAAGCCACTGGTGATAGTGACCGCTCCCGGACCGGGCAGTGGAAAGATGGCTGTGTGTTTGAGCCAGCTGTACCAAGAGAACCAACGCGGAGTAAAAGCAGGATATGCTAAATTCGAGACCTTCCCGATATGGAGCATCCCGCTGAAGCACCCTGTCAATGTGGCCTACGAGGCAGCCACTGCCGACCTCAATGATGTGAACATGATAGACCCCTTCCATTTGGAAGCCTACGGCAAGACCGCCGTCAACTACAACCGCGACATTGAGATATTCCCTGTGCTGAACGCCATTTTCGAAGGCATCTATGGTGAGAATCCCTACAAATCGCCCACCGACATGGGGGTGAACATGGCGGGTTTCTGCATCAGCGACGACGAGGTGTGCTGCAAGGCCTCGAAGGACGAAATAATAAGACGCTACTACAACGCACTGTGTGAGTTTGCCCAAGGCAAGAGCTCAGAAACAGAAGTGAATAAAATAGCACTTCTGATGAAACAGATGAAGTTGACCACGGCTGACCGACGCACCACCATTGCCGCCCATGAACGCAAAGAGCTGGAACATGCCGATGCCGCCGCCATCGAGTTGCAGGACGGCACCATCATCACCGCACACAGCAGCACACTGCTGGGACCCAGTGCTGCATTGCTGCTCAACGCCACAAAATACTTGGCCGGCATAGACCACAGCATCAAACTGATAGCACAGAAGATAATCGAGCCCATACAGGATACCAAGGTAAACCTGCTGCACGGACACAACCCAAGGCTGCATACCGACGAAGTTCTGGTGGCCCTCTCCATGCTGAGCCTGACCGACGAAAACTGCAAGAAAGCCTTGTCCACTTTGCCCCAACTGGATGGCTGTCAGGTGCACGCCACCGTGATGCTAAGCGAAGTGGATAGAAAAATCTTCAAGAAACTGGGCATCGGACTTACCACCGACCCCATGCCCAAGACCAAATAGTATATCAGCTTCACTCTAACCCTACCTATTAGGGGAGTGGACTCTACGTCAAGATAATCCCCATAAAGCGGGACACAACTGTAAAGACCGTTCTAAACAGGGTCGTGGTTGTGTCCCGCTGTTTTTCTGCCTTGCACATGCCGACACTGTTTGCGAAAAAAGGCTATCGAGGTGAGTAGCCCTAATCATTCAGTCTAAACCATAATCGATACTACGGGTATGGGGCTAACACCATACGCCCCCCCACACGACATCTGTCCTGAGGTCTCGAATTTCAGGGTTTCGGTGTTCGACGGGCTGGTTCAACTTATGTGGGACGGTGTTGCCGACCACGAAGAATAGCAGTTGGCTTGGGGACTGGCCAGTTCGCAACCCGAGACATTTCAAGTATTAGATATACATACTACATACAGGACATTGACCAATTTGGATAGCAATGTTTTATATGCAGCACGTGTACGCGGCAAATGTAATAATGGATCGGGCTATAGTGAATGGAGCGACACTGTGCAGATTATGCTGGAGGGTTACCTAGGAATCGAGAGTCCTGTGGACCGAAACACCCTTATTATGCCTAATCCGGCTCACGGGGATGTATCTGTAGTATCGTCATTCCAGATAATTAGCATAGAAATATACGGTATGGACGGGCGGAAGTTGACCGAGCAACAATGTTCCGGCTCGGAAACGAGAATAGACCTGTCTTCAATACCCAAGGGGACATATATAGTACGCATACACACAGCCATGGGAAACACTGCCAAGAAACTGACAGTGGAGTAATCATACCACCCCACAAACAAGACCGAGGGCACCCACCGGTGTCCTCGGTCTTGTTTGTTGCATTAGGGTCTACGATACAGTATGTTCCCTTTCTGAAATCGACTGCCACAAGGCAATAGACCTTTGTCCTATTCACTCTCTCGCTTCCAATGGGGCATTCCAAGGCGAGTGTAGGACAGGAAAATCAGTATTGTTCCTTCTCGTTGGGGAAATCAATATTTTTCACATCACTTATGTATTGACGCACAGCGTTGCTGATTTCAGCACCAAAGCTGCCATACACACGCAGATAGCGAGGCTTGAACTGCTGGGTGATGCCCAACATGTCCTGCAAAACCAACACCTGACCATCCGTACCGCTTCCGGCACCAATGCCGATAGTGGGGATTTTCAGCTCGCCGGTAACTTGGGCAGCAAGTTTTGCGGGAATCTTCTCCAACACTATGGAGAAGCATCCGGCATCCTGAAGCACATGGGCATCGTGAACCAGGCGCTTGGCCTCCTCTTCCTGCGTGGCACGTACCACATAGGTACCGAACTTGTTGATGCTCTGTGGTGTCAGACCGAGGTGTCCCATTACAGGAATGCCCGCCGTGAGAATACGCGAAATCGATTCGAGCACCTCCTCGCCACCTTCCAATTTCACTGCATCAGCCCCGGTTTCCTTCATAATGCGGATGGCGGAAGCCAATGCCTGCTTGGAATTGCCCTGATAGGTGCCGAACGGCATATCAACAACAACGAGCGCGCGTTTAATGGCACGCTTTACCGATGAGGCATACACTATCATCTCGTCCAGGGTAATGGGGAGGGTAGTGTCAAATCCCTCCATCACGTTGGCAGCGGAGTCGCCCACCAACACCACATCTATCTTGGTGGCATCAAGCAGTTTTGCCATCGAATAGTCGTATGCTGTAAGCATGGCGATTTTCTCGCCGTTTTGCTTCATGCGCTGAAGCACATTGGTTGTAACCTTAGTTACATCAGTCTGTAAATAAGCCATATCATTCTATTTCTTCGTCTCCGTCGTTGCGGAAGGCATCACCTTCGGGTGCGTCGATCGACTCGTCCTCATTCTCGATGATGCGAAGCATGTTGCGGAAAGGTTTTTTGAATTCATACTCACCCCTGCTGTTCATTCGGAAAGGCTTGAAATAGCGCTCCTCTCCTTTTATAACAAGGGTCACTGCCCCCTGCTCGGAAGGCGAATCGGCAGGATAGAGATACTTCGTGACCTCCGATTCGTCAATTCGCTTAGCAATGAAAATAGTGTCAAACTGGGTCGGATTGAGAGCCCCCTGCAACATTTGCACAGCTCCCCCCTTCACCCGCTTGGTCTGCACCGACTTGTATTCCATCCCCTTGCTCGTGTATTTTTTAGCGTAGATGCGCAATCGGGCTTCCACCTGCTCGTCGGTGACAGGGAATCGAATCAAGATAGAGTCGGTGAGGAACTTACACTCGTCCGGTTTGCGGTTGAAACTGGAATGCAACACCACATACCCCACTGGCAGTATAATTTGACGGCGGTGCGGCACCAGAAAGTAATTCTCCATCAATTGTGTGTATTCCAGATGCTCCTCGATAGAAATCTCCACCGGTGGCGGACATTCGTCCTTGGTGTTATACACCGCATAAATAGAACCTTTTTTCAACACCAGCTGGGTATAGTATGCACGGATATTGCTATCCTGCGAGGGCAAAAAGCAGCCACTCTTGCCACCTATGCACTCCATGGGGTCGTGGCGGAAAGTCACCAGCACACTTCCCTCCAGGTGCACATCCCGGTTCATCACCATGCGGCTTTCGGGCAGCTCCGCACAGTCGTACACTATTTTATAGGTCGGCACTTCAAAGCGTATCAGCTCCATCGTGTCACCGTGGCAACTGCATTGTATCGGGTTGTAGGCATAGCGCACCGGCATTATTTCGTGCCCACGCATTGTAAAATAGCGGTACACCGACTCCACCCTTGCTACCATCAACGAATCCGCATCCCCCTTGCCAAAAGCCTCTATAGTCATGGTATAGAGGCGGGGATTCACCTTGCTGAACGCTATATCGTAAGCCGAATCGAGCAAGTCCAGGTCGCTTTCGCGATAGGCGCTGTCGCCGTTGTCGAAATGCAACTGTAGGCAGAACACCTCAGGATTGGTCCATGCACGGGCCAGCTCCTTGGCCTTTATGGGTTTCTCTGAAGGGATAAGCATCTGCGACGACTGCCCGAATGCCCCGACCGTCAGAATAAGGAATAATGCAAAAGCGATTCGTTTCATAGTGTTCGGTATAAAGTCTACAACAATGGTATTCTACACCCTCACGGCACTGTCTCTCAACAGCTGCTCAATTATCTCCTCGGTTGTGATGCCTTCGGCTTCAGCATAGTAGTTTCTCACTATGCGGTGCCGCAACACTTCGGTAGCCACCGCCTGGACATCCTCCATATCGGGCGAATACTTGCCCTGCATGGCGGCATGGGTTTTGGCACCCATCACAAGGTACTGCGACGCACGGGGACCGGCACCCCACGAGAGGTATTTCGTGGCCAGCGACGTCGCGTCTCGGCCACTGGTGCCCATCTTGCCCCCTTCGGGTCGGGTCGACACCGACAGCCCCACCGCATACTGACACACATTGTCGGCCACCGGCATCCGTTTGATTACGCCCTGATAGCGCAATATATCCTCGGCCGAGAGCACCACATCAATATTTTGTGTCACCTCCACCGTGGTACCCTTCACTATGTCCACCTCCTCGGCAAAACTGGGGTAGTCCATGCGTATATTCAGCATAAAGCGGTCCAACTGAGCCTCGGGCAGCGGGTAAGTACCCTCCTGCTCTATAGGGTTCTGGGTGGCAAGCACAAAAAACGGGTTGGCCATAGCATAGCTCTTGCCCGACACCGTCACCGACTTCTCCTGCATCGCCTCGAGCAAAGCCGCCTGGGTCTTGGGAGGTGTACGGTTAATCTCGTCGGACAAAACAATATTGGCAAACACCGGCCCTTTCACAAACTGGAAACGGCGGTTCTCGTCCAGTATCTCCGAACCGGTGATATCCGAAGGCATAAGGTCGGGCGTGAACTGAATGCGGTTGAATGTCAACCCCAAGGCTCTCGACAGGGTATTCACCATCAATGTCTTTGCCAGTCCCGGCACCCCCACCAACAGGCAATGCCCGCCGGTGAATATCGACAGCAGCAAGCTGTCCACTGCCTTGTCCTGACCCACTATCACCTTGCCCATCTCATTCTTCAGGGCATGGTAGCGTTTAACAAAATCGTCTAATAGTTCGCGGTCTGTCATGAATCTTCTCTAATTATTTTATACCTTACCCCAACGCTGCTGCCTCAATCGTTCACAGGCCAGTTGACCTTGAAATTAGGGCAGTTCTTATACTCGTCGGCTATGCGGATGTATGTAGTCCGCACCATCCTGTTGCACCAAGACACTATCTTCTTCTGCTGTGCATTCTGCAGGGCGGCATTATATATGCGGTCATAGTCGTCGGTCAGGTTAGCTGTGTGGGCCGGTATTTTCTTGTTCAACCGTATCAGGCAATAGGCACTCTTGTTGTCCTGGGTTCTCAGCGGGGTGGCGTTCGAAATCTCGCCCTCCTCCATTGCCACAATACCTATTCCGGGATACAGTTGGTTGAAAGTCTCTTTGTCGAAACGTTTGTTACCCATCATCGGGTTCACCACTTCGCCTCCCTGGCTCTTGCTCTCGCCGTCCGAGTAACGTTTGGCGGCATCTTCAAAAGTGATTGCCCCTTTGCGTATCTCCTGTGCCAGGCTGTCCAGCGTGACGCGGGCACGCAGCAGGTCGTCGGACAGCACCTTCGGCTGCATCAGTATATGCCTCACGTTTATAGTGTTGCCCCTGCGTTCTATCATTTGGAGAATATGGTAGCCATATTCCGTCTCCACTATGGGCGACACCTCGCCGGGCTTCAGCGCAAACGCCGCTGCCTCAAACTCGCTCACCATCCTGCCCCGGCCGAAAAATCCCAGCTCTCCGCCGTTGGCGGCCGATCCCGGGTCTTCCGAATAGAGCTTCGCCAGTGTCGAGAACTTCTCACCCTTCAGTATGCGCTCGCGCAACTCTGCCAGTTCGCCACGCACACGCTCGCGTTCCATCTCGCTTGCCTTGGGTTGTATCACTATCTCCGACACCTCATACTGGGTTGCTATCTGGGGCAGACTGTCGGCGGGTATGGCATGGAAAAACTCCATCACCTCGCTCGGCGTAACCGATACATTCTCCGTAAGCTGCATTTCCACCTGCTGGCTCATCATTCGGTCGCGTATCAGGTCGAAGTAGAGGTCGTGCAACTCTTCGTAGCTGTAGTTGAACAAGGCGCGCAACTTATCCTTTCCGCCTGCCTGGTTCACTGCCGATTCCAAATAGTTGCTCACCTCCTGCTCCACACGGTCGTCACTCACTTCCACACTGTCTATCATTCCCTTATGCAGCAACAGCCGGTTTATCAGCATACTCTCCAGCAGTCTGCAGCGTTCCTGTTGTGCATTCTGCACCCCCTGCTGCATACGTACCTGCGCGTATGCCTGTTCAACGTCAGAGTTTTTGATGATAGTTTTACCTACCACGGCCACTATGCCGTCTACCACCTGTCGTTCCTGCGCCTGCAGGGCAACACCCAGCATGGCAGCAACTATCAATACGGTCAATCTTTTCATCTGTTTTGCTTTGTCTTCCCACCCGCCGCCCCGTGTTCTGTACGGTCCGGCGGTGGGTCTGTTTCGTTTCGTTTTATTAATAGGTTATCTCGTCTATCACATCCTGATGGATAACGACATTGTATTTTTTGCGCAGAGCCTTGTTGTTCTCCACCTCAAGATAGTTCTGATAGTCGTTGAGGTAGTAGCCACGGGCCTCCTCGCGGGTCTTCAGCTCGGGGGGAACTATCTGTTCCACCACAAGCACCCGATAGCCTTTCTCCTCTTCGGGATGCACATATATGCCCTTGTGCCACTCGCTTTTCGAAAGCAGGTCTTGGTGTCCCTCTTCCACCACCAGCAATTGGCTGTTTACAGGACTCTCCGAAGTGCATTTGCGGCTCACCTTGTCGTCCAGTTTGCTCTTGATGTCATTCATCGAATAGTCTTTGGCCATATACTTGTTTATCACCTTCAGGGCCTTCTTGGGTTCCAGGCACACACTGTCGTCCACATTGAACACCGTCACCCTCGCGCGCTCGTTCCAGAAATAAACGGCATCGTTTGTGTCGTCATAGTTATGCTTCACGCTGGCCATGTGGTAGAACTTGTCAAATCCCACACTGTCCTTCACCGCACGCGACCACACCATATAGTCGTTGTAGGCAAAAATCATCAATCCGTGACGGTACTCATCTATCAGCGCGCTGAATTCGGCATTGTCCAGCTCCAGGCGGCTGTCGGCGTATTTCAGCACCATGGCATTCACAAACTCATCGTAGCGTTCGCGCACATACATGTCCATATCGCAACGGCTGTGGAGCTTGCGGTTTTTCTTTATGTATTGGGCAAACTGGCGCGAGTTATACTCTTTGTCGCCAATCTTGAACAGCGGTCTCATATCAGTAATCTGCAACGAGTCGTAGGTAAAGATACCGGAGAAAACCGAATCGGTCAGCACCGCTTTCACGGCATCCAGACTGGCAGCATAGGGAGCCTTGCGTTTCTTCGAAGTCTTCACCTGGGTATAGTCCACATAGTTGTAGCGTTGTTTGCACTGCTCCACAAAGATAGACTGGGGCTTCGTGCTGCGCTCACCGCGGGTGAGACGCGAACGGTAGTAAGGCACCATGCTTTCAAAATCGGGCATCGTCTCCTCTTTCAGCAGTTTGATGATATGCCAGCCAAAACGGGTCTGGAAGGGTTCGGTATATTCGCCCACCTTCAGTCCCTGGGCAATCTTCTGAACATAGTCGGGCGGAATCTGGTTGCATGCCAGTTCGGGCATCACCCCGCCATTTTCCGACGAGCTGCGGTCGTCGCTGTTGTTCTTGGCCACCTTGGCGAAATCCTCGCCACGCTGCAACTGCTTGTAAGCCGACAGGATGCGTCCCTTTGCATTGGGGTCGTTGCCCGACACCCAGATGTGTGCCAGCTGCTTTTTGCCGTAATAATCCACGCGGTCTACCAGCTTGATGATATGATAGCCGAAACGGCTACGCACAGGCTTGCTCACCTCGCCGGGCTTCATATTGTAGGCCGCCGACTCGAAGGGGTAGACCATATCGAACACAGTGAAGTATCCCAAGTCGCCCTCCAATGGGTTCACCTGGTCGGCCTGGGCGCGGGTCTCCGGATTGCGGTCGTTTTGGCGCTGTAAGCGCATCTCCTGCTGCGCAACGGTATAGAAATCATCGGCAGTCAAAGCCTGCTCATACAGCTCCATAGCGTGCTGGTAGGCCTTCAGGGTATCTTCAGGCGAGGCCGCCTCGTCGCACGGCACCAGAATGTGGGCAGCATGCAGGGCATAGTGGTTGCGGTCGTACGCCTCGCGCAGTATCGACTGCTGGGTGGCCGAGTCTATCAGATAGGGGGCGGCCAACTCCTTGCGGTACATGGCCAATTCCTCCCTCAGCGACTTGGTGGTGTCGAATCCCATCGAATAGGCATCGGCCAGCTTGGTGCGGAAATTCACATACAGGTCCACATAATCCTCCAGCGCCTTGCGTTTCTCATAGGTGCAAGCCGTGGGGGCGGCGGCGGGATCTTTGCCTATCGACTGAAGGAACTCCTTCATAAACTGCGATTTCAATATCGGCTTACCGCCTATCTCAAAAACCACGGGGTCGTTGGCCGTCTGTGCCGAAACGCCCATCATCAACATTGCAAAAAACAATGTGGCAAGTACTTTCTTCATTTCTGTCTATTCAATAAATACCTTATTGTTGTTATATCGAATCTCATTAACTCTTAGCGCGAATAGTTGGGAGCCTCGCGTGTAATGGCAATATCGTGGGGGTGGCTCTCTGTGCGGCCGGCAGCAGTGATGCGTATAAACTTGGCCTGCTGCAGCGAGGCAATATCCTTCGAACCGGTATAGCCCATACCGGCTTTCAGGCCGCCCACCATCTGGTAGAGCACCTCGCTCCGCGTACCCTTATACGGCACACGTCCCACAACGCCTTCGGGCACCAGCTTCTTGGCATCCTCTTCCTTGTCCTGGAAATAACGGTCCTTCGAGCCGCTCTGCATGGCCTCCAGCGAACCCATACCGCGGTACGACTTGAACTTACGGCCTTCGAAAATAATCGTCTCGCCCGGAGCCTCGTCCACACCGGCCACCAGCGAACCCACCATCACGGTGCTTGCTCCGGCAGCCAATGCCTTCACTATATCGCCGCTGTAGCGTATGCCGCCGTCGGCAATGATAGGCACATCATAGCCCTTCTGCTTCAACGCACCCACACACTCGCACACAGCCGTCAGCTGCGGCACGCCGATACCTGCCACAATACGGGTGGAGCAGATGCTTCCCGGTCCAATACCCACCTTGATGGCGTCGGCTCCGGCCTCGGCCAGCATCAGTGCGGCCTCGCCAGTGGCGATATTGCCAACCACCACATCCACCTCGGGATATTTGCCCTTCACCTTTTTCAAAGCCTCCACCACACGTACACTGTGGCCGTGGGCGGTATCAATCACAATAGCGTCGGCACCGGCCTTCACCAGCGCATCCACTCTGTCCATCATATCGGGCGTAATGCCCACACCGGCTGCAACACACAGGCGGCCGTTGCTGTCCTTGCAAGCCAGCGGACGCTCCTTGGTCTTCATAATGTCGCGGTAGGTAATCAAACCCATAAACTGGCCCTTCTCGTTCACCACGGGAAGCTTCTCAATCTTGTGCTGCTGCAAAATATCGGTAGCCTCTGCAAAAGTGGTGCCCACATGCGTGGTGATAAGCTTGGTAATCATGATCTCTGACAGCGGGCGGTCCAGTTTGTTCTCAAAGCGCAGGTCGCGGTTGGTCACCATACCGATAAGCATACGGTTCTCGTCCACAATGGGAATACCGCCAATGCCATACTCGCTCATCAGCCTCAAGGCATCCTTCACCAGCGCATCCTTCGACAGCGTCACGGGGTCCACAATCATACCGTTCTCAGCACGTTTCACCTTGCGCACCTCGTTGGCCTGACGTTCAATCGACATATTCTTGTGCAGCACGCCGATACCACCTTCCTGGGCCATTCCAATGGCCATAGCGGCTTCGGTCACCGTGTCCATTGCAGCCGAAACAAGCGGCATATTCAGCTTAATATTCCGCGAAAAGCGCGTTGCCACTGTAACCTCGCGGGGAAGAATCTCGGAATACGACGGCACCAAAAGCACGTCATCATAGGTAAGGCCCTCGCCAATGAATTTTGTGGTATCTGTATACATAGCTATAAATTATTTTTGTTCGAAACTGTTTAAAAAATTGTGCAAAAATACCTTTTTTTTTCGACATAAACAGTAAAATCATCCCTTTACACAAAAAATTAACTCTAATTATAAAAACTATCCGTCCCCTTAAGCCTAACATACAGCATCTTGACAACATTTCTCGCCCACCAACAAAAAAATCCCCCTTCCACCCCTCCCCCCCCCAATCCCTCCCCTACTCTATCCCCCATCCCCCCGCCTCCTTCCAGCCCCCTCCATACTTCCTTCCAACCTCCTCCCTACCTCCTCCCAGCCTCCTCCCTACCCCTTTCCCACCTCTTGTACCCTCAAATTGCACCTTCGCTGTAGGTTCGCTGTAGGTTCGCTATTTCTACGCTACTTCAACGCCATTTCGATGCTTTCTGGGCGTAGAAATGGCGTTGAAGTGATGTGAAAGTAGTGACTGTGAGGCGAAAAAATAGCGGAACCACAGCGAATTTGAAAGGACGTGAAAGAAAAAACAAAAGAAAAGTGGCATGTTTACAAAAAAAATTTGTATATTTGCACGTTTGAACTTAAAAATATAATACTCAATATGCAAAAGATTATCAATCTATTAGTAGTTACAACTTTGCTGCTGTGCACTGTTGCCTGCGGTAAAGGAGGTAAAAATTACACCATTTTGGGTGAATTGCCCAAAACCGAATACAACGGTGTTACGGTTTATCTGATGGACGCTATGGGCAATGACACTTTAGGTTCGGCCGTGATAAAGGACGGTCTGTTCCAAATCAAGGGCACACTCGAGAAGACCCAGATGGCTATGCTGATTACCCCAGCCAACAACAGCGGCCGTTTCCAGAGCACCATTGTGCTGGAGCCCGGCAAGATTCACATCAACATGGTGAACGATTCGCTTTACGGCACCAAGATGAACAATCTGTTCTACAAGACATTCACCTGCGACACCGTGGTGGCCAACCTCACGGGACAGATGCAGGTGCTGCTGTCGCAATACTACACTGCCAGCACCCCCGACGAGCAGAAAGCCATCGTGATGGAATACTCACGGGTAGACAGCTTGCTCAATGTGCACAATGCCAACCACTACCGCGAGGTGTTCGAAAACAACAAGAAGAACATTATCGGAGCCTATGCGCTGAACGGTTTGGTGCAATACGAAAACATGTCGTTCGAGAAACTGGACAGCATTATGAACCACTCCAATACCGCCATCTCGGAGTTTGAGCCTTTGCGCATAGCGCGCACCAACCTGTTCCACGTGGCCAACACATCGGAAGGCAAACCTTATGTGGATATTGCCGGCATCGACTTTGCCACTGGCCAGCCCACCAAACTGAGTGCCATGCTCGACACCTCGAAGGTGACTCTGGTAGACTTCTGGGCTTCGTGGTGCGGACCCTGCCGCAAAGAGATAAGCGAGAATCTGATACGCCTCTACGACAAGTACAACCAGCAAGGGTTGAACATTATTGGCGTGGATGTTTGGGAGCGCGACACCGCCGACCACCGCAAAGCCGTTCAGGAGCTGGGCATCAATTACCCCCAACTGATCGACATGACCAAGAAATCGACCGAGGAATATGGCGTGGACGGTATCCCCACCATCCTGCTGCTGGGCAAGGACGGCATCATCCTGAAACGCAACCTGAGAGGCGAAGAGCTGGAGGCCGCAGTGGTGGAAGCCCTTGGAATAGAACAATAAACAACTATTGCTAACAATATAAAAACAGAACAACATGAAACGTATACTCCTGGCTATGGCCGTTGCTGCCGTGCTGGCTGCCGTACCGGCTCAGGCACAGAAAAAGAACGCCAAAAGCAACGCCCAGCCCTACAATGGCGGCATCAACACCGAGATGATGCAGCAAATAAAGAAAAGCTATAGCGGCAACGCCAGCGATAAGGCGCTGCGTAACATCATGGTGACCAACAGTCCCGCCAAACTGGCTTTGAACTACGAGAATGCCACTGCTTTCAATTCCCACTTCTCGAACCGAGTGGAGAGCAAGGCCATCACCGACCAGAAGTCATCGGGCCGCTGCTGGATGTTCACCGGAATGAATGTGCTGCGCAACAAAGCCATACGCCAGTACAATCTGCCTGCCGACTTCCAGTTCTCGCAGGCCTACCTGTTCTTCTACGACCAGCTGGAGAAGGCCAACCTGTTCCTGCAGGCCATGATCGACACCTACAAGAAACCTGTGGACGACCAGGAAGTGCAATGGCTTTTCAAGAACCCCATTGGCGATGGCGGTCAGTTTACCGGTGTGGCCAACCTGATAGACAAATACGGTTTGGTGCCTGCCGACGTGATGCCCGAGACCTACAACACCAATAACACCAGCAGCATCAGCAACCTCCTGGCACTCAAATTGCGCGAAGACGGTCTGCAGCTGCGCGAGATGGCAGCCCAAAAGGGCATGACACCAACCAAACTTATGGAAAAGAAAACCGAGATGCTCGGCACTATATACCGCATGCTGGTCCTCACCATGGGCGAGCCCCCGGCACAGTTCAACTGGACTCAGAAAAACGCCAAGGGCGATATTGTAGGCACCGAGAGCTATACGCCTAAATCGTTCTACGAGAAGTTTGCCAAAACCGATTTCTCGAAATACTACATGGTGATGAACGACCCCACCCGCGAATACTACAAGGTGTACGAAATACAGTACGACCGCCACGTATACGACGGCCAGAACTGGCGCTATATCAACCTGCCTATGGAGGACATCGCACCCATGTGCATCGCCTCTATCAAGGACAGCACCCTGATGTATTTCAGCTGCGATGTGGGAAAATTCTTGAACCGCGAAAAAGGCTTCATGGACATGAACAACTACGACTATGAGTCGTTGATGGGTACCACTTTCGGCATGGACAAGAAGCAACGCGTCACCACTTACGCCAGCGGCAGCAGCCACGCCATGACACTCTGTGCCGTAGACTTGGACAAAGACGGCAAACCCTTGAAATGGATGGTGGAAAACAGCTGGGGAAGCAGCTACGGCTACCAAGGTTTCCTCATCATGACCAACAACTGGTTTAACGAATACATGTTCCGCGTGGTGCTGGAGGAGAAATATATTCCCGCCAACATCCGTGCCCTGTTGGACCAGAAGCCCATCATGCTGCCCGCTTGGGACCCCATGTTCGCCCCCGAAGAATAACCTGAGTATAGTAATGTGAATAGTAAAAGTGGAAGGATGAGCAATCATCCTTCCTCTTTTTTACTTTAATCCAAATCGGTCACTAGTAGAGGAAAAACACAATACCCAAATTGCAAGAAGCAGGTAATCAACAAACCGTATTGCATATTTTCTAAATGATTATCCGCAATTCACCGAATCGCCCCAACGGGGCAACGAGATAATAGCCCAAGGCATCGCCTTGGGTAAATGTGATGCAGACCAATCGCCATGAAAGGGCAAAAGCATGATTCTTTTGCCCTTTCATGGCGACATCTTATGTTCCCAAGACCTACAGCGTTGCCGTAGGCTATCTGCTTTTGGCCTTTCAGTCCGTTTTGACGGGTAATCTATGATAAGCGTATTTGTACCCGAATTTACTTGTCCTACTTTAGTTACTCAGACTCCTTTCACATCCTCCATAGCACGCTGGATGAACCGGTTGAGCGGAATGCTTGCACGCCACACTTTCAGTACCTCTTCGAACAACTTGGGGCTGTTGAGCATTTTTTCGGGCATGGTGTAGGCAGTGCAATAATCCTTGTATTTGAGCAAGTCGGCGTGCTCCCAGTCGGTGGGATAGCCCTTGGGCACCCGTTGCAGCACCTTGGTGGTAAAGAAAGTGTTGCCGAAATACTTTTTGTATGAAGGCTCGTTCATGATGGACAGGAGCTCGTCGGGGCAATAGAATATCTCCTGCCGGATGGCGGCAAGGCCTTCGGGTGTGGGCATAAAGATGCCGCCGCCAAGGTTGCAGGTGCCGGTTAGTCCGTATGCCTCATCGGCTCCGATTTGGAAATAATAGCCGGGGACACCACTGTTCTTCGGACCCCACGACGAAAGGAAGCAGGAGACGTGGGTCTTGTAGGGTGTTTTGTCGGGCGAGAAACGCGTGTCGCGATAGATGCGGTAAACAGAATTCTTGGGCGTAAGGCCGACAAGGGTATCATCGCTTTGGGACATCTCGTCGATTAGTCCCTGGGTAAAGAGGTCAAAAGCCTCCTTGATTTCCAGCCAATGGGCTTTGTGGTCGTTGAACCACGGGCGGTTGTTATTCTTCATCAGCTCCCTGAGAAACGGGAGTGTGTCGGGGTGCAATTGGGGTATCATACTAATTGTTCGTTGATTAAAAGTATGCGGCTGTTGACCGATACAAATTGCAAAGATACAAAAAAAACATGATATAAACTGGGTATCCCCGGCGGGGAAGTAGCGGAAAGTCCTTTTTCACCCCATGCTGTGCGACAACCGTCAGAAGCAGCGACCGTCTGGGGTGCAGAACTTGTGTCGGGGACTGTATTGGCGGAAGGTTGTGGTGTCCGGCGAGGGTATATCACCGGCACCCCATTGATAGTTGTGGAGGGTGGTATCAATGCGGTCGAAATCGAGGTCGTAGACACTGAGCGAATCGCGGTGCACAATGTCCCGCAAGTCGTAGGCGGTGAGGAAACCCAAGTCGTCAAACTGCCAATACTCTTGCTTCACACGCCCGTCGGGACTAACAATGAGGGTGAGCGGTTCATACTGGCAGTACTCGAAAGCACGACGGGGCTGGGTTATGTAGTTTGCGCTGTGAGTCCAATTCTGATAGGTGGTTGCCTTGCCGTCCCTGTATTGAAGGAAAAGGCTGTCGGTATCGCGCATGTAATAACGGGTGGTAATGCCGTAGCGGTTCAGGTAGTCAGCATTCCACGGCAGCGAGCCGCAATCGCCAAGTACAAAAAGCATGTGGCAGCGCGAAGTGTCGAGGCTGTGCATCAGCGGCATATATGTATCCCGCATGGCCTCGCCACATCCCGAACAACAATAGCTGTACACTACAAGAATCTTGTAATGTGTCGTATCGTCCAGCAAGAAATGGCGCAACTCCGCAGCCGTAACGGATGTATGGTCGGCATACTTGGTCGGGGCCTCGCGCAATAGTCTGTCCGAAGGATTGCAGACACGGACAAGCGAATGCCGACTTTGAAAACAGCCCGTTGCCGACAGGCACAACAAAGCGACAGCGAAAACAGCAATTCTTTTCAACATTCTATTATTGAACATAGGACACTTATTAAGTTAGTTCTCTACATGTAGTCGCATGACTAGACAAAATCTTACACCATTAGCCTACTTTTTTTTCGAAGGACCGACTGAAGTGCTTCGTTACTGCCTGAAATGATGCATAATGTCTATTATCCCAAATCTGTCATTAGGGTTTATTGCAGATTAGCATTTGTTTCGAGCAAATTGGCCGCATCGCTGTCGAAGATGAGAAAGAAATCCAGTGAATGCCTTTCAGCTACGGCGAGACAGGAATGTGGACAAGATGCCGAAAGGTTTGTAAATGTGTCAATCGGTCAAACCTTGATTGACAAACGCCTTTACTCAATAACCAATTCATTCAGATGGATGGTAGAGCACGCAGCCCGGTTCGGTGGGATGGTCGTAGACCATGGTGTCGGGACTTTCTTTTCGGATAGCCCACACAATCAACACATCGCCCATGGCTGCACCAATCATCGTTGCGCCAAAGAACATAAGCGCCACGCTGCCAGAAAACAACGATACAATAAAAGGAAGCACTCCCAACAGCATCAAGGGCATCAAAGCCCCCAATACATAAGCACGCTTCTTCATTGGTACATCAATATGGCAGTATACACCACCCGGCAACAGCCCAAACGACAGGTGTTTGAAACTGCTATGGGTGACGGCCATCCACGTGATTCCATGAATCAGCTCGTGAACCACAATGGCCAACAGGATGGCCAAAATGAGAATGAGCATGTTTCTGTAATCGACTGAATCATGAAGCCATATTATTAGCAACCATCCTATAGCCATAAATGCCAACAAGACGCCGATAGCCAAAATGTTGGCGGCCAGCATACTGATGGTACGTTTCTCGGTAGTGTAACCCTCCACTTGGGGGATTTCCTCGGGTTCAGATGTACGTGTTTTCATGCGATTCATAACGACATTGGAGGACAATTATTGTAATAAATAAATGATATTTTTGACACTGTTCTTAATAATTGGAAAAAAAGTCGTATCTTTGCAACGCGAAATAATGGATTAAAACGTAATATAAATAACAACAACACATGAAAAAAGCATTCTTAATTCTTGGCGCTATTGCCATGTGCGCCACAGTTTTCGCCCAAACCGAACAGAAGGAAAAAGAGGACGAAGGCTACAAATTCACCGTTGTGAAGGAACTGCCTGTCACATCTGTCAAAAACCAGCATCGTGCCGGCACTTGCTGGTGCTACAGTGGCTTGGCTTTCATCGAGGCCGAACTGCTCCGCATGAACAAGGGCACTTACGACTTCAGCGAGATGTACATTGTTGAGAACACCTACAACGACCGTGCAATGGCTGCAATCCGCACCAGCGGCGACGTCAGCTTCAGCCAGGGCGGCTCGTTCTACGATGTCATTTACGGCATGAAGACCTTTGGCCTCATTCCCGAATCAGAGATGCGTCCCGGTGCAGAATACGGTGACACCCTCAGCGACCATACCGAGCTTAGCGCTATCACCGACGCTATGGTGGCCGCCATCGCCAAGAGCGACAAACTGAAAAAACTCCAGAGCGACAAGGACGGTCAGCTGCTGTGCTTGAAAGCCATCAAGGCCGCCCACGCTATCTATTTGGGACAGATGCCCGAGAAGTTTAAATATAACGGCAAGGAATACACCCCCAAGAGCTTCTACGAGAGTCTGGGTCTCAACGCCAACGACTATGTGAGCATCACCTCTTACAACCACTATCCTTTCTATGAGAGATTCGCCCTCGAGATTCAGGACAACTGGCGTCACGCCCAGTGCTACAATGTGCCTCTCGACGAGATGATGCAGATTTTCGACAACGCCATTGCCAACGGCTACACCGTTGCCTGGGGCGCTGATGTTAGCGAGCAGGGCTTCCGCATGGGCACCCGCAAGGGTTTCTGCGTGCTTCCCGCCACCGCTGTGACTGCCACCATGGGTAGCGACATGGCCCACTGGACCGGCATGAAGGCCAAAGACATCCAAGACGAGGCCGCCAAGCACCCCACTCCCCAACGTTGGGTGACCCAAGAGGAGCGTCAGCTGGCTTACGACAACCGCGAGACCACCGACGACCACGGTATGCTTATCTACGGCACCGCCAAAGACCAGATGGGCAACGAATACTACATGGTTAAAAACAGCTGGGGCGACTACGGCGAGTATCATGGTATGTTCTACGCCAGCAAGGCTTTCGTCCGCTACAAGACCATGAACATCATCGTCCACAAAGACGCCCTCCCCAAGGATATCAAGAAGAAACTCGGTATCAAATAAAAGGGCCTAATGTGTAAACGTAATAATGTGTGAATCGATAAACGAATTAGCACATTAACGAATAAACGCATTTAAGAAAAAGAGCCTGTCATCTTGCTGATGGCTGGCTCTTTTTGCATTACAATGTTACTTGAATCCGTGGCACCATTCCATAGTCCCCTTGCCATGAGCGGCAAGCCCTTTGAACAACTTGTTCATTTAGCCTGTTGTTGGGACAGCTGGAATCATGGTTGAGTCCACGCAGCCCACACCTTGCACTACCCGAAAGCACTCATCTTCTAAATAAAGACATGACAATGCTCCCTCCCCTATTCTCCAACTTCACGAAGAGGCAGTACGAATCCGCCATCGGGGGAAAAACCTGCTGGTGCCGAGTATGTGGTTTATCTAGAAATACTTGAAACACTTGTACCCCTTGAGGTTGTTAATCAGCTGTACTTTCATTATAGCGTTGTCGGGCATAGTCGCCTTGAGATGGCGACTCTACTTGCCAGAAGCCGAGAGGAGTTTTTCTCAAGTTCAAAGTTGAAAATCTTGCTGAATTCGTTTACAATACAGAAAATTTCAGTAATTTTGTCGTCGGTAATCAAAAGGCCTGTATCTTTATTATTATCTGATTTACAACTATAAAAATACGACCTTTCTGGTAATTACCTTATCGTTATCTGATATTGTTATTACAAATTCACGAAACTGATTAAGTTAAAATATATGAGAAGAACATTGCTATACATCATGTTTGCCGTAATGACGGCGACTGCTGTGGGGCAGACCCAGCAAGGGTATGTGAAAACACGTGGAAAGCTAGCTGCCGACGGCAAAAGTGTCGTTCCTGGAGTACGGCTCAGCAACGCGCTTGTCACCATTGAGAATCGTAGTCCCGTCAAGAGCGGAGCAAATGGGGCATTCTCTTTCGCCTTGCCTGCTGGCACCAATCGCTACCGCCTACAGGGAGCTGAGCTGAAGGGGTACACCTTGGCCGACCCCGACGCAATACGGCAGACACACACTTATTCCAAGGACGTGCCATTGATAGTGGTGCTGGAGGACATGAAACAGCGTGAGGCTGACCTTGAAGCCGCCCGCAAAAGTGTCCGTAATGTTATGAAGCGCGAGATTCGCAAGAAACAGGACGAACTGGACTCCCTGAGGGATGCCCATGCAATCACACAGGCCAAGTACGACTCCCTTGTGCGCGACTTTTGGGAGTATCGCCAATCCAGTGAGAAACTTGTCAACGAGATGGCAGAGCGCTATGTGAGCACCGACTATGACCAGTTGGACGACTTCAACCGTCAGGTGCAGGCGTATATCGAATCGGGTCAGCTTACCAAAGCAGACTCCATGATTCGAAGCAAAGGCTCTTTGCAAGAACGTTTCAATCGGGTGAAACAATACGAGTCCACCAACGCTCAGCGCGAAACAGAAATCCAGCAACAGCAGGAAGCTTTAGACAAGAGCCGCCAATACACCCAAAAAGAGAAAGACGACCTCTACAACGACCTTTATCGCCAATGCCTTATCTTTCTACAACAACCCTTGATGCAGGATTCGGCATTGTACTGCTTGAAGATGCGGGCAGACTTGGATACATCAAATTTGAATGCGGTTTGGGATTACTCATATCTATCACAAGAGCAGAAACACTTCACGGAAGCAGAAAAATACTATCTAATTCACCTACGAGGCTGTTACAAGCATGACAATCAGAATGAATTGGTAGAGACTCAGAACAATTTAGGTGCTCTGTACTGCGACCTGCAAGACTATGCCCAAAGCGAGAGTTTCTTTCTTCAGGTACTAGGGCACTATGAGAAACTCTATGCCGTCACCCCCGATGCCTACCGTGCAGACCTTGCCAGAACGCAAAACGGATTAGGTGTTCTGTATTTCAATCTTCACGACTATGTCCAAAGCGAGTATTTCTTTCGTCAGGCGTTGGGGCATAGGGAAAAACTCTATGCTACCAACCCCGATGCTTTCCGTGCAGACCTTGCCTCAATATATAACAACTTGGGTAACCTGTACTACGACCTTCATGACTATACCAGTAGCGAAAGTTATTACATGCTGGCCGAAACACTCTTTTCTTCTAATCTAGATGCGAACTTCCCCAACTTTGCCTCAATCTATAACAACTTGGGTAACTTATACTACGAGCTTCATGATTATGCCAGTAGTGCGCTATATTTCAGACTGGCCTTGGAAACCTCTGAAAAACTTTTTGCTGTAAACCCTGATGCATACCGAGACAATCTTGCTACCACTCAATGCAATATAGGAAACCTCTACAGAGACATGTGTGACTATGCTAACAGCGAGAAATATTTAAAAATGTCATTGGAAAACTTGGAAATACTATGTACTAACAACCCTAATGCTTACCGTGCTGACCTCGCTTCAACTCAAAATTGCCTTGGTATTTTATATAGAGACATTAATGATTATATTAAATGTGAGAGGTATTATAAACTTGCATTGAAAAATTATGAGATACTTTTTGTAGACAATCCCGACATATATAGAAAAGACATTGCCATAACACAAAACAACTTAGGTGGTTTGTATAGCAGGTTAAACGATTATTCTAATAGTGAACTATATTACAAACTAGCTATGGAAAACTTGGAAAAACTTTATTCAATCCATCCTGATGCGTATTGTGCTGATCTTGCCTCAATCTATAATAATATGGGTAATCTGTATAGCGATATTCGAGACTATACACAATGCGAAAAGTATTACAAACTCGCACTGGGAAACTTTGAAAAGCTTAGTGTTTCTAATCCAAATGCCTATCTTTTAAATCTTGCAAATACACAGAATGATTTAGGTCTTATGTACAAAGACATTCATGACTATGCTAGTAGCGAAAAATATCTGAAACAAGCTTTGCTCAACAAAGAAAAACTTTTCTCAAACAATCCCGATTTCTATCGAGCAGACCTCTCATGGACACAGAACAACTTAGGAATTTTATACAGAGATCTTCATGACTATATAAACGGTGAACAGTATCTCAAACAGGCATTGGCGAATAAAGAAATACTCTTTAAAGCGAATCCTGAAATTTATAGGGCAGACCTAGCTAGTACGCAATACAATTTAGGACTCCTATATAGCGATCTTCAAGATTATAAAAACAGCGAATTATATTACAAACTAGCATTAGCAAATAAGGAATTACTATATATAAATAATCCTGATTACTATAGAGAAAACTATGCTATGACATATTGGAGTTTGATGTTATTATATGCAGAAACTGGACAATATGAAAAATATGATACATGTTTAGCAAAAACACTTGAGTTATACAAAGTTTTATTTTTATCAGATAAATCCTCGTACAAACAGGATTTGATAGAACTGCAAAACAGAGCTATCTGGCGTATGTTAATTAAATGGAAAGTAGACGAGGCCTTGTCTCTTGCAAAAGAGAATTATGTATTGGACACTACAAATGATGTGTCGTTGCTTTATCTTGCTAAATGCTTGGACAAAAAGGCTATAAGGTGTGCTGATGCATCGGATTATACGACAGCAATTAGTATTATTAATGAGGCTATTTCTTTATTGCCTAACGAGGCTGATTTCTATGATACAAAGGGTGCGATTATGTTGTTGCAGGGAGATGAGAGAGATGCATTGAAGATATGGAAGAAGGTTTTGAAGTTGAATCCTAAGTTCCTTGATGATTATCCCAAGGGGACATACCTTTCCAACGGACTGAAAGCAAAAGGACTGATTAAATAGTATGGCTATGCAGAAGATAGAAGAGTATAAGTATTTCGCCTTTATCTCTTACAGTTCGAAGGATGCGCGATGGGGAAGGCGGCTACAACGGAAACTGGAAGGCTACCGTATGCCTGCTACGCTCTGTTCGGAACATGGGTGGAAGCGGAGGCCGATAGCCCCGGTGTTTTATGCCCCGACAGACATACAGCCAGGCGACCTGCGGCAGGAGCTGGAGGCGCGGCTGAGGGCTTCGCGTCACTTGATTGTTATCTGCTCACCTAACTCTGCCAAGGCCCAATGGGTGGGTTGGGAGATTGCCTATTTCCATTCGTTAGGGCGGACGGAGAACATCCACTTCTTTATCGTCGACGGTGAGTCTCACAGCCAAGACCCCGAACGCGAGTGCTTCAACCCCATCATTGAGGAGTTGGGCATCCCCGAACAGCTGGGGGCGAATATCCATGAGCGGGTGAGCCGCTGGCCGTGGGTCAACCGAGAACGGGCATATGTGCAACTCGTCACCAAACTGCTGGGTGTGGAGTTCGACAGCCTCTGGCAACGGCACAAACGTCTGCTGCGTCGTCGTTGCGTCCTTGGGGCAATAACTGTCGTGGCAGTTATCGCTGCCATCATCGGCGTTTGGCGGGCCAACCAACCTGTGGATGTGAGTGTACGGCTACAAGAGGCCTCGATACACAACGACCATTTGCCACCACTGCGAAATGCTGTAGTAAGCATCACCCTCGACAACGAGACCAAGCGTGACACGCTGGATGACATCAACAACATGGCTCACTTTGCCAATATCCCACATAGAGCTGTCGGGCAGCCTGTCCGTATCACCATAGTATGTGGCAACTGGCTGACTCTGGATACCACCATAACGTTAGCAGAGGAGCTGTCTCTGGACATCAGGCGCGACCCAAGACAATACGGCAATGTCACCTTTACCCTTTGGGATATCGACGCTGGTACAGGGAAGGCTGACATAAGAGTTTCCATTGCAGGGGTGGATGCTGTCTCTGATGCCGATGGAAGAGTCAGTCTGACAATCCCGTTAGAGAGGCAAGACACCGCTTATGTTGTCCATAGTGCAGTCTCCTTGCGGGACTCACTTTTACGGATGCCTGTCTCGGAAGGCACTGTGCTACTAGTAAAGTAGGCAGATACCCCGCTCAACAATGCCGAAGACGAAATAATAGAACCAATCTCAATAGCATAAATAATACTATCCATTAGACATTTGGGGCAAAAAAGTGTATAATGCATTACTAAAGACTTGAGGATAGAGTCTGCTGCAGCAATCAACCTCTAACCCCGAACCTTCTACTTCTTACTTTTCTTGTAGCGGATGCTGACCATAGTGAATATAACCACCACGGGCAGGAACACATAAATGTAGCCCTCAATGCATTCGATGGCGAGCATGGTGACGGCCTCAATGCCGATAAAGTAGCAGAATGCGATGGCCAGACACCTCCATACTTTATGGGTTCTAACTATGTCGATAACCGTTTTGGAGACAATCATGATTAACATCAACAGTTGATAAATAATCATAACCCAAACACCCGCGATTGGGGCAAACACGTCGAGGACACCGGCAACGGAGGCACCAAGAATCATCACGAAGTTGACATACTGCCACTCCTGCCATTGCTTCTCGGCCATACCCATCATATCGCTCATGCGGGCCACCAACTGCAGCAATGCCGTCATAAAAAAGAATACAACATAGGTAAGCAAGAACTCGCCCAGCAGCGACCACCCAAGACCGACTATAGCCCGCTGGCAGAACCAACCTACACTGACCTCCTTGCGATGCAGGTCAATATCCTCGAAAAGGGGCAAGTCGTCGGAGAAACAGTAATAGTAGGTTAACACAACGGATATACCTACCAGAATATACAGAAATGGGTAGAGTTTGCGCTCGTCTTTGTGGTTGATGCGATAGGTAGTCAAATGCATCGCAACTGCCAGAATCAAAAGCAAAATGGGAATAGCAATAGGATGCAAACCCAACGGGTTGCCATGATGAAGGCTCAACAACTCGGGCAGATTGGACATCGGCGCATTTGTGGCGATATACTCTGAAAGTCTCTGTAATATCATGGTAACAATAGATTTTCTAAAGATTTTCTAAATAATATTAGTAACGTAACCTATCAATAAATATTGCACCATTCGTCACAAAAAAGTAAAAGATGTTGATATTTCGAGTATTGGCAGCCTTTCATCCTTTCCTGTGACGTACTGATTGAACAATATAATAGCAGAAGAATGGTAGGCTTTTCTTGTAGAAAGGAAGTTGATGTAGCATCAATCATCTGACTATTTACAATTCACCGCATTCGCCTTTCACTGCCCAACCGTTTATTTGAGGTCGACTGTCCAGCTGCCAGCGGGAAGGGTTCGCTCTTGGGGCGTGGACGGGAAAAGGGTGGCAGAAGTGCCCGACGGGACCGTGAGGTGCAGCCGTCCATCTCTGATATCCACACTGATAGTGCCAAAGGGCGTGGGCTTAGTGGCTTTGACCCATGTAATGCCGTCGCAAGGCTGCGGGTCGACAAAGAAGTGTTCATATCCAGGGTGCTCGGGGTCGGGGCGAATGCCTGCCAAAGCCTGATAGAACCAGATGCCGATGCCGTTATAGCAATTGTGTACTCGGCTGCGGTCGCCGTCCCACGACTCCCAGGTTGTGGTTGCTCCCTGCTCTATCATGTATAGGTATCCGGGGTAGTCGGGCTGCCGCAAGATAGTGGCCATAAGGTTGGTCTGCCGCTCTTGGATGGCCCATTCGGTAAAGACAGTCACGCCCATCAGTCCTACGCCTATATGAGCATTATATTTGCCATAGCAGTCCGAAATCAGCCTCTTCTCGACGGCCTGGCGTGTCTGCCTGTCCGGCACCACATCGGCCAGCAAAGCGTAAGCGAGGTCGATTGGCGTCCCATTGGCGTAGGTATGGGTCTCGGGGTGAAAGAATGCCTTGTGAATGTCCGCCAACAGCCGTTTGCGACGGGATGCGAAAGCTCTTGCGTCTCTTCTGTGGCCTGTAAGCCGCGCCATCCGCTCCATGTCGGCAAGACACTCACTAATAAAGCAATTGCTGACGAACAGCGCCGACTCACCCTTCACGTCAATGCCCTTGGGGGCCAGCCAATCGCCGAGGAACCACATACGCCCCTCGTCGGGCCAAGGTTGCAGAAGCCCGTCGGGGCTATACCGCTCCACATACCCCAACCAGCGTTTCATCTGCTCATAGTGGCGGTCTATCAAAGTGCGGTCGCCATAGTTGAGATAGGTGCGCCAAGGAGCCTTGACGATAAATCCACTCCAATAGGGTCCTCCCCCTGTGGGAAACGCCGGAGCCACATAGGGCAGCGAGCCCGTGCTGTCCATCGCATCGCCCCAGGCGGAGAGCCAGTTGCGATAGGTGTCGCGAACGTCGTAGAGCGTCTGCAATGTCATTGTGGACGAATTGCCATCGCCCCCATACCCCATACGTTCCAAATGGGGGCAGTCCACCATATAGCCGCCAAAAGTAAGGCACGAGAGGGTGTATTTCACCATATCATGCACCACGTTCAACCTGGGGTCAGAGCATTCAAAAGTGGCGCCCTCCTTGGGGTCTACCGCACTAATCTGCAATGCCAATGCCCCAACCACACCCGCACCCTTGATGCGGACATATCGAAACGAATGCGTATGGAACTTGTTGACGAAATGGTCAATCCCACTTCCGGCGGAGATATAAGTGTCCGTCTCTGTGTGAGGAGGCACGGCTTCGAGATGGTCAAGATATTCCATCGTCACCACAGCACCCGAATCCAAACCAGTCAGCATGCCATCGTCCATACTAGAATTCATCGGGGCAAACACCACCTCAAACCAACCTGTCACCACCCGTCCAAAATCGAGCAACAGACTACCGTCAGCCTGCCGTTCGGCGGCCTGCAGCCTCACCGTGTCCACAATGCGGTTGCCCGCAAACTCCTGTGGCGTAACCCGCATTCCCTCCAACCGCACCACCGTGGCTGGCCGCCAAGTGGGCTTAACCCGCGCATCGTAGCGTTCTCCGCCAAACTGCAACGGTTGCCAACTGCCCGTATAGCTGTAGGCGCTAGGCGATGCCTGCCAAGTGCTATCAGTAACAAGGAGCGTGTCAATGCGATAACCGGCATCACGGTATACTACTGCCAGTGCCATAGCAGGCATTTTGTATATCCGTCCCCAACCCTGCCCCAACCAGAGGACGATTTCATTCTCTCCATCCCGAAGATATGGACCAATATTGTATGTAACCGACAGCGAGTGCTTGTCGAGTTGCGACACAGCAGGTTGCATCACCCTATCGCCCACAGGTTTACCATTTAAATAGAGCTGATGGTAACCAATAGAATTGACTATGGCATATACTCTCTCGGTCGGATGCGACAAGTTGAAATGCCCGCGCAGCATCGGTGTTTCGGCATAGCCGCTGTCTGTGGAGCACGCGAGGTATTGCGCCCTGACCGGAACAACGGCCAACAGACACATCAACAATAGCACATACCCCTTATATCGATTATTGTACATGTGTTTATAAATCTTATTGACAACAGATAGCCTTTGCCATCCGCCGTCCATTCCAGTTGCAAAAATACGAATTATCATTGAATTATTCAGAAAAAAGAAACCACAACCATTTTTCAGCCATTTCCGGTACACAGAAATACTAAACCTAGGCATTTTACGTTATAGTTTCATGATAAAAAAATATGCCATCTTCCTGTTGCTAACCTCTATCGGCATGGGGTGCTTTGCCCAGTTGCGCGATGTGAACGACTGCCTGCCCTTTATGCCCGAACGAAAGGACAACCTTGTGCGAACCATCAAGCAATACGAGCCCTCAACAGTGGTGATGGGTGCGCGGAAGCTTTTGAACACCACATACTACAACCGGCAAGGCTACGAAGTGGTCGATGGGACTGAAATGACTTTCGACACCTTGAACCGGCTGACCCGACGGCTCTCGCTTCGCAGGGGCTGGAAGGAAGAGAAACAAGCTTCCGTATGGGATACGGAATATGTCCAGCAGATAGAATATACGCCCGACGGAGTAGTGGGTTATTGCCGAACCGTAACATACGGACGCTGGTGTGCCTGCGACAGCTCGGTGAGCGAATACCGGTTGGTTCGAGCCATGCGGCAAACAGGTGTAGGGGTAACGCTGTGTCGGTATAATTACTCCAGTGAAGAGTACAAGGATGGTGAATTGTCAGAAGCCTCACATGATAGTTGCCTGTTTCAGCGGGACTTCAACGACAATGGGCAACTGCTGAGGGAGGTGTTCGCATGCGGCCAGCCCGATATGCTTGATTACGAAACAATCTATGCCTACGACTCCAAAGGTCGGAAACAATACGAAAAACACTACTACTATGGTGGCGGCGATTCGCTTGTCTATCGCTACAGTGCCACCGGCAGTGTGATAGAGAAATCGGGCAAAGCATGGGGCGAAGGATTTGAAGCCGACATCTTTAATACTTTCAGGCCGGACGGCACACCCTCTGAGCGTACTGAAATATGGTATCCTGCGGAATGGAACTATGGCGAAAACCCCGAAACTAGAACCCTCATCCGCACTTGGTACGACAACAAGGGAAGTGTGATACGGACAGAAGATGCCCAATCAACTCATCCCACTTTGGAATTCGACATAGAATACTGGGAGCCTTCCCTATAAAGTACAAACTATCGCACTACTTCCCATTTCACCGAAAAAGAGAAACGTTGTTGGCTATTAAGTTTTTTTATGAATAAAACATGTGAGAAGACTATTCCTTCTCCGTTGTATTTAAAACAAAGCCCAATTGTTTAACCCCTAAAAATAACAGAAAATGAATAAAAGTCAAACCTTTATCCTTACCATAGTGGCCCTATTTACCACCATGATGTCTGTTTCGTGCACCAAGGAGGCAATCAAACCCGTAATGCCAATCAAAACAGATATATACCAAAACCTAGTACGGATATGGGAAATGCGCACTTCGCCCCAATGGCACGATGCCGTCGAGCAATATGCGTCACAAAATGGCTACACCTTGCAAAGCGACTCCGTTCAGGATGGTTTCCAAACAAGAACCTATTTAAGCCACTCCGTCTCCGCCATATATGTGTTGCGCACCTTCGACTTGAACGACACACTTTGGTCTCTTCAATGCTCACTCTACTCGCCTCGCCAGCAATGGCTGCAAACACTGACCGCAACATACGAAGAAGCACTTTACAACCGTCACCCAGACGACTACACCGGTGGCTCATTCTATTGGTACATCGGATTGAATAGCGTGGATGGCGGCGATGTACGGACACACAGTCTCTTCAGCCAAAGGGTTGCCGAACACCCAAATGATGTGTGGGAATGGGTCGAAGCACGCACCCGATACGGTCTCACCCCACCCTATTTGGGCGAAGACCAGATTTATCTACACAGCGACGGCACAAGGTATTACCTCAGCCAGTTGGGCTTTGACACTATCCCACCCGGCATCACACACCACCTCGACATCATGTTTAACACCTACGACACTACCGGTTGGTTCAACCCCTGGTGGTTCTGAAACAACCTTTGATAGATATAAACGACACCCCAATAGATTCTATAGAAGCACCTCCTAGAGTAAATAAATAAAAGCTCCACTAAAAGTGAGCACGCTACCCCCTACCGTCGGGTTGGCGTGCTTTCTTCATATAACTCCTGAGGGCGGAATAACATACCCATTATCCGCCAATACTAAGGCTCCTCTCTCATTCTTCTCACAAAACATTGCTATCCATGCAATTACACTCAATTATGATACAAATTATGCCAATCGATGATGGTGAAAAAGAACTTTTTTTCTGTGGCATGTGATTTTTTCTCTTTTCCTGCGTTTAATAGGGGTATGATACAACATCCATTTTTGACACTTGTCGAGGAGCAATCTGCAGCTATCAACCGTGTGTGCCGGTCGTTCTGCCACACTACGGAGGACTGCGAGGACTTGCGCCAAGACATTATTATGAACCTCTGGCTGGGGTGGAGCCGCTACCGCCCCACTGCCAAGCCTGTGACATGGGTGTGGCGTGTAGCTGTGAACACGGGCATATCGTGGCGGCGGCACCGACAAAGACAGGTGGACACCTCTCCGTTGGACGGAATAGACCTGCCCGATGATGGAGTAGACTACGAAGAGCGCAAATGGCTATACGAACTCATCTGTCAGCTGCCCGACAAAGACCAAAAGCTCTTGCGCCTCTACCTCGACGGATGGAAACAGGACGAAATCGGGGAGATGCTGGGCATCAGCGAGACCAACGTGCAGACCCGCATGTCGAGGATAAAACAGAAACTACGGAATCTTTCCGCCATAGACTAACACATTTACAAATTAACGAATTATCATATTCTTATGAAAGATACAGACCAACTGATAGAACAGATGCACCAAGCCGGCAGGAAACGGCTTGAGCAGGGCAGCATCCCAGCTACAAAAACGTCGCACGAGCCACGCCATATCTGGCAATATGCCGCAATGGTGGCCGCAGTGGCAATAATCGCCGCAGTATTACTGCTCCCCTCACGTCAGGAGCAACCTATGCCCGTTGTGGCGCACAACAATCTACCTCATCCCGTGAAACAGCAGTTGCAAGAAACTCTCAATCAATCCAGCTTTCAGACAACAAAGCATCAGGATTATGCCTATGCCGAGACCGCCGACGGAGTGCGCGTATATTGTGAGGACAATTGCAACCCCGACGAGGTGTTGGCCAGAATGAAACAAGTAATCAAAACATTACAATAATATGAAACACACTCGGATATATATACTATTGGCTGGCTTGTTGCTTGGAAGCTATGCATCAGCCCAAACCACCCTCTACAAGACCTACGTGGGCCGCACGGGCATCAAGGCCACGTGCATCGAGAACTACCCTATCGGCAATGGTCTTAAGGTGACCGTCACTATGCTGGAGGCAAACGATTCCGCCTCGTTCCATCATCTAACAAAAAGCCTGAAGGCATTGCCCTATAGTGGGACTAAGTCGGAGAAGACAAACGATTCTATCGATTATTATCCCTTGAAAAAAAGCATAAATAAGCCATTACGCGATTATGTGCATGAACTCGACAGCACGCCTGAATTCAGCCATGTCTCCACGCTCGAAGGGTCGATAGCCGCTGCCTTCTTAGGCCAGATGAAGAATATGGATGTGAAGATAAACCTCGAAAAAGACAGTACAAAAGCCTCGTCAAAGCAGGCAAAGATACTGCACATCTACTGTCGCGCCGCCGACCCGTTGCCCGGCGACAAGGGT
>JAEEGK010003629.1_pt1 | contig 38335 bp, 24 predicted proteins | sample 8958771 | NCBI WGS metagenome assembly JAEEGK01 (sample SAMN16246547, study PRJNA631951) | gut metagenome | biome: gut microbiome; feature: rumen; material: SC-attached | host: Bos | place: Iran: Karaj | collected 2018-10
TGCGATTTCTCGTAACTCCTTGATTTTTAAGGCGCTTCAGGATGGGCTTGAACCAACGACCCCCTGATTAACAGTCAGGTGCTCTAACCAACTGAGCTACTGAAGCAATTTTGGACTTTCGCTCTTGAAAGTGCGTTCGTTTTCTCGATTGCGGGTGCAAAGGTAATATGTTTTTCTGAATTGCGCAAACTTTTTGGCAAAAAAATTCGATTTACTCGTTTTTTTTTGTAATTTTGCCAGCCAAACATAGAACTTAGAAAGATGAAAAGACATTTGATAGTGTTACTGAGCGTCTTGCTCATGGCTCTAACAGTATCGGCCCAGGATGTTAAGAACCACCAGTTGGAGGTGGCGAAAAACCTCGAAATTTTCAATGCTCTGTATAAGAATCTTGACCTAATGTATGTTGACACGTTAGATGCCAACAAGGTCATCACAGCAGGCATTGACGCCATGTTGAACTCGTTGGACCGCTATACGGAGTATTATCCTGAAGACCGCCAGAAGGATCTGAAGACGATGCTGACGGGCAAGTATGCTGGCATCGGTGCGCTTATCCGCTACCACCAGAAGTTGAAGCGCGTCGTCATTGACGAGCCTTACGAGGGCATGCCTGCTGCCCTGGCAGGACTGAAGAAGGGCGACATCATCCTGCAAATTGACGACTCGGTGATGACGGACAAGAACACCAGTTACGTCAGCAGTCACCTGCGCGGTGATGCCGGCACGACCTTTCTGCTTAAGGTAAAGCGTCCGTCAACAGGCAAGACCCTGAACTTCAAGATTACCCGCCAAAGCATCAAGATGCCAGAAATCACATGGTATGGCATGCTGCCGAATAACATCGGATACATCAACCTCAACACATTCACCGGAGAACCTTCGAAGCCCATGCGACTGGCGTTCCTCGACCTGAAGAAGCAGGGCGCACAAAAGCTCATCCTCGACCTGCGCAGCAATGGCGGCGGCTCGCTGTCAGAGTGTGTCGACATCTTGAGCATGTGGGTACCGAAGGGACAGAAAATCGTAGAGACCCGAGGCAAGATGAAGCGCGCCAATTCGGAATACAAGACGCGGTTGGAGCCTATTGACACCGTGATGCCTTTAGTGGTGCTGGTCAATCAGGAGACAGCATCGGCCAGCGAGATTACCAGCGGTGCGTTGCAAGACCTGAAACGCGGTATCATTATAGGAACGCGCACGTACGGGAAAGGATTGGTGCAAGTACCGAACGTAGACCTGCCCTACAATGCCAACCTGAAGCTGACCACCTCGCGCTACTATTTGCCTTCTGGACGTGGCATAGAAATCAAGGAGGGTATCAAACCCGATATCGAGGTGAAGCCCGACACGATGGCCAACATCAGCATCTATCTGGACCGCTTAGACTCTACTGAGGTGATGTTCGACTATGTGGTGGACTATATCGGCAAGCACCCAACCATTGCACCTGCCAAGGACTTCCATCTTACGGATGCCGACTACGACGAGTTCAAGCAGCGCGTCATCAAAGCAGGCTTCAACTACGACCAAGTCAGCAAGAAACAATATGACGAACTGGTGCGCGTAGCCAAATTTGAAGGTTATTACGACGAGGCCCAAGCAGAGTTTGAAGCCCTGAAAGCCAAGATAGACCATCACGACATTGCCAAAGAACTGGACCGCCGTCGTGAAGAAATACAGCAGCTTTTAGAGCAGGACATTGTCTCGGCCTACTACTACCAAAGCGGGCAGATGCAGGTAGGGCTTCGCAACGACAAAATGTTGCGCGAAGCCGAGCGCATCCTTAATACGGAAGGAGAATACCAGCAAAAGCTCAACCCCTGAGGTCTCTTACAGCATGGTCATGAGTTCGCGCATGCCCTCAGAAGCACCTTTCTGAATCTGCGTCACGCGGCGACTGCCAGTAGACACCGGTTTGGGGTCAATCAGGTAGACGGGAATATCGGGTCGCGTGTACTGAATAAGCCCGGCAGCAGGATAGACATTCAGCGACGTGCCGATGATGATAAAGATGTCTGCCTCCTGGCACTCAGCAGCTGCAGGGGCAATCATGGGAACAGCCTCACCGAAGAATACGATGAACGGGCGCAACAGAGAACCGTCGCCAGCCTTGGTGCCCGGCTTTACCTCGCAATTGTCGGGAGTCAGCAGTTGCTGATAGCGCGGGTCGTCAGGGTCATTGGACGAGCACACCTTCATCAGTTCGCCATGCAGATGAATCACCTTCGACGAACCAGCCATCTCGTGCAGGTTGTCAACATTCTGCGTCACCACCGTCACGTCGTAGTTCTTCTCCAACTCAGCCACCAACTTATGACCCTCGTTGGGTTGTACGTTCCAGCACTTCTTACGCAGCATGTTGTAAAAGTTTGTCACCAATGTGGGGTCGTTGAGCCATCCTTCATGAGTAGCAACCTGCTGAACAGGATACTCCTCCCACAATCCGTCAGCATCGCGGAACGTTTTCAAGCCGCTCTCCACAGACATGCCGGCACCAGTCAAAACAACAATCTTTTTCATAAGCAAAAACCATTTATTTGGTTGCAAATTTAATCATTTTATGGAAGACAAGAGCACAAAGACACAAAGATTAAGTTAAAAAAAGAAAAACCTTTGTATCTCTATGTCTTTGTGTTCCATATTTTATATACCTTTGCAGCCGATTTTCAAAGCATATACATTATTAATATAGAGAAAACATGGATAAAGTAAGTTACGCATTGGGGCTCGGCATCGGTCACCAACTGTCACAGATGGGAGCTTCAGAACTGAATATTGACGATTTTGCACAGGCTATCAAGGATGTCATTGCAGGCAATGAGCTGAAGGTGTCACACCAGGAAGCACAGAAAATCGTACAGAGTTATTTTGCTGCACAGGAAGAGAAAATCAACAAGCAGCGTGCCGAGGCTGGCAAGGCCCACAAGGAGGCTGGCGAGAAATATCTGGCTGAAAATGCCAAGAAGGACGGTATCATCACCCTGCCCAGCGGCCTGCAGTATCAGGTGCTGAAGGAAGGCAACGGCAAGAAGCCGACAGCCAAGGACTCCGTCAAGTGCCACTACGAGGGTTTCCTCATCGACGGCACCGTTTTCGACTCCAGCGTCCAGCGCGGCGAACCCGCTGTCTTCGGACTGCAACAGGTCATTGCCGGTTGGACGGAAGGCTTGCAGTTGATGCAGGAGGGTGCCAAGTACCGCTTCTTCATCCCCTATCGCCTGGCTTACGGCGAAGGCGGCGCAGGCAGTTCCATTCCTCCGTTTGCAGCGCTCATCTTCGACGTCGAGCTGATACAGGTAATGTAAGGCGGACGAGCGGGCTTCGCCCAAAATTAAAAATTAAAGATTAAAAATAAAACAGATAACATTTAATATTTTTAGAAACACAATGAAAAAGTTTACTTTTGCTGCTTTTGCAGCAGTAGCCGTGATGCTGTTCGCATGCGGCAACGGCACTCCCAAGGCAAACCTGAGGAGTGATGTGGATACGGTCAGCTATGCCATCGGTATGGCTCAGACCCAGGGTCTGAAGGATTATCTCGTAGGTCGTCTGGGCGTTGACACTACCTACATGGACGAATTCATCAAGGGCCTCAACGAAGGTGCCAATGCTGGTGACGACAAGAAGAAGGCCGCCTACTATGCAGGTATCCAGATTGGTCAGCAGATCAGCAACCAGATGGTTAAGGGTATCAACCATGAGCTGTTTGGTGATGACAGCACCAAGACCATTTCTCTGAAGAACTTCATGGCTGGTTTCATCAGCGGTACCACTGGCAAGGGTGGTCTTATGACTGTTGACTCTGCCCAGCAGGTCGCTCAGGAGAAGATGCGCGCCATCAAGGCCAAGAATATGGAGAAGGAGTTCGGCCCCAACAAGGAGGCTGGTGAGAAGTTCCTCGCTGCCAATGCCAAGAAGGAAGGCGTGAAGGTTCTGGACGGTGGTGTTCAGTACAAGGTCATCAAGGAAGGCAACGGTCCGATTCCCGCTGACACTTCAAACGTGAAGGTACACTACGAGGGTAAGACCATGGACGGCACTGTCTTTGACAGTTCTTACAAGCGTGGTGAGCCCGCTGAGTTCCGCGCCAACCAGGTCATCAAGGGTTGGACTGAGGCTCTCGTCCACATGCCCGCCGGTTCTGTTTGGGAGGTGTACATTCCTCAGGAGCTTGCTTATGGCGAGCGCCAGCAGGGTGCTGACATCAAGCCTTTCTCTATGCTCATCTTCAAGATTGAACTGATCGAAGTAGACGGTAAAAAATAATGCAAGAGACAAGACAAAACAAAATTGCGCGTCTGCTCCAGAAGGAACTCAGTCAGATTTTCCAGGAGCAGACGCGCTCCTTACATGGGGTCATGGTCAGCGTGACCCGCGTAAAAATCAGCCCCGACCTCAGTATCTGTACGGCCTATCTGAGCATCTTCCCTTCGGAAAAGGGCGAGGAGATGCTTAACAACATCACGACGCACGAGAAACAGATACGCTATGAGCTGGGCACCCGCGTACGCTATCAGCTGCGCATCATTCCCGAGCTGCGATTCTTCATCGACGACTCCCTCGACTACATCGACCGCATCGACGAGTTGCTGAAGAAGTGAAAAGGTAAAAAGGTAAAAAAGTAAAAAGGTAAAACCTTGAATTTCCCTTTCTATATTGCGCGTAGGTACCTCTTTTCGAAGAAGTCGACACATGCCATCAACATCATCAGCGCCATCTCGGCTATCGGGGTGGCCGTAGCCACTATGGCCTTGGTGGTGACACTCAGCGTGTTCAACGGTTTCCACGACATGGTAGCCTCTTTCCTCACCCAAATGGACCCGCAGCTGAAGGTAACGCCCGTCAAAGGCAAGGTAGCCGCTGCTGACGACCCCATCCTGACCAAGATACGGCAGTTGCCGCAAGTCAGCGTTGCCACGGAATGTCTTGAAGACCAGGCTCTGGCCGTCTACGGCGACCGTCAGCTGATGGTCAGGCTGAAAGGTGTCGACGACAACTTCGACGAGCTGACCCATATCCGTGAAATCCTCATGGGCGACGGCGACTTTGAACTGCATGCCGCCGACATGAACTACGGCATTCTGGGACTTGGTGTTGCCTATGTGCTGGGAACAGGCTATGCCTACCAGCAGCCCCTAAAAATCTATGCGCCTCGACGCGAAGGCCAAATCAACTTGGCAAACCCCATGGAAGGTTTTGTCGAAGACGAGCTATACTCGCCAGGTACCGTCTTCTGCGTCAAACAGGGGAAATACGACAAGAACTACATCCTGACCTCCATCAATTTCACACGCAACCTGTTTTCACAGGACGGCATGCTGTCGTCGCTGGAGCTGCGCCTGAAGCCAGGCAGCAACTTCGAGAGCGTGAAGGAAGAGATGCAGGCCATTGCCGGCGACAAGTTTCATGTCTACGACCGCTACGAACAGCAGGAAGACACCTTCCGCATCATGAAGATTGAGAAGCTCATCGCCTACATCTTCCTCACCTTTATCCTCATGATAGCCTGCTTCAACATCATTGGCTCGCTATCCATGCTCATCATCGACAAGCGCGACGATGTCGTGACCCTCCGCAACCTTGGAGCCTCTGACAAGCAGATTACCAAGATATTCCTTTTCGAGGGGCGCATGATCAGCTTTATTGGCGCCATCATCGGCATTGCTATAGGTCTGCTGCTCTGCTGGCTGCAACAGCAGTACGGTTTCGTCAGGTTAGGTACCAGCCAAGGGTCGTTCGTTGTCGATGCCTATCCCGTCAGCGTCCACCCCCTGGATGTCATCCTCATCTTTGTCACCGTCCTGGCCGTGGGCTTCCTCAGCGTCTGGTATCCGGTACGTTATTTTGCCAAGCGGTTGCTGGCGTAACGCTATTGGTGGATACTGGAAAAACACATTTTTTTTGCAAATTACATCAGAAAGAATAGAAAAATATGTAATTTTGCAGCCTCATTGCAAACCAACAAGACATCTATGGGAAAATTAGTCATTAACTCGTACGACGAGTTTGCCGCCCATCTGGGCGAAGAGTTAGGAAAGTCGGAATGGCTGCAGGTAGATCAGGAGCGCATCAACCTGTTTGCAGACGCTACGCTGGACCACCAGTGGATACACGTCGACGTAGCGCGTGCCAAGGAAGAGAGCCCCTACAAGTCGACCATTGCCCACGGCTATCTGACGCTGAGTCTGCTGCCCTACATGTGGGACCAGATCATCGAAGTGAACAATATCAAGATGCTGGTAAACTACGGCATGAACGACATGCGCTTTGGCCAGCCCGTCATTACCGGCAGCCGCGTCCGTCTGGTGACGACATTGCACAACATCCAGAACCTGCGCGGCATCTGCAAGGCAGAAATCAAGTTCACCATCGAGATTGAAGGCCAGCGCAAACCTGCCCTTGAGGGCATTGCCTCCTTCCTGTACTATTTTGAGTAACCCCTCTGCCTGACCGCCTCAAAGAGGAGGATGGCAGCACTGACCGACACGTTGAGCGAGTCGAGCCGGCCCAGCATGGGAATGCGGATATGGGCATCGGCAGCCTGGCGCCACGTGTCGGTCAGTCCTGTTGACTCCGTGCCCATGACGATGGCCGTACCCTGACACATATCCGTATCGTAGTAGAGATGCGAGTCCTGCAACTGTGCCGTCAGAATGCGGATGCCGTGCGCCTTGAGGAAACTGATGCATGCCTCTGAGGTACAAGCCACACAGGGCACGCTGAAAATGGCGCCGATGGAACTGCGGATGAGGTTGGGATTATACAGGTCGGTCAATGGGTCGCAGACGATGACGGCATCAGCCTGAGCGGCATCAGCCGAGCGCAGCACAGCACCCAGGTTCCCTGGTTTCTCAACACGCTCAAGCACTACAATCAGCGGATGCTCGCTGAGTGTCAGGCCGTCCAATGTCGCAGGGCGCGAGCGTACAACAGCCAGCATACCTTCCGTGCTGCCACGATAGGCCATCTTCTCGTAGACCGCAGGCGTCACTTCGTAGGAAGGAACCGTTTTGAGTTTTGAGTGTTGAGTTTTGAGTTTTGAGTTTTGAGTGTTGAGTTCAAGACCGCCGTCCTGCAGCAGTTGCGGACAGCAGAACAAGCTGTCAATCTCGAGACCGGCCTCCATACAATGCCCGATCTCACGCTGTCCTTCAACAACGAAGAGCCCGGTACGGCGACGCTCCGACGACTTCTGTTGCAGCAGTGCCACATGCTTTACCTTGGGGTTCTGCACACTGGTTATGAGGTGTTCGTCCATATTTGTCATTTTGTCATTTAGATATTGCAAAGGTAACGAAAAATCGCCCTTCACACATTCATCTGTGATAAAATAATGCGACATTTAAGATTTTTTATGCATCAGTCACCCTCCGTTTCACCTATTTTTTATATATTTGCACCGAGTTGTATATAAACTTTAACAAAAACAATCCAATATTAACACAAAATGGAAAAAGAAACTAAACGATTATTGCCATCCGAGGAAATGCGATGGAAGCAGTTTTACACCCCTCAGGTGGAGGAGTCCTTGAAAGATGAGATGCCACGAGTGACCTTATGGAAATTCTTGGAAGATAAAATGCTGAAGGACGGCGATGAGCACGATGCCGTTGTCTATTTCGGCAATCACATCAAGCGTAGCACATTCGTTGAGAACGTTCACCACTGGGCAAGGGTTCTGAAAGGTATGGGTCTCAAGCCCGGTGACGAAATCTTACTCTTAGCCCCGGCCTTCCCTGAGAGCATTTATGTGCTGCTGGCAGCCGACATGATTGGTGTCGTCACCGTCATGCCTAACCTGTTCTCATCCGACGAAATGGTACAGGCTGCTGTTTGCGATGCCCGCGTAGCCTTTGTCTTCGAGGGTATGGAACAGAAGCTGACCAAAGCCCTGCTGAAGGATCAGTTTGAGCACGTCGTCGTCATGAGTGTCGACCGTTCCATGGGCTTAGCTACGAAGCTGTTGGTGGAGGCCATCAGCATGGTCAAGTACCACAAGGTGCGCTATCGTCATCCTAAGTACATGACCATGGCAAAGGCCTTACGCCGCTTCGGTAATTACAAAGGTGAGTTAGTGGAAGCTCCTGTCGCACATGGTAAGCCCAATATGATTTTCGCCTCCAGCGGTACCACCATGGTCAGCCAGGCCAAGCTCGTCGGCATGAGCGACGAGGCCCTGGTCAATATGTTCAACAATGCGCTGGCTTTCAATCAGATCGGTCATCCGTTTACTGACGGTGCTACGGCCTATTGTTACCTGCCTCCCTTTGCGCTGACAGCATTCTTCATCCTGATGCTGGCTCCTCTCTATACGAACATGACGGTCTTTCTGGACCCGCGTCTCTCGTTAGACCTCTTCACCAAGTCCGTCTTCGACGTCAAACCTCAGATAACGTTAGTCCCCGGAGGTCTGTGGGAAGGATTCTTCGAGAACGTTAAAGAGCTGATTGCCCAGGGCAAGAAACCCGACTTGAGCTTCCTGCGCATGCCTATCATGGGTGGCGAAGGCTGCACGCCGGAATCCCTGAAGGAGATGGACAACCTGTTGCGCGAATGCGGCAGCCCGGCATCGCTGTCCTGCGGTTACGGCATGACCGAGGTAGGTTCTGTAGCTACGGTGGACTATCGCCCAACCAATTTCGACAAGAAGTCGGACCTGAAGACCATCAGCGTGGGCTATCCCTTCCCGGGTGTCACCGTCGGCATTTTCGACAAGGACGGCAAGGAGCTGTCATACGGTGAGCGCGGCGAGGTATGGATCAAGTCTCCGACGGCTATGATGGGTTACTACGGCAACGAGGAACTCACCCGCCAGACGCTGCGTGACGGTTGGATGCACAGCAGCGACATGGGAGAGATTGACGAGAATGGCCTGGTCTACATCTACGGTCGTATGAAGCAGCACATCGATGCGCCCAACGGCGAACCCGTCTACATGTTCGACATTGCCAACGACCTGCGTCAGGATGCTGCCATTAAAGACTCGCTGGCCAGCATCATCAACGGTGACGTCAAGAACCCGCGCATCGTGGTACACCTCATCAAAGAGCCCGACTGTCAGGAGTCTGACATCCAGGTACTGACCCGCATGGAACAGATGATGAAGGACACGCTGCCTAAGGGTGTCAACATCGCCGGCTACCAATTCCACGAAGGACACTTCAAAATGCGTCTTGCAGGAAAAGTTGACCGCATGCACTACGAACAGGTTTACGACGGCTACGTACTGCCTGTCAATGGTGAATTGAAGGACGTGTCATTCTAATAAACACTACAAATCATTAAATCTATAGCTGATGAAAAAAACATTCAGACTCCTCTGTATCACACTGCTGGCTGGCAACGCTCTACAGTTGCCGGCACAGCAGGTGTACAGCCTTGACCGCTGCGTAGAGATGGCCTTGGAGTCCAACAAAGACATCCAGGCTGCCAAGCACCTGCAGCAAAAGTATGAGTACGAGAAGAAGGCCTTGTACGCCAACTACTTCCCCAACGTCAGTCTCACTGCTTCCGATGCCTACAGCACGCTCAGTGGCGAACAGGTGCTCGACATCGGAATGGGTGGCTTTGCCCCTTCCCTTGACTACAAGGTGAAGAACATCATCTCCGGTTCGGTGCAGGTTGTCCAGCCCCTCTATATGGGTGGTAAGATTACCGCGGGCTACAACATGGGAAAAATTGGTGCCGAGATGGCCAATCTCAACCAGGCGCTGTCACGCGAGAAAATCATCGTATCCGTCTACGAAGGCTATCACCTGCTGGTGAAAGCCAAGGAGCTCAGGGTTGTAGCCCTGAAGTACGACTCGCTGTTGGTGCAGCTGACCAAGGACGTACACAGCGCCCTGGAGCACGGCATGGTGAGCCGCAACGAGGAGATGAAGGTCCTGGTGAAGAAGAACGAGGCCGAGCTGAAGATCCGTCAGGCCGAAAACGGCATCCGACTGGCACGCATGAACCTCTGCCAGCTCATCGGTCTGCCGCTCAATACGCCCATCGAGATTGAGCCCGACAAGGACAGCGACAGCTTTGCTGTGATTGACCTCCACGCCAGCATCACCGACCGCACGGAATATCAGCTATTGGATATGAAGACCAAGCTGGCAGAGCAGCAGGTGAAGCTCCAGAAGGCAAACCTTCTGCCGCAGTTAGGTCTGGTGGCCCAGGGTGCCATGGTGGACGGTTTTGAGTTTGCCGGTTCCAAGATGTTCAAGTTCAAGCCCATGTTCAACGCCATGGTGTCGCTGAAAGTACCCATCTTCCACATGAACGAGACCACCAACAAGATACGCGCCGCCAAGGAAGAACTCAACCAGCAGCGCATGGAACAGCAGAGTCTCTGCGAGAAGATGGACCTCGAACTGCAACAGCAGGTCAACGAAGTGGACGAGGCCAACCTTGAAGTGGCCCTGCGCAAGCGCAACCTGGAACAGTGCGAGGAGAACCTCCGCATCAGCCGCAAGTCGTACGACGTCGGTTATGAGACGCTCTCCGACCTGCTGACGGCACAGCTGCTCTGGCAACAGGCTTACGCAGAACTGGTTGAAACGAAATACCAGCTGAAGAACAAGCTCATCAAGTGGCGCAAGGCTGCCGGAAAACTTTAAGCGAATTGGAAAACTAAAAAAGCATCAGATATGAAGACACCTAACAAATTATTAGTATGTTTAGCCTTGGCAGCCCTCGTGGTTTCTTGCAAGAACAAGAGCCAGCAGTCTACCGACATGCTCGTCGACGTCATTGAGGCACAAGGCAACCAGGCTGCCCTCCACGCCGAATATCCCGGACAGACGGAGGCGCAGGACGTCACCGATCTCTCGTTTAAGGTTATGGGAACCATCAGCAAGGTCTATGTCAAGGAGGGCGACCACGTCAAAGCCGGCCAGGTGCTGGCACGCATGGACAGCCGCGACTACCAGACCCAGCTCTCGGCCACCGAGTCAGAATACCGCCAGATTAAGGCAGAGTGCGAGCGCATCATGGCCATGCACGCTGAACATGCCGTCTCTGACAACAACTACGACAAGGCACGTTCCGGTCTGGAGCGCATCAGCGCCCAGCTGAAGCACCACCGCGACCAGCTCAGCGACTGTGTGCTCTATGCACCCTATAGCGGCTCCATCGGTCAGGTTTACCGTACCGACAAGGAAATGGCAGGCCCGAGCATCCCCGTCGTGTCCCTGTTCACGTCAGGCAGCTGCGACCTCGTCATCAACATCCCTGAGTCGGAATACATGCTCCGCAACCAGAAAGCCACCTATACGGCCAAGATTGCGGCCATCCCCGACCAGTCGTTCCCGCTGACCCTGAAGAGCGTTACCTCAAAGGCCAACGCCAACCAGCTCTACCAGATGCGTTTCGGACTGACCGAGAAGGTGAAGGACGTTACGCCGGGCATGAGCGTCACGGTCACCATCCAGCGTGAGGCTAACGGCGAAACCAGCAAGATTGTAGTTCCCACAGGTGCCATCGCCAATGTCGACGGCAAGACCTTTGTGTTTGTCTTCGACGAGAAGAGCAGCACCGTGAAGAAGACCGCCGTAGCGGTCGAGAACCTGACGACCGACGGCAATGCTGTCATCAGCAACGGTCTGGACGCCGGCACACGCGTAGTGGCATCGGGCATCAGCAAGCTCACCGACGGTCAGAAAGTCAAGGCATTGAAGAAAACATCCAACATCAATGCCGGTAACCTCCTTTAAAGCGCTGCCACTATGAAGATTGATTTATCAAAATGGGGACTGAATAACCAGCGACTGGTATTCCTGCTGACAGCCATACTGACGGTGGGCGGCTTCGTGGCATACTACAACATGCCCAAGCTGGAAGACCCGGAGATAGTGGTTCGTCAGGCCCTTGTCGTAGGCGTCTACCCGGGTGCCTCGGCACATCAGGTCGAGCTGGAGCTCACCGACCCCTTAGAGAAAGGCATCAAGCAGATTGGCGACATCGAGACAGTCCAAAGCTATAGCTATGCCGATATGTGCTACCTGCTGGTATCGCAGGATTCCAAGGTTCCAGAAGACAAGCTGTCAGAAAACTGGAACATCATGCGCAACAAGATTTCCGACATCAAGCTGCCCTCCGAGTCACAGATTATCGTGAAGGACGACTTCGGCGACGTCTACGGACTGTTCTACGCCATGAAGGGCGACGGCATTGCCCCGCAGCGCATGGAAGCCTATGCCGAAATGGTACGCCGCGAACTGCAGAGGATTGACGGCGTGGCTCACGTCGACATCTATGGCGCCCAGAAGCAGTGTGTCAACATCATGCTGCGCCAGGACAAGCTGTCCAACCTCAACATCATGCCGGCAGAAATCCTGACTACGCTGAACAACCAGAATGCCAACGTCTACTCAGGCTACTACCAGAATGGCGACCACCGCATCCGCGTCAGCATCAACGACCGCTATAAGACCGTTGACGACATCAGCAACCTCATTCTGCAGGGCCATGAGAACGACCAGATCAAGCTGAAGGACATTGCCGAGGTCAGGATGGAACCCGAGAAGGTCAACCGCGCTGAGTTCCTGCGCGACGGTCAGTCGGCCCTCGGCATCAGCGTTGCTGCATGCTCAGGCACCGACATTGTCAAGATAGGTAAGGCCGTGGAGGAGAAGATGGAAGAACTGAAGGCCAACCGCCTGCCCGCCAGCATCTCGTGCGAAAAGGTGTTCTTCCAGTCCGATCGCGTCCAGGACGCCATGCTGACGTTCATCATCAACCTGGTGGAGTCCGTACTGCTGGTCATCGTGCTGCTCATCTTCTGCATGAACTTCCGTTCAGGCGTCATCCTCGGAGCCACGCTGGTCATCACCGTGTTAGGCACCATCTTTATCCTATATTACTTCGACGGTACACTGCAGCGCGTCTCGTTAGGCTCGTTCATTCTGGCCATGGGTATGCTGGTTGACAATGCCATCGTCATCGTCGACGGCATCCTGGTAGACAAGAAAGCCGGCAAACCGCGCTCTGAGGCCCTGACAGCCATCGGTCGCAAGACCGCCATGCCGCTGTTGGGCGCCACGCTCATTGCCATCCTGGCATTCTTGCCCATCTTCATGAGCCCTGACGTCACGGGACTCTACGTCCGCGACATGTTCATCGTCCTCGCCGTATCGCTCCTGCTGTCGTGGGTACTGGCACTGGTCCTCGTACCCATCATCGCCAGCTACTGGATTTACGCTAAGGACGAAGAGCAGAGCGTCACCACGGCTAAGGCCGAAGACCCCTTCACCAACCGCTGGTATCAGGGTCTGACCAACATCCTGCAGAACACCCTGGCACATCCTTGGGCTACCGTGGCCGTCATGCTTGTGTTGCTCGTCATCACGGGCTTCTGCTATACACTCATGCCAAGGACGCTGTTCCCCGACATGGAGTACGACCAGCTCTACATGGAGTACAAGCTGCCCGAGGGCAACAACACCACCAAGGTAAGAGCCGACCTGGAAGAGATACGCAAGAAGTTAGAGAAGATGGACGACGTGACGCACGTCACGACATCCGTCGGCGCCACACCGTGCCGCTACAACCTGGTGCGTCCGGTCAACCTGCCGTCGCTGTCGTATGGCGAGCTCATCGTCGACTTCAAGTCGCCACGCGCTTTGGAGAAGAACTACGAGGCTCTGCAGAAGCAGATGGCTGCCGAATATCCCGACGCCTACCTGCTCTTCAAGCGCTACAACCTCATGTTCATGCGCTACCCCATAGAGCTGCGCTTCGTCGGTCCTGACCCTGCCGTGCTGCACCAGCTGGCAGACACCGCCATGACCATTGCCAAGCGGCTGAAAGTCATCGAACCCGTCAAGTTCGACTGGGATCCGAAGGTACCCACCATGGTAGTGAACTACGACCAGACTCATGCCCGCAACAAGGCCATCTCGCGCTCTGAGGTAGGCATGTCGCTGATGTCGGCCACCGACGGTATACCTGTCGGCACCATGTACGACGGCATCACCCCGCACAACATCTACCTCAATGTGACGGACAACAACAACCAGCCTACAGCAGACCTCAATAACGCCACGGTCTTCGGCATGCTGCCCAACATCAACAGCCTCCTCAACAAGGACAATATTGCCAACCAGCTGATGAACGTGCTGAAAGGCTCTGGCATCACCGGTCTCGGACTCACTACTGCCGCACAGCTGAAGGAAGTCAGCGACGGCATCAACGTTGAGTGGGAATACCCCATCATCCCGCGTTACAACAACGAGCGCATACAGAGCATCATCGGAACACCCGCCAAGGGCTACCTCACCGAGGAGGCTCGTGCCATCCTGGCAAAAGAGGTCGAGAAGATACAGCTCCCCGAGGGCTATTCCATTAGCTGGGGCGGCGAGAAGCATGCCTCTGACCTGTCGTTGAGATACCTTTTCGCACCCTACCCCGTCGTCATCCTGCTGATGATAGCCATCCTGGTATGGCTGTTCAAGCGCTTCCGCACGGCCCTGCTGCTGTTCTGCTGCATACCGTTCGTCTTTGTCGGCATCATCCCAGCCATCCTCGCCAGCGGCAACGCCTTCAACTTCGTGGCCATCGTCGGTGCCTTGGGACTCGTAGGCATGATGCTGAAGAACGGCATCGTCCTCGTCGACGAAATACGCCTGCAGTTAGCCAGCGGCAAGGAGCAACACAAGGCACTCATCGATGCCTCTAAGACCCGTCTGCGCCCCGTCACCATGGCGTCGCTGACTACCATCTTAGGCATGGTGCCCCTACTCTTCGACGACATGTTCTCAGCCATGGCAGCCACCATCATGGGCGGTCTGCTGGCAGGCACCATCATCGTGCTGGTCATCATCCCCGTCCTCTACTCGCTGTTCTACAAGCCACAGCCACAGACTGAGGCATAACGCGTCACTCACAGTAGGAGACCATTAACATCTCATCCCGCCCAGGCACTCAAGCTTGGGCGGGATTTTTTCGTATGCTTTACGCAAACCTTTACGTGAAATAATTGGAAGTGACATTCCAATGTCTCAAATATTTATACCAACTTTGCAGCTTGATATTGGCTAAGACCATTATGACCAAATTATTATTAAGCAAAAAACCAAAATAAAAATAACACGATGAAACGAGTTTTATTCCTGATGAGTCTCTTCCTCCTGACGATTGTCACTGGGGGGAGTAAGTTGTGGGCAGACTCCTACACTTGGGATTTGTCTGCAAACACGGATAAGGCCACCTCGGCAAGCAATGGAACGATAACTGTTGCGTTTGGCGGTACAGGTCTTAGTGCTCAGAGAACTTTCATGGGCTTTAAAAGGAACAACACCATGTCTGTTTCCTGCTCTTCTTCTGGATATACCATCACGTCTATCCAGCTCACCTTTGCTTCAGGCTATGCACCGAGTTCAAACCAATTCACATCAGACCCGACTGGCTTAAATGAAACCTGCACAGAGTGGTCAGGCAGTGGATCGTCAAGCATTGTTATCTCCAATCCTGGAGGTGACACACGTATTACCAATGTGACGGTCACCTATTCGTCAACCTCTGCAGCAGAATACAGCTATAGCATTCCGATAGAAGACCTGCGCTTCGAGCACCAGACATACGATCCATCCCGAACAGGTGTTCTCGAACTGGATATTGCTACCAATGGTTGGCAGTCGTACACAAATACCAGTACGACCCCCTATAACTATACGCTCCTGTTGAGTACAGCAGGCAAGACCAGCAACTATATTAGAGTCACCGCAGGTTCTGCTATTCTCACCAAGGTTGTGTTGGTAGGTGCAGACGGAGCAGGTACTTTCCATAATTGTTCTTCATTAGGAACAGATAACTATTCTACGACTGACGAAGACCAGATTGTCTGGATGAATGCCGAAGGTGCCAATACCGCCACTATCAGTTTCACTGCTTCCGACCAGCCTCAGGTCAGTGCTATTTATGTTTTTACAAACACGCCTCTTTCTACAACCAAGCAGGATGTGAAGTTGCGTTTTGACCCCGCTTCTGGTACTGCCGATGCAGATATTACCGACTTCCAGATAGCTGGTCGTGTAAAAGCAACTATCGGCGTAAGCGACAACGGCAATTTCCGTCCGGACGATTTTACTGCTTCCAGTGTTTCCAATTCTGGCAGTGAGGCATCGTTCAACCAGTTCCATATCTCCACCGGGCAGGTAGGTGTCAACACGGGCTCCACTGCTGGTACGGCCACCGTCACGGCAGCCTTCAGCGGCAACCAGTTCTATAATGCTGCTACTTCGGGCACCTATACCCTGACGGTCAATGCGGCAACAGCGACGAAGACCAAGACCATCACCATTAACGACATGCGCATCTCGAAGACGGCCAGTACGGCAGGACTCAATGCTTCTGGCAACGGCCTCGACCGTACGTTGGGTGGTTTCGCTTTTGTCTTTGGCGGTGCCGAGGGTGTTAAGTTCAACAATGGTGACCATATCATCCTGAGAAATTTAGACTCAGGCAATGAGGGTACGATTACCATTACACCACAGGTAAGCACGGGTAGTGTAACTATTAATAAGGTGGTGGTCAACATGATTTCTGGTTACACCGACGGAACGGTGACGGCTACGAAACCAGCAGGTAATATCAGCCTGAGTGGCCAATCCTCCCATACCTTCGATAATGTCAATGCCTCTTCCTTTACGTTGACATCGGTTAGCGGCAATGTTTATATCCAGAGCTTTACCATCTATTACACAGAGAGCGAAGCCGGTGCGCTGAACGATGCGCTGATCACGCCGACCATTACGTTCAGTGAGATTTCAGCTGCCATCACCCCCCCAAGCGACAGCTACACCTCGCCGACCATAGAGACTTCACCCAAGAACTTCGACATCGGCCTCGTCAGCAGTAATGCCAGCGTGGCAACCGTCAAGACCAGTGGCTGGACAACAGCTCCCCTTGTGGCGCTTGCAGGCGAGACAGGTACTGCCACTATCACGGCATCTGCTGCTGCCAGCACTTACTACGCTGCCACCTCCGCTACCTACACTGTGACCTATACTGATGCTTCTGCCGAGAAGTGGGACTTCCGCACGCTTAATGTCAGCAATACCATCAATGCGGACGACTGGACGGCCAGTGGTGACTACTACAATAATAAGTTCACAACCTCTGCGCGCTTCGATGTCGGCACCCCTGGAACTTATGCTACTACAAACCATACGACGTCTCAAATCAATGAATTACGCTTTGGCCGTGACAATAGCAATGGCTTGACAGCAGGACAAATCCGTCTGCACAGCAGTTTCATGACATTTACAAATTCGGCTATTGTCATTGCTGTTCCCGTCGCAGCAGACGACAAGGTCACGGTGACTTTCGATGGTGGAAGCGGAACTACGCAGGCAGGCTTTGACATTGGCAATGCCCAAGTGGAGGGGGATGCCAGTGCTACGGACATCAACTCAGATGATACGCAGAAAACGGTGACGCTGGTGGCACAGGCCGATGGCTACGTGACGCTGAAAGTCAACAAGAGCAAGGTGAAGCTCTACCGTATTCAGAAGAGCACTGAGACTCGCGGTACCCTTGACCTGCGCGACACCAGCAACAGCTATGAGCGGTATGTGGGTACAGGCACGACGTCCAGCACCGACAACCACTTCAGCCACCGTGTCAAGTTTACTCCTTCTGACGGTGCAGCAACCCCCGTGACCTACGCCGCCGACGCATCAAAGTTCCACATCACCTCCTCTGATAATTCTATACTCGATGCCAGCGGTGCGTACGTTGTGGAGAGCTCTTTTGGCACCAGCAGCAGCTTCTACTTTGCCAACATCATTCCGAAGGCTGCAGGAACGGCCACGCTGACCATTACCTTTGACGGTAACGACAGTTACAAGCCCAACAGCTACGTGTCGCAGGTCTACACCGTCTACGGTGCAGGCTCCTTCCGGGTGCAAGCAGACAACCAGAACATCCAGCAGGGACAGTTCTCGGTGGTTAACCCTCTCATTACTGATGCTGACGGCCATGCTCTCGGCATCAGGGCTATGGGTGACGGCTCCGACCGCTACACCACCTACGTCTTAGGCGAGGAGGACGACATACCCGACTATACCGACTACTTTGAATTCACGTTTACAGCAGGTGAAGGCTCGGGTGACAACTACACGAATATACAAGTTGACGCTACGGGTAAGATAACCACCGAGCAAGGTACTCCTGCCGTAGCAGCTGCTGTTGGTGCTACACGCCAGATTACAGTGACGGCAACGCCGAAGAGCGAATATGCCAGTGCTTTTACGACGGGCACGGCTTCCGTCTCCGCCACAGCCACCATCACTATTATTGAAAAGACGCCGGAAGTGCAGTTGGAATTCTATTGGGATGCTGACTGTACTGATGCTCACAAGGTGACGGAGGCTGAATATACAACGGGTGACGACAAACTCAGAACATTCAATGGCGACATTTTTGCTGGCGGATTCCCCAATGGCCGTATGCTCTATGTCAAGGCCAAGAACCCCGGTGACTCCATCTGGTTCTCATATAATCAGAATGCGGATGCTGCTACCATTCCCGCACACCCCTCTTTGGACAAGAAGAAACGCATCTTTGAATACCGCTATGGCGTGCCCATCTATGTGGACGACGATTTCGAAAACGGTACTTCCTATGTGACACTGAACATTGTGGCTACCTCATGGGATGCCGCCACTCAAACTCGCAATTTGAACGGTTCTGTGGCTCGTTTCAAGTTCCCGCTGGTTACTCATGAGCGCCCGGCACAGCCTACCTACGACCCGGTTTCACCCGATGCCACTGCCTCGCTGAACAAAGACGGACGCAAGATTATGAACACTGCTCAGAACGTGGTAGCCTACGGTGAAGGAGCCTCGAAGGGTACGACGGGTGTCAACAACATGGTGTTTGGAAAGTTCTCCACCTCAACGGTCTACACAACTGAGCAGCTTGTCAATGAGAAGACCGTCACCTACCGCTTGGACAACGTGCCTGTGGTGTCTACCGAGGTGGCTAAGCGTCGCTTCACCTCTGTGCAGATACGCAAGGAGACTTCCGACGGCACTTATAACTATGGTGAGTACATCAGTGAGCAGACTTATACCGAATACTGGTATCTGTACGACACCGACCTGCGTATAACCCCCAGTGTTTATAACATCGATGTCAATAATGCCATCGGTTCTGCTCCTACTTACACCGTCACATGGTACAACAAGAAGACGGGTAAGAATCAGGAGGTGGATAGCTATGACGGAAAGATCACATACGAAATAGTTGATAGAAACGGTGCGGCAGATGCCACGCTCGACACTGAGGGTATCGTCCATTCTGGTAGCGACCAGGGTTGGGTTCGCGTCAAGGTGACCTACACGGGTGGCGAACAGCACGGTGGTGTGTCGGGCGAGCCTCAGTACACGAGTACCACTGACAAGTCGGAAGCCTACTACTACGTGTATATCTTCGACGCCCAAAAGGAGCGTCCTACTATTACGCCCGCCACTCGTAACTTCACGGGTAAGATGAACTTTACCATCACGGCACCAGCCAATTGGACTACCTATTATACTTATACCACCGATGGCCCTGAGCCTGCAGACCCGACATCAAGCAGTGCCTCCATTGCTGCGGCCACATATAAGACATTTGAAATAGGTGAAGTGGCAACGGCTGACGGCAAGATACCCCTTGCTGTAGGTGGCGTGCTGAAGGTGAAGGCTATTGCCATTGATCCTTATGATGCCTCTCTTTACAGTGCTGTCGTGTCCGAGTCGTACACCAGAAAGGCTCCGTTGCCCGACCCTGTGTTCGACCCCGACGGTGTGGGCACACCCTACCGTTACAACACTTCGACGCTGACCGTACAGATAGCCTGTGCCTACGCTGGCTCGGTTATCTACTATACCGTTGATGGCACTGACCCTGTCATCGGAAACAGCAACACCTACCGTTACTCTGGTCTGAGTAAGGTAGTCATCTCAGGCAATGTTGGTATCAAGGCTGTTGCGTATGACCCTGTTCAGGAAATATACAGTAATGTGGTATTGTCGTCTTACCAATACTCCGATGAGATGTCCAAGCCTTACTTCCAGATTTCCTACGACGGCGGACAGACATGGTATGGATATGGAACAGAAGATAGCGACTCATGGGTGCAGAATGGCACGAAGTGGTACAACAACCAGGCGCATGCGGTAAAGCCTACCACCCAGATCCGCATCATCGACCCGAACCCTGTCACGGGAACCATCTTCTACACAGTAGATGGCTCTACACCTGCTGACAATTCAACCACGATGATTTATGCTGAAGGCTATCCCTTCACTGTTGCAAAGACGACAACCGGTCGAGCCATTACTATTCTAGAAGATGCCAGCAGTGATGTTTCAACAGCCAACTTCACAATCGCTACTGAGACGTATGGGAACGTTTGGGAGGCTGTCAACGAAACACTGACAGAATCTGACAATAAGAAAGGTATTCACAAGGACGACGGCTTTGTCATATCAACGGTCGAAAACTTGTCTGTTGCGAATACAGGCTCTAAGGTGAATTTGAAATCAATAGCTTCTGGCAACAGTTCTCACATCACCTACGCCCAGCAGTACATCACGGCAACCTTTGGCGGTTATGAGTTGGCATCATGGGAGCAGATGACCATTGCCGATGCCGCTATTGGTGCGCCTATCGACGGTATCGCTCAGTATAATATCAAGAACAGCAACGACACTGGCATAGGAAATGGTAATGCTAAGGATGAGAATCTTGAGAACTATAACCACATCTACTCGTACAAGACGGAAGCAGACAAGAAAAACACAGGTTCCGTTACTGCTGCGACGACACACGAGAAGACCTTTAGGGTACCCGCCACGGGTGGCTTCGTACGCTTTGAGCCTGAGAAGGACGGCGACCTGACCATCTGGTGTCTGCAACAGGGAGCCCTGCTCTACGAGGACGACCAATATTTCATTCCCAATGTACTCCGCATCCGTCCTGTATATATGGTAGATGAACAAGGTAATAGTTTGAAAGTGAAGACAGTCAATGGTGTTCCGCAGCTCTGGAGTTCAGCCCGACTGAGTGAGAACTGGGCAAGGATTCAGGCTACTGCCGCCAGCAACAGCTGGAAGAACTCAAAATGGAAAGGTCCTAAGAGCGATGATTACAATGATACTGATGAAGATTACGTACAGTTCGTCAGAGTCAGCGATGGTACGATTTTCAATACAGTAACAGCGGACGATAATCATATTATTATTACAAATCTGTCAGCTATTCCTGACGGTGCAGACAAGACGAAGTATTACAAGAAACTTGTCAACAAAGGTCCAAACAGAACAGAGACAGCAGCTATCTACCAGCTCTACAAGGCCGACCTCGACAATAACCACGTCAACATCGGTGATCCCATCAAGCCTTTTGCCATCCATACAGGTACTACGATATCGATGAACGATGCACAGCTGGTGGATGACAGCGATGATGGAACAGGCTACGTCCTGGCTTCCGGAGGCTATGCCAAGTACACCTTCGAGGTGAAGGCAGGTAAGTCCTACTACTTCTTTGCCCAAGGCTCAAAGATTGGTATCCGCGGATTCCAGTTCGTTTCTACAGAGTCGGGGACACGTCCTGAGGTATCTCTGGATGCTGACGGCACCCGCTTTAAAGTAGGAGAAACTTTTTATACTCCTGCTGAGCTAAAGACTGCTTTTGCCGACACACCAGTAAATGTGACTATCAATCGAACTATCAAAAAAGACCAATGGTCAACACTCGTACTTCCGTTCAGTGTCAGTGCAACGCAACTTGAGAAGTTGTTTGGCGATGGAACAGGTACACGTGATGGCGCACCGGAGATAGAGCACTATAAAGATATTGTCAGTCCTAATACTGTCGTGTTCAAGCGTCATAAGTATCAGATGATAGTCGCTGGTACTCCTATTCTTATTTGGTCTGAGAAGGAAGTCACTAATCCTAAGTTCGAGGGGGTTCAGATTGAAGTCGATGAAGTAGAGTCCATGACTGGTCTGACAAGCGATGAGTACTCATTCGTTGGTAATTTCGTAAAGACAGATGGTGCAATGCATCAGTATGACTACTACTTTGGCAAGAATGATGGTAAGTTATATAGATATACAGGTACTGCAGATATCGCTGTCAATGGTTCTATTGCATGGCTGCGTCCAAAGACTCCAAGTGCATCCAGAACGTTGTCATTAGCATTTACTTCTATTGAAGATGACTTAGACACTGACAGCGGCTCTACAACAGGTATCATCGAGATTGTCAATGACAACATCTTCAATGGTTATAATAGCCAAAAGGCTGGTAAGGGAGTTGTCTATAACCTGAAAGGTATGAAGGTGAGCGATGGTTCACTGGAGAGTTTGCCTAAGGGTGTTTATATTGTGAACGGAAAGAAAGTTGTAGTTGATTAATAGATTGAGTATATGAAAAGAACGTATATAAAGCCAGAGGTTTTTCTTCTCGACGAAGGAATAGAAACATCTATCTTGGTGATTTCTGGATTAAATAATGAAGCCACTGAGAAAGAAAACGGTGGGATAGGTGGTGAAACACCCAGCGGAGAAGGAGGTGGTGGTCCTGGTGCTCGCGGAGGTTCATTGTTTGAAGATGATTACGACTTTTGACACGACATCAATAGTAGTTGCATCCCGCCCAGGCACTCAAGCTTGAGCGGGATTTTTTACGCCGCAAAACCTTGATTTGTATCATTTTGAAACAAATCAGCGGAATTGTTTGGAAGTATCAAATAAAGTTTGTAGCTTTGCGGCAGAATAAAAAAATGAATGCTATGTGTAGAGTAACAGTAGAGATAAATCAAGATGTACTGCGGAACATGCGTCCGGACTTGGACAGTATGGCTGCCATCCGCCTATGGGCACAGAAGATAATTGACCAGCATATCCTGCAGATGGAGGCAAAGGGTAATGCTGAGTTTGATGATATCTGTTCGGAAGATATAGGTTTGTATCTTCAGCCTACGGATTTGCGCAATCTTGAGTTAGTAGGTGAAGAGGCGGAGACAGTAGACCTTGAGACGGCACGTGCTATGCTTCATCAGACAATCCGAGAAGAATACGCCAAGGCATGAAGAGCTCACAGGGGGGCTGTCCCCCTGTGAGGTTAAGCAGACTTATCAACCACACCCCGGAGTGCGTGTCATATTACCCCTGTGAACATAAAAAATGAGGACACTTCGAAATGTAACTTTTTCCCTTCCTTCTTTTTCTCGATAAATCGTTTGGTTGTTTCGGTTTTTCTTTCTAAATTTGCAATCGGAATTAGAATAGAAATCAGGGGAGAGTACATGAGTAGCAAGGAATGTCTTAGAATGTTTTCACACAATTTGTTTTGGGATGTTGACACATCCCAATTGATGATGAACACTCATTCTTCATACATCATTCAACGCGTCTTGGAATACGGGCAAATGAATGACTGGAGGCTCATCAATCGCTATTATGGGCTTGACAAGATTGTGGAAGAGTGCAAGCAGATGCGTTCTCTTGACCCTGTTTGTCTTTCTTTTATTTGTACTATATCTCACACTAAGCCAGAGGAATACCGATGCTATCATTTCAGACAATCGACCCCAACACCTTGGAACTCTTGAAGACACTGGCTCAGGCTCCTATTTTGAGTAATATGCGTCTTGTAGGCGGAACTGCACTCGCTTTGCAATATGGTCATAGGCGTTCAGTTGATTTGGATTTTTTCGGCCAAACAACAGAGAGTGTTGAAGAATTGTCTGAAGCATTAAAGGAATACACAGGAGGCCTAACTTTGTTGTCTGCATCAAAGACTATAAGAGTCTATAGAATCAGGGATGTCAAGGTTGATATTGTCAACTATAATTATCCATGGATAGATGAAGCTTTAAAGGAAGAAGGTTTAATGCTCGCCTCTCCTAAAGACATTGCTGCCATGAAGGTAAATGCTGTTATGGGGCGTGGCACCAAGAAAGACTTCATAGACATCTATTTCCTGTTGCAACACTATTCCTTTGAGCAGTTAATGCGCTTTTATTTGGAGAAATATGCTGACGGCACTGTATATCGAGCCCTTATGAGTATGACTTATTTTGGTGATGCCGATCCACAGCCAATGCCTTACATGTTTGTCAATGTCACTTGGGAAAGCATAAAAGAAAAGATTTTACTGGAGGTGGAGAGATACACCCGGCAAAACAGCTAATGTCTTTGACCTCACAGGGGGTCTGTCCCCCTGTGAGGTCAGAAAGCGTCAGTCGAAATCCCAGGCTGTTACGTAGTTGTCAAAGGCCAGACCATCCGTTGGACCGAATTTGGCGAGGATGGCCTCATCTTCGACGGCGACGAGCTACGTAGCTCATTGCCGTCGAGCTTTATCTTCGTCGATAGCGAGCCTTATCTTCGTCTGTCACGAGGGACTGGATGTGATTGTGAAAATAATATCATTTGGCATATGTAATAATGTCCTTCACCTTTCACCTTTTATGCTATTCTTTTGGTTTCCAATAGTTTAAGTGGTGAAGGCAACCTTCACCTTACATTCACCTTTTAGGCTGTTTTATGGTACAGAAGTCTACAATCGCTATAGAAAACAACGTATTCGCCTTATTTACAAGAAGTTTACGAATAACAACATTGACTGGAACTTACAGTTTCCATTGGGGGAACTTATAGTTTCCATTGAGGAAACTCGCAGTTCCCTCATGATATTACGTTGGAAACTACTTAAAATAAATGTTAACAAAATGATTAAACCAGAGTGAAAAGCTAGAAAAGATGAAGGCTTAATCGGAAATGTGAATGCTGCCTTCACGAATAATTGCCTATAGTACAGGACATTAACTTCAAAGGTGAAGGGTGAAGGCTACTTTAAAGATTTTTCTGATGAAAAAAAATGCAATAACATCAAATGTGCCATTCCATTATTTATTGCAAATATAATAATTACAATTGTAATAAAAATGGTTTCACTCGTCATTTTGGCATTATTTAACAGGAATACCCCCCTCCTTTCCAAGGAGGGGGGAAAGGAGGGGGGAGGTTAAATTTCTTTATTTCAGCAGCTCTTCCGGGTAGGTGGGCATGGCGCCATTCTGTGTGCAGACATAGGCACTGACCTGAACGGCGGTGCGATGGGCCTCGGGAACGGACTTGCCGTTGAGGATGCTGCCGACGAAGGAACCCGTGAAGGAGTCGCCAGCGCCGACGGTATCAGCCACCGTTACTTTCGGCGTCTCTTGGAAGGAGACGTGGCCGGGGGTGAAGACGTAACTGCCATTAGTGCCGCAAGTGAGGACGAGCATGTCGAGGTTATACTTGCCAAGGATGAGCCAGCACTTGTTCTCAATATCAAGACCGGGATAGCCGAACATACGGCCTATGAGCACCAGTTCCTCGTCGTTAATCTTCAGGATGTTGCAGCGTTGGAATGATTCGCGCAGAATCTCATGGGTATAGAACTGCTGGCGAAGATTAATATCAAATATTTTCAGACAGTCATCGGGCGTTGCGTCGAGGAACTTCTGGATGGTCGTGCGGCTGACTACGTTGCGCTGGGCCAGCGAGCCGAAGCAGACGGCACGGCAGTTGCGTGCAATCTCGGCGATGTCGTCGTCGAAAGGTATGTTGTCCCAAGCCACGTTTTCCTTGATATCGTATGTGGGTATGCCTTCCTCGTCAAGCTGCACCTGGACTGTTCCCGTGGGGTAAGGCACACGTGGAAGCAGGTCGTTCAGACCATGCTCCTTCAGGGCCTCAATGGTCTCGTCACCCAGTTTGTCGTCACCCAGTGCACTGACGGCAATGGTGTTGTTCATACCTAAGAACTGCCCGGCATGATAGGCGAAGTTGGCGGGTGCGCCACCCAGTTTCTTACCTTCGGGAAGTACATCCCACAGGACCTCTCCGAGTCCTACAACATAACGTTTCGTATTCATATCCTTTATTATTTATCAATTTTCAATTATCATTTAGGCCGAAGGCCGCAATTAGTGTTTTACTTGTGGAATATAGGTGAAGAGATAGATGACACCGACAGCCATCACAGCCACTGCTCCGGCCTGCCCCATGGCATCGCTCATGAATCCCATGACAAGCGGGAAGACGGTACCGCCGAAGAGGCCCATAATCATCAGTCCAGAGACCTCGTTCTGCTTGTCAGGCACTGAAAGCAGCGCTTCAGAGAATGCCATTGAGAAGATGTTCGAGTTGCCGTAGCCCACGAGGGCGATAGCCGTGTAGAGCATCATCTTCGACTCGCCGCCAAACATCAAGACCATTGAAGCGGCCATCAGGCAGACGCTGATGATGAAGAACCAGCGCGTCTTCAGCACGCGGAGGAAGAACGAGCCCGTCAGCGCACCGATGGTACGGAAGATGAAATAGAGCGAAGTAGCGAAGGCAGCCTCGTTGAGCGTCATGCCCACACGCTCCATCAGCAACTTCGGCGCTGTGGTATTGGTACCTACGTCAATGCCCACATGACACATGATGCCGAAGAACGACAGCAGCACGATGGGCTTGGACAACAGCTTAAGACAGTCTTTGTAAGAATTGAAGAATTGAAGAATTGAAGAATTGAAGTTCTTCTCTGCTCCTCCCTTCCATTCTTCCATTTTTCCATCTTTCAATTCTTCATAAATCGGTGTCACCCACAGCAGGATGGAAGCCAGTATGCCGACCACGAAATAGACCACGAACAGCACTTTCCAACCATAGCCAAACGTTGGCATCATGGCTGTAGCACCCCACATGGCCAGATAGGGAGCGAGGAACGAGGCGATGGCCTTGACGAACTGGCCGAAGGTCAGCGTCGATGCCAGGTTCTTGTCACCGATGATGAGCATGGCTAACGGGTTGATGCTGGTCTGCATCAGTGCGTTGCCGATGCCGAGCAGCGAGAAGGCCACGAGCATCACGGCGAAGCTCTCGCCGAGCAGCGGTATGAACAGCGACACGACGGTGACGATGAGCGAGAGCAGGACGGTATTCTTACGGCCAATCTTGTTCATCAGCATGCCCGTAGGTACGCTGAAGATGAGGAACCAGAAGAACACTAACGAGGGGAAAATGTTGGCGACGGAGTCCGTCAGTCCCAAGTCTTCTTTCACATAGTTGGAGGCAATGCCCACCAGGTCCACGAAGCCCATGCAGAAGAAGCAGAGCATCACGGGAATGAGATAAATGGATTTATTTTGATTACCCATAACGTATAATGTTTAATCTTTAATGTTTAATGTCGTAGATTGTGGCTTTGCCGCCCTTTACCTTGATATTATTATAAGGCTCCGAAGGGAACACGAGGTTAGTCATCGCCATCTTGCCGTCGGCGTCGAAAGCCTCAATACTGCAGCGGTCGATGAAGATGCGCAGCTGCTTGATCTGTCCGTAGGTGGGAGCCTCGGTCACTACGGGGAATGCCTCGCTGAAACTTACGTTGCCGCTCTTCGTGCGGTCCATCGTGAACTTCTGCTTGGCGCCGTCGTAGCGCATAATGACCTGCTCGCCCTTCATGTTCGACAGCACAATCTCAGTCTGGCTCTTCGCATCGACGATAATCTCGCAGGACTCTGTCGGTTTCTTCAACTTGGCGCCGCGCACAGCCAGCATCTCCTTTGAGGGCGTCACGCTGACATAGGTCTCTTCGCCGCAACGGAACAGTCCGAGGTCGCGGGGAATGGAGTTGGCCGAGCGGAACTGCTGCGTCGGCACTTGGTTGGCGTACTGCCAGTTCGACATCCATGCCAGCACCACACGACGGTTCTCAGGAGCGTTGTAGAACGACACCGTAGCATAGTGGTCCTTGCCGTAGTCCAGCCATTTCGTCACTTTCGGCATCGACTCGCACGTAAACTTCCTGCCGTCGAACTGTCCCACGAAATACTGAGTAGCTGAGCCACCGAACGGTCCGCCGGGGTTGATATTGCAGATGAGCACCCAATTACCTTCAACTTTTCCATTCTTCAATTCTTCAATTTTAAACAGGTCCGGGCACTCCCACACGCCACCGTGGTTGCCGTACTCTTTGCCGAACGAACTCTCGTACTTCCACGACTTCAAGTCCTTCGACGAGTAGATGCGCATCTCTTGTCCGGCTGCCAGTATGAGGTTCCATGCCTTGATGTCCTCGTTCCAGAACGGGCGCGGGTCGCGGAAGTCAGCCACGTCATTGGTTGTCAGCACCGGGTTGCCGCTGTATTTCTCAAACGTCCGGCCACCGTCCTTCGACACGGCCAGCGACTGCGTCTGGTGGTGTCCGGCCGATGTGTACATGGCCACCACGTCATCGCCGTTGGTCACGCACGACCCGCTGAAGATGCTGCCTAACCAGTCCATCTCGATAGCAGTAGGCTGTGCCTCCCAGTGTATCAGGTCCTTCGAAGTGGAGTGTCCCCAGGTCATGTTCTCCCACTGGCTTCCGTAGGGGTTCCACTGGTAGTACAGGTGCCATACACCGTCCTTATAAAACATACCATTGGGGTCATTCATCCAGCCATACAGGGGCGTATGGTGGTACGCGGGGCGGAAGCGCTCACGGTTGGTTGTGTCGAACGTGTTGGAGAACTTCATCTCTTTCCAGCACACAAACTCGCCCACGGCACCTTTCTGGCGGCGGTCGCCGTGGAACTCAATGTCCAGCAGCGTAGCCCCCTTCAGTTCCAAGGGTACATAATAGTCTACACGGTCGATAGCCAACTTCACGTTCAGGCGTTTCGCCAGCTCGTTACGTCCGTCCAGCACGGCAATGGCCGCAATGTCCTCACTCTCCTGCACGGGCATCAGCAGATACTTGTTGCCCTGTTTCACCTTCAGCATGGCATGACTGTCACCAAGCACTGTCACCTTGACCTGTGCCTGCATGGTCAGCGCCAGCATCACGGCCGTCAGCATCAATAAACACTTTTTCATTTCAAATCAAGTTTTAAGTTTTTACGATTTCTGCCGCAAAATTACCCTTTTCCTCCATAAAACCCTATAAATAATGATACAAATACTAAGAAAAAACGTTCATTGCAACAAATTTGTCAGCAATGAACGCTTTTTTGTTTCATCAACGGAACCGCCCAAGCATCCGTCTTAGATGCCTGGGCGGGAACCTAAAAAACAATCATCTTCCTAACTAACTAACCAACTAAATATGAATCAAAATGTAACAGTTTAGATTGACATCAGGTATTCGACGCTGTTCTTGGCGAGCTTGAGGATGTTGGACTGGCAAGAGTTGTTCTTGGGATTGGCACTCTTGTCAGGCGTACCGTCCTCGTTCTTCATCGAGAACTCGCAGCCGCCATTGCCGATGCAGAGCACGGTGCCTGCGCCTTTCTGGAATCCATCGGGAGCCTTCGGAGCACCCTTTGCCTCCCAGACGTTGAGCTGTGAAACCCAATTGACCTGGCTGTCCCATGTACCGAGAGGATAGATGCCATACTCTTCGGTCAGCACGTTATAGCACTCCTCAGAAGTGTTGTCAAGACCTGTCAGCTTTGTCGGGATGTCGAAGAACAGGCAGTTGTGGTCTTCGGTCCATCCGGCACCCTTCATGGCGATGGCCTTGAAACAGTTGTCGTTCAGCTTCTCTGTCGGGATGCCCGCATAAATGGGATGCGTGCTGAGGTCCTTCGAGAACGAGCCTGTGTTCAGGCATACACCCATCTTCCATGTGTCGGGATTCCATCCGCCAACACCGCAGCCGAAGGCGTTACTGACGCCGCGCAGCAGCGAGGTCGGGAGGCGGTTGATGGCTCCGATGTAAGGCACGGCATGCGACCACAGCAGTAGGTTGCCACCATTCTTCACGTACTGCTCGATGACGGGAGCAGCATTGCGAGCTACATCGGAGAAGTTCCAGATGTCGTCGGGATTGCCTGTCTCAAGGTCACGCAGCCAGAAGAGCATACGATAGTCGGCGATGTCCTCGTAAGTGCTGATGTTGCCGAAGAAGATGTATTCGCCCTTGGGGTAGTTCTCGTGGAACCACAGCCAGGCGCTGGCCTCGTCGTCGTCGCCGTTGGCAATGAGTTCCTCAGGTGTAGCATATTCTGACAGGAAAGCGGGAATCTTGCCGCCGACTTTTCCTGAGCCATAGATAGGCAGAGCCTTGCCTTCAGCGTTCTGGGCAATGAGCGTTGCCTCCCAGCGCTCCTTCATCTGCACATTCTTCAAGAGATAAGACGTGCCGTTGACTGTCTCCTCAATCACTCTGCTGCCGTCGCCATTCACCAGTTTCAGGATGTATGACGTGGCATCGCTGCTGGCTTTCCATGTGACCTGCATATCGCGCTGGTCGTCGCTGATGTCGATTTGCTCAAACTTCAAATCGCTTGGAGCCGAGGCACCAGGGCGTGTGTAGCTGGTCATCACGCCATTCGAGAGTGCATCGTCGGTAGTGTACTTAAACAGGAACTCGTAGAGCTGGTTGGTTTCCAGGTTCTTGAGCGTGAACGAACCGGAAGGACATGGCGTGAGTGCCTGCATCTGGGTGCCGTTCTTATAGACGGCCACACTCATCACTGCTCCCTGAGAGCTCTGAGGCCACGTAATCGTCTAGTCGTAATTATTGTCACCACTTGGTGTGCCGTTGATTGCTGTCACATCGGGACTGGCAATCTGCATCTCACCTGATCCTGGGAGGTCTCTGTCCTGACAAGCTGCGAAACCACACATGACGCAGATTGCACAGATTAATTGATATATCTTTTTCATAATTCTTAACTTCTTTAACTTCATTAACTTCTTTAACTCCTAATTAGTATCCCTTATTCTGATGATAGAGTCCTTGTACATAGTTCATCTGGTTAGATGCTATGGGGAAGTATTCGTTCTTGCCAGCGGTAAAGAAGGCAGCACTATAGTACAGAGCATAGGTCTGAGAGTCGTACTCGTCGGTCTTCTCCGACTCGAAGTACTTGTTCAGTGTAGTAGAGAGCAGTCCCCAGCGACGGAGGTCGAAGAAGCGATGTCCCTCCATGGCCAGCTCTACGCGACGCTCCCAGCGCAGGGCCTTGCGGGCATCGTCCTTGGAAGCAAAACTGCCATAGAGTGCGATGTCGCACTGATCCTTGGCATAATTGATGAGCGAGGTGCCACTGATGTCGCGCTTGGCGCGGCTGCGGATATCGTTGATGATTTGCAGGGCCTCACCATTGAAATCGCCCTTCTCAATCAGAGCCTCGGCACGCATCAGCATCACGTCGGTATAGCGCAGCACGTAGTCGTTGACACCGAAGGCCTGCCAGGGCATGTCGTAGTCCTCACCCTTCGAGCGTTGCGGAACCTCCTTCATCGAGCAATAGTAACCGTAGGTGTTGGGGGTACGGCTGTTGGCCTTGGTCAGCGTGTACTGTGCCTCATACTTATAAGGATAGGTGGGCATGCCTACGGTGTGGAACAAACGGGGATCATATTTATATTTTGTATCGGCACCATTGATGACAATGGCATTGTGGTCTGCATCGAAATCGTCCATAGGCAGACCATTGCGGGTCTTGAAGGCATTGACCAGGTTCTGCGACGGCTTGTGGAAGTCCCAGCCGCACGACCAGATGCCCCAAACACCATTCAGCATGTTCGACCAGTTGGCACGGCCATATTTCGTTCCGTCGTCAGCCCTGTTGGAGTGCTGCACGGCAAAGATGCTTTCTACGGAGTTGGCATAGTCTTGCAGGAAGATGTGTCCGTAGGTGTCAAGATAATCGTAAGGTGAATTTTTCACAACCTCAGTATAGTCTATGACCTTCTGGATTTTAGCCTGGTCAACATGGCTGTAACCCGTGGTAGCTTCGTAGCCGTCGCCGTAAGCCCAGTTCAGGTAGCACTTGGCGAGATAGGCAGCGGCAGCAACCTTGTGAGCACGTCCGGTAGTGCCTGGAGCAGCCTCGGCCAGATTCTCGTAGGCAAACTGGAAATCGTCGATAATCTGCTGCATAATCTGGTCGTGCGAGCTCTGCGGGCAAGCTTCGATGTCGGCATTGGTCATACCTTCGGTGATGAAGGGCACCTCGTACCACATCTGCTGCAACTTGTAGTAGAAATGGGCGCGGAGGAAGCGCACCTCTGCCATGAACTGGCGATTGGCGGGAGTGTCCTCTGCCGTGGTCAGCGATTCGATGGCACGGTTGCAACGTGAGATGGCGCTGTAAAGCTGATACCATAGTTCGTCGAACTCACCACGGTCGGGCTGCAAGGTAGAAAAGATTTCCATGGGGTGATAGCCCGTGTCGTTCTCACCAGAGCCGCCTTTCAGACAGTCGTCGGCACTCATGTCGCCGTAGGGCCAGAGGTTAAAGGGATAGGAATACCAGTCGTCGCCTAACTTGGCGTAAGCAGCAGTGACCAGCTTGTCGGGACTTGAATAGGCTGTTTCTTCGTCCAGCGTACCCTGTGGCTTCACATCGTCAACGGTACAGGAAACACAGAGGACACTGAGAAGGCAGAGGCCACAGAGTGCATAAATGCTTTTATATATCTTGGTAATCATAACTTCAATTCTTTAATTCTTCAATTCTTCAATTCTTATTGCGGTAGCAAATTTTTCACTTTTCACTATTCACTTTTACCTTCTTAGAATCCCACTTGAATACCGAACGTGAAGGAGGCGGTGTGAGGATAGTCCCATGCTGTATTCTCAGGGTCAGAGCAGGTCAGAGAGCTTGACTTGATGAGCAGGAGATTGTCGCCAGAGAGATAGATGCGGGCACTGGAGAGCAATAGTTTCTTGGCCACGGAAGTGGGCAACTTATAACCTAACTGCAAGGTACGCATCTTGGCGTAAGAACCGTTCTCCACGAAATAGGAAGACATACGGCCTTCGTCGGCACCATTCGATGTGGTCAGGGCGGGAATCATAGAACTGCTGTTGGCAGGTGTCCAGGCATCAATCAGGCGCTCACCCTTGTTAGAGCCAGCATCGGTAATACTCCAGAAGTCGGTCTGATATTTTTGGTTGTTGATGACATCGACACCAGCAACGCCCTGCCAGAACATCGTAAAGTCGAAGTTCTTATAAGCAAGGTTGACGTTGATACCGTATGAGAAATTGGGTACGGGATTGTATATCCATGTGCGGTCAGCCTCGTTAATCTTGCCGTCACCATTGAGGTCAGCATATTTCAGACCACCGACACGGGCACCGGCCTGTCCATGGGCAAGCACATCCTCGCGGCTCTGATACAGTCCTTCTACTACATAACCGATGAGCGAACCATAAGCCTTCTCGTCCTGGGCCAGGTTGTGGTAGTCGTTATGCTCGTAGGAGTTCTTCGAGTTCTCCGGCAGGTAGGTCACCTTGGAGCGGAAGAAATCGACGTTGCCCGTGATGTCGTAAGACAGTCCGTATGCCGTAGTGTGGCGATAGCCTAAATTCAGCTCCATACCCCAGTTCTTCAGCGTGGGACCGTTAATCCAGGTCTGGCCGCCAAAGCCGATGGCTCCGAGGAAGGCGGGTTGCACGAGCATGTCTTTAGTCTCCTTGAAGAATAAGTCGTATGAACCGTAGAGGTCGCCGCCGAAGAGCGAGAAGTCAGTACCGAAGTTCCACTGTGACGACTGCTCCCACTTCAGGTCTTCATTGGCCGACTGGCTCTTGAAGTAACCAGAGGGGAATGTGCCTGAACCCTGTAGGTTGACATCGTAGGCGGTGGAGTTCTCACGGTCTGAGCCGTAGTTGGCGATATAGAGTCCGTAGTGGGCATTGTTCGAGTTCATACCCTGATTACCCGTTACGCCATAGCTGACGCGGAGCTTCCAGTCGCGCAGCCAGTCGGCATCGATGTGCTTGGAGATACGATAACCGAGAGATGCCGAGGGGAAGAAACCATACTGGTTGTTCTTACCGAAACGGCTGGAGCCGTCGTAACGCATGGTGACTGAAGCCAGCAGCTGGTCGTTCCAGTTGTAGTCAATCTTGCCGAAGTAAGACATCAGCTTGTACGAGTCGCCGCCACCCGTAATGGTCTGGATGCCTGTACCGGCACCGGGCCACATATAGTCTAAGGTCTCAAGAGGATAGTCCTCACGGCGTGCAGAGAAGTCGATGCCGTAGTCGCGATGATGCTCAATACCGGCCAAGATGTTCAGGTTGTGATTCTCCGCAATGTCGAAGTTGTACTGCAGAGTGTTCGACCACGTCCACTTGGTGCTGTGGTTCTGCGACATCGTGCTGGCACTGACGTTGTTCTTCACGACGTCCGAATCGAAAGTATGCTGCAACGAACGGATGTAGCCGTTGGTGTAGTCGATACCGAAGTTGGAGCGGAAGAGCATGCCCTTGACAGGTGTGATGTCAACGTAGGCATTGGCAAAGATGCGCCACTTCTTCAAGCGGTTGTCCTTATTATGATAGAGTTCGCGCATCGGATTCTGACGGTCGCTCATGCCACCTACAGGACCTGAGAAGGTCTCGCCGTCGATTTCATAGACAGGCAGCGTCGGAGCCATCTTGAGGGCATTCTCCAATGGCGCACAATCTACACTGTTTGAATAAGAGAACTGTGCATTCTCGCCGACGCTGATAATGCTGTTGAGCTTATAGCTGTTGTTGAAGCGGGCCGAGAAGTTCTCGAAGTCGGTATGCTTCAGCACACCTGTAGCCTTCTTGTAGCCGAAAGAGAAGAGCTGTGAGGTCTTTTCGCTGGCCTTCGAGAAAGCGATGTCGTAGTTCTGGGTGATGCCGGTACGTCCGATTTCATCTACCCAGTCGGTATCGCTGTACGGCATGGTCTGCTTGGCGTTCATAAAACCGTCATAGTAGCCCCCTACGCTGTATGACTCCATGGCACCAGTAGCAGGATTGTAAACCGTGATAGGCGTGCCACCGTCAGCCTTCAACGACAGGCCGTAGTTCTGAGCATAGTCATGGGGGTTCTTGCCGTCGTTCAGGGCAGCCTGAACCAAAGCAGTTGCATACTGCTGACTGTTCAGGAGCTTCATCTTCTGAGTCATCCACGAGGCAGATACCGAGGCATTGAAGTCGATACTGATCTTGTCGCCCTTCTTGCCCTTCTTGGTGGTGATGACAATCACACCGTTAGCAGCACGGCTTCCGTAGATAGAGGCAGAAGCAGCATCCTTCAGCACCTGCATAGTCTCAATGTCGTTGGCATTCAGGTTGTTCATAGAACCACTGTAAGGCATACCATCTACTATATAAAGAGGTGCCGTACTTGAACCACCCATCGAGCCGATACCGCGGATGTGTACATCAGCCTCGCCGGAAGGAGAACCGTTCGACCTGATGGTCATACCGGGTACTTTTCCTTGCAATGACGACATCGGGTCGGTGTTGCTGCTCTTGAAGTCTTTGGTCTCTACGACACCTACAGAACCTGTCAAGTCAGCCTTGCGCTGTACCTGATAACCAGTCACTACTACTTCGTTCAGCAATTGGGCATCGCTTTTCAACTCTACCTTCATGCCATTGGCTGCAGGCTGCTCTTGTGTCTGATAGCCGATGTAGGAAAACACCAGCGTCTTGCCGGCTTCTACCTTCAGCGTAAAGTTACCGTCGAAGTCGGTCACAGTACCATTGGCTGTACCTTTCTCCATGACCGTCGCACCGATGACCGGACCCATTTCGTCGGTCACCATACCAGTGATTTCCTGTTGCGCGTACATTATTGTACACAGCATCATGGTTAGGAAACTCAGAATGAATCTTTTCGTTTGTTTCATTTGCTTTTTACGTTTTTAGTTAATACTCTTGTTTCACAATTCTACCGCAAAAGTACGCACTAATCTTATATCTATATTGAAAATATCGTTCACACCATGCAAATTATGTTGCAATGTAACATTTTTGCGATGGAATGAACGATAATTTTTATTTCTTTCCTACGAGCTTATACCTTTAGGTGTAAGAAGTCTCTATTTTTTGACGTCGCCAGGCAGTGTGCCGAACTCCTCCTTGAAGCATTTTGTAAAATAGGATGGTGCGGTGAATCCCACCTGATAGGCTATTTCGCTAATAGAAAGGTCGGAGGTGAGCAGCAGCTGGTAGCCCCGATTGAGGCGTGAGGTGCGCAGCAGTTCAACAGGCGACGACCCAGTGACGGCTTTCACCTTGCGGTAAAGCTGGACGCGGCTCAGGTTCATGTCGGCGGCAAGGTCTTCAACGCTGACTTCGCTGTCGGCCAAACGGGCCTCAATAACCTCCTTGAAATGGGTGACGAAATGCGAGACGGCAGCAGGCTCGTTCACATCGGCGTCCTTAGCAGCCTCAGGGTACTCAGCCTCGACCACCTCATCGTCATCCTCCACCTTCTGCTCGTCACTCGTCGATATCTTGATATCTTCTGGTTTCATGTTCCAAAGTGTGTTCACCACACGCTCCCGTTGCAAGGCTATCTTGCGCAGACGGTACAGATAAAATAACACAAGCACCACAACCAACAGCACTATCATGACTAACGCAAGCCAGTTCACTAAACGTTGGGAATCCAGCTCACGCAAATAGTTGTCGGCCTTGTCATGTAACAAATCCAGACGGTCTGCCTGTCGCATCAACTCCTCGCCCTGCATAAGCAGCACTTTGGCATTGTCATGCGTCACCAAGGCCGACATCAGCATGGTCTCCTTCTTGTAGGGTTTCCCTTCGAGAATATTAACGGCCAACTCGATAATCTGGTCACCATGTGTCGGATAAATGTACGAGGCGTCGAGCAAAGAGTCGCGCACTAACTGTATGCCGCCATTCTTACCCGGCAGACCGTCAATGCCACAATAAAGTGTTGAGTTTAAAGTGTTGAGTTTAGAGTTTGCTACCGCCTTTCGGGCTCCCATCGCTGTGCGGTCGTTAGCACCAAACACCAAGTCTACGCGTACCTCTTTATTATTGTCGAGCCATTGCTTCGTAATTTCGTAGGCTGTCGACTCTGTCCAGTCACCCTGCAACGAGCCCACGACCTTGATACCCGGCGCTTCCTTGATGGCATCCAAAAAGCCTTTATGGCGCTCGATGGAGGGTGACGAGCCTGCTAATCCTTTAATCTCTAACACCGTTCCCTGTCCATGAAGCCGTGAGACTATGTACTCGCCCATGACATGGCCCATCTCGTAGTTGTCGGCACTGATAAAGGCGGTATATTTCTGTGAACTGGTCTTGCGCTCGAAGACAATCACAGGGATACCTTTGTCGTACGCACGATCGATGGCAGGCGAGATGGTCTGCACCTGATTGGGGGCAACAATGAGCAGGTCGATGCCGTCATTCAAGAGACTGTCAATCTGCTGCACCTGCCGCTCGTCGCTGTCGTAGGCCGCAGCGAACTTCAACTCCACATTATCGTGGAAATAAGCTCCCATACGCAGCTCCGCATTCTGCTTGTCGCGCCACACATCAGCAGAGCATTGTGACACACCAATGCGGTACTTCACCTTGTTCCCCGAACAAGAGACAAGCACTGCCACCAATAGAAATAAATAAATCACCTTTTGTCGCATGTCCGGTTCTTTATTTTAGGTCTTCGTTATTCAAGCGTAATCGCATCTTAATATTGATACGACGGCAAAGATACAAATAAGTAAGGAAAAAAGCAAAAAATCATCAAAAAAATTTGCTTTTATCAAAACTAATGCCTACCTTTGCATTGAATAGTACTTGTTTACAAGGCATCCCTCCGTGGTGCATGCGAGCACTGGCGGCGCCTTTAGACAATACTTGCAGTATAGGTTTCACTGGGTCATTATAAAATCGGATTATTCACCATACTTCTTTGCATGTTGACATGCAGAGGACATGAATAAGTAATGAATAAACGGTTAAGCCAATGGCCTCAATATATCAAGACATAGCAAGCAGTCCTTTTCAGGATTTCAGTCCGCCCAAAACGATGGGCAACGGGCTGAAGTCAAAGACTGTGCTCATGGACTTTATTCGCCCCGAGGCTGCCCCCAAGCTTGACGACATCTGCAAAGACCTTGACCGCATGCTTGTCAAAGAAGCATCAGGAAAAAACCTGCTGGAATTTGACGTTGAACCCGGCGACAACGGACGCCCTGCCAAATACAACAAACAATATGTTTACAACATCCTGGATCAGATAGTTCCATTGTTAGAAGTCAACCAGACGTTTTTCTTCTGGTGGGTGGCTACAAAGACCAATCTGGCTGACAAACAAAGCACCGTGAAAACCATGCATAAACGCGCCGTCGCTATGAGATAGGGTACATTTGGGGGACAACGAAGTACACACCCGAGCCTCAAATAAGGTCCAAACAAGGTTACACCGCTGCTTGCGGGGTAAGGCTTTTTGCCCTACCTTTGCACCAGCGATACCGGTATTCGCTAAGAGTTAACAAACAATGTTTCACTTAAAGCGAATAAACTTATGAAAAGACCAAACTTTCAGCTGACACCGCACTTCAGC
>JAEEGK010003632.1_pt1 | contig 38310 bp, 30 predicted proteins | sample 8958771 | NCBI WGS metagenome assembly JAEEGK01 (sample SAMN16246547, study PRJNA631951) | gut metagenome | biome: gut microbiome; feature: rumen; material: SC-attached | host: Bos | place: Iran: Karaj | collected 2018-10
CCCCCTCCCCTTTCAGGGGAGGCAAGGTAAAGTGCTCTTCAAAGGCTGGAATTCTGCGTTCTTGGCTCCCCTGAAAGGGGAGCTGTCAGCGGAGCTGACTGAGGGGTTGAATTCTGATTTACGGCAGCAAATAGGATAGGAGAATTGCCATGACCGAACAGGAAGCAAAGCTGCGTGTTGCCGAGCTGACCGACATTCTCACGAAGCTCGCACACGACTACTACGACCTCGACGCACCGACCGCCGAGGACTACGAATATGACATGCTGATGCAGGAGCTCCGCACGCTCGAAGCGGAGTTTCCCGCGCTCGCTGCCCCCGATTCCCCCACCCAGCGCGTGCAGGGTGTCGCCTCGGGCAGATTTGAAAAGGTCGCGCATGCCGTGCAGATGGCGAGCTTGCAGGATGTCTTCTCCTTTGAGGCGGTCGATGCCTTTGTGCAGCGCATCGCAGAGACAGTCGATGACCCGCATTTTACCGTGGAGCCGAAGATCGACGGGCTCTCTGTCTCGCTCGAATACGAAAACGGCATCCTCGTGCGCGGCTCAACACGCGGCGACGGCTTCACCGGTGAGGATGTCACCGCCAATCTGAAAACAATCCGCAGCATCCCGCTGAAGCTGAAAAATGCCCCCGCAGAGCTCGAAGTCCGCGGCGAGGTCTATATGCCGCGTGCAGCCTTTGAGCGTCTCTCCGCACAGCAGGAGGCGGCAGGCGAGCAGCTCTTCAAGAATCCGCGCAACGCTGCTGCGGGCTCGCTCCGCCAGAAGGACAGCGCCGTGACCGCTGCGCGCAGACTCGGCATCTTTGTCTTCAATTTGCAGCGTGTCGGCGGAGAGACCTTCACCGACCATTCACAGACCATCGACCGCATCGCGGAGCTCGGTTTCCCCGCGATCCCCTATACCCGCTGCGGTGCGGACTGTGCAGCCATCCGTGCGGCAATCGCTGCCATCGGCGCACAGCGCGGCGATCTCCCCTATGATATCGACGGCGTTGTCATCAAGGTTGACAGCCTTTCCGCAAGAGAACAGCTCGGCGCAACGGCGAAATATCCGAAGTGGGCAGTTGCCTACAAATTCCCGCCGGAGGAGAAAGTCACGACACTGCTGGATATTGAGGTGCAGGTCGGGCGCACGGGCGTGCTGACGCCGGTCGCGGTCTTCGCACCGCTCTCGCTCGCCGGCACAAGCGTCTCCCGTGCGGTGCTGCACAATCAGCAGTTCATCTCGGAGAAGGATATCCGCATCGGCGACCGGATCCGTGTGCGCAAGGCGGGCGACATCATCCCGGAGGTGCTATGCTCGGAGTCTCACGCGGCGGGCGCGGAGCCCTATCTGCTGCCCGATCACTGCCCGGTCTGCGGCGCACCCGTCACTGCGGACGGAGAAGAAGCAGCCGTGCGCTGCGGCAATCCGGTATGTCCTGCGCAGATCTTCCGCAGCATCGTGCATTTTGCATCGAAGAATGCCATGAACATCGACGGGCTGGGGCCTGCCATCGTGCAGCAGCTCCTCGATCAGAAGCTGATCGAATCCCCTGCCGATCTCTATGCGCTCACGAAGGAACAGCTCCTTTCGCTTGAGGGCTTCAAGGACAAGTCTGCGGAAAATCTGCTCCGCGCGATCGAACAGTCGAAATCGCAGCCGCTTGACCGTGTGATCGGTGCGCTCGGCATCCGCAATATCGGGCAGACAGCGGCTGTCCTGCTCTGCGAACGCTTCCCGTCCATAGATGAGATCGCGGCGGCATCGGCAGAGGAGATCGCGTCAATTGACGGCTTCGGCGAGATCATGGCGGAATCGGTCGCGGCTGCATTCGCAGAGCCGGAATTCCGCGCGCTGATTGATACGCTCCGGGCACGCGGCGTGCACATGGAATATGAGAAGAAGCAGGCGGCAGACGACCGCTTTGCCGGCATCACATTTGTGCTGACGGGCACCCTCCCGACAATGAAGCGCGACGAAGCCAAAGCGCTGATTGAAGCGCACGGCGGCAAGGTCTCGGGCTCTGTCTCGAAGAAGACCGGCGTTGTCGTTGCGGGTGAAGATGCGGGCAGCAAGCTCACCAAAGCACAGGAGCTCGGCATCGAGATCATTGATGAGGCGGAGCTTCTGCGGCGCGCATCGCTCTGAGCTACCAAAATCCCTGCCGTTTGATGCATTCGGCAGGGATTTTTTACCGTTTGCCTGCTCCGGCATACCGATCGCCGGAATTTCATGACAAACGGACAGATTTCGTGTATAATCAAACCATCGGAGGTGATGAACATGATTTTCAGGCTGCTGCTTGACCCGGACTGCGAAGAATCCGTGACCGCACAGGTGCATGCACGGACGCCGCTCATCAGCGAGATCGAACGGCTCATTGCACAGGACAGTCTGGCAGACCAGATCCCGGGATACATCGGGGATGAGATCACGATGCTGGAAATCGCCGGGGTCGAATGCTTTGCGGCGGAGAACGACCGCACCTATGCTGTCTATCAGGACGGCACGCGGTATCTCATCCGCAAGCGGCTCTGCGAGCTGGAGAAGCGTCTGCCCGGGCACTTTGAACGGATCAGCAAATCTGCGATTGCAAACTGGAAGCAGATCGCACGGTTCAAAGTGCAGCTCTCGGGCGCTGTCGATGCCGTATTCAAATGCGGCTACGAAGAATGTATTTCAAGAAGATGCTTTGCCGATCTGAAAAGGAGGTACGGATTATGAAAAAGTATCTGAAGCAATTTCTGATGCGCGGTGCCATGTTTGCATGGGGCGGTCCGGTTGTCACGGCAATCGTCTGGGGCGCGCTGCACGCCGCGGGAACAATCAGCACGCTGACCGTGCATGAGGCCGTGCTCGGAATCATAACGACAACGGTCATGGCGTTCATCGCAGCGGGCATTTCGATCGTCTATCAGATTGAAAATCTGCCGAAGGCCTTTGCTGCGCTCATCCAGATGTCTGTGCTGTATCTGGATTATCTCGGCTTCTATCTGCTGAACGGCTGGATCCCGCCGCAGGAGATCCCGAAGTTCACGCTGATTTTTGCTGCCGTATTCGCGGTGATCTGGGGCTGCATCTATATCCCGATCCGCATCCGGGTCAGCCGTCTGAACCGCATGATGAACCGGAAATGACGGCAAAAAATAAGAGCTGCATGTCATGCAGCCCCCGGAGTTGAAATCAGAACAAGAGATCAAAAGACGAAGAACGATAAAATGGGAAATGTCAGCGATTGAAGAGGGCAGCGGTCTGCCGCTTCCCTCTTTTTTTATTATAGCAGACCGCGCCCTGCCGTGCAACAGACAAACTGCCCGGTTTGCCCAAAAGACAGACATTTTACGTGCAGTGTCTAAAAGGGAGACCTCGCGCCGAAGCCGGGGGCGGGTACAGGTGAGCGGGTTGTGCTGACTGAGGAGCAGGCACGCGAGCGGGAGCAAAACATTTGACGAGACTGTTGACAAAAAGCGCGGAACCGGTTATAATGAAGTTGACGCAATAATCGAGACATTGCGTGAATTTTCCGAAACATATGGGATTGAATGGAGTGAGCGATAATGGCATTCAAACACGGTCATTATATTGATTCAGGGCTTTCGATGGAAGAACGTGAAAAGCGATTGCAAGCATCATTGGAAGCTGATAAGAAATACACAAGTTGGGATGATGTGCCAGAAGTATTTGAGGATCAAGACAGCGATGACTACAACGACGAATAATCACCCGCCCAGCCGTAAAGCTGGGCTTTTTCATACCCGTTTAACTTGCAAAAGTCTTTCAAAATCAGCTTTAGATTTACGGAAACAGCGCAAGCACGCGAAAATCTAACTTGCGTATAACTTTCATCAAGCTAATATAAACCAGAGCACTCTGTAAAGGGTGCTTTTTTCATGCCGGCAGACGGGCGGTGCCCGTCTTGACAAATCCCGCTGCATCCTGTATAATGAAAATGAATGATAATATCATCCGCAGAGGAGGTGTGTGCAGATGGCAGAGCCGATCAGGCAGCAGGATATTCCTGCGCTCGCAGCGCAGTATTTCCCCGCGGCGCTGCTCTATACAGGCAGCCGCACGGAAGCCCTCAGCGCTCTGACGGAAGCCCTCGCTGCCGCCGCTCAGGACGGCAGTGACGCCGTGCTCCCGCATGTCCTGCGCATTTGCGGCACACGCACCGTGCAGCCCGATGAGGCACTCACCGATGCCGTGCCCGCGCTCTCCGCGGTCTGGAAGCTCCCGCCCGGAAGCCGCCGTGATCTTGCGCTCCACTGCTCGGGAATCCCCGATGCGGTGTCGGCAAAGGCACGCGGCATCTCCGATGCGGAATTTGCGCAGCGGCTGGAAAAGGCAATGCGGCAGCTCACATTCTTAGGCGGCACCGCCGACCCTGACGCGCTGCGCGGTGCGGTCTCCGGGCTCACGCTGACGGCGGAGGAATCCGGCGGCATCCGTGACCGCTGGACACAGGCAATGGCAGAGAGGGAAGCGCAGGCATCGCCCGTCCGTGAGATCACGCGGAGCGAGCAGCCGCCCGCAAAGCAAAATCCCCTGCATCGGAAAATCCCGCTCTGGGGTGCGGCGCTCAGCATCCTCTGCGCTGCCCTGACGCTTGCCGTCGTGCTGCTGCTCATCGACCGCAGCCGCTTAAAACAGCACCCCCCAGCGGAGTTCTCTGTCTCGGATGCGGAGGAAAACTATACCGTGCAGGATCTTGCGCATCTCAGCTTCATCAGCATGGATGATGCACGGCAGAAGGTGCTTGAGGCACTCGGCACGGATGACACGAACACGGTCTTCTCGAATGTGCGGCTTGATACCGCCAAAACGCCGGTCACCTACCGCGTCACATGTATCACCGATGAGACCACGCAGTATGAATTCACGCTGGACGCCAGAACCGGCGAGATCACAAAGCGCACGGAGGCGGAAGCCGTGCTCCCGCTGCGCACGGAGGGCTGGCTCCCGCTCGATGAAATGCGCGCCCGTGCCCTCTCCTATACCAAGCTCGATGCGGCGCTGACCGTCCGCGAGCAGCTCGGCACAGACGGCGGCAGGGGCTATTACCGCTTCCGCTTTCAGGATGCGGACGGCAAGATCTACACCGTGCAGCTCTCCGCTCTGGACGGCATCCTGCTGAAATATTCCGTTGAGATGCCGCCCGTGACCGACACGGCGGGCTTCATCCCGCTGGATGCCGCAAAGCAGCAGGCGGTTGCGCGCGTCGGCGACCTCACGCCGCAGGATGTGGTCTTCACAAAGGAAAAGCTCGACGGTGCGGTGTATCTCATCGCCTTCACGCTCAATGACGGCACACAGTATGCGCTGGAGCTGGATGCCAGAACCGGCATGACCAACACCCTCGATGTGCATCCTGTCTCCGCAGACAGTTCCCGCGCAATCGGAATTCTGAAGGCACGCGATCTCGCGCTGGAGCAGGCAGGCATCACGGCGGAGGATGTGCAGCAGTTCACCAAGGCAAAGATCGACCGCAGCAACGGCATCTATGTCTATGAGCTCGCATTTGAAACGCTCTCCTACGACTACGAGCTGACGCTCAATACGGAGACCGGCGAGATTATCAAGTATAAGGCATCATATAAATAACAGAACCGAGCCCCCGGTACGGAACATGTACCGGGGGCTCTTTGTATGAAGGAGTAAACGGGAGGCGGAACCGCTGCCTGACACAGCGCTTATTTGTCGCGGATCGCGTCGATCGGCTTCTTCGCTGCGATGCGGCGCACAGGCAGGAAGCTCGCAACCGCTGCAATCGCCACGCTGATGACGAAGAGCAGGAGGATCTGCCGGATGCCGAAATGCAGCACCGTGATCAGAATGCCGACATACTTGCGGAGAACGAAGTTGATCACCATGACGCCTGCGCAGCAGATCACTGCGGAAATCACAAAGTTGATCATTGCGATCACAAAGCTCTCGGAGAAGAAGATGCGGAACACATCGTTCGAGCGGGAGCCGATTGCGCGGAGAATACCGATCTCCTGCCGCTTGTAGTGGATCGACGTGGTGATGAAGTTTGCCATCAGCAGCGCCGCGAACACTGCGAACGCAATGCCGATATAGAGGAACACCTTTGCCAGCACCTTGAGCACATCGTTCACGGTGTCCAGCTCATAGGTGACGGCGTTGTTGAGCTCATAGCGCTCAGTGACATCTGAGTTGTTCCTGTAGCAGTAGCGGACAAACTTCTCGACCTCTGCACGGGATTCGGGCATGCCGCCGATGGCACTGTCATAGATGCCCTCGGTGTCATGGATCAGCTTCTGTACCATATCGTCGCAGATGACCATTGCATCCGCATAGGCGCTGTCTGCCTTCACAACGCCGACGATCTTCGCGGCTTTGTGCTCGGTGTAGTCGGGGTAATTCGTCCATTCGCCGGTCTCAGGATCGGAGTAGTAGTAGTTATAGGTGAGGAGATTGCTGCCGACCGCTTCCTTGATGAGCTGATTCATGCCCTCCGGAGTGATCTCCTCGGTGCCTTCCTGATATGCGCCGAGCTGCTCGAGCAGCTTCGAGATGGCCGACTGCTTGTTGCAGTAGAAATCGAGACCGTTCAGCGGAATGATGAATTCATCCTCTGCGAGATGATCCTTCTTGCCGTTCAGCCAGACGATCTCGGAATCCGGGATCTTGTCGAGCTTGGTGTAATACTGTGCGTTGACATTCAGCCAGACTGTGTCGCTGTTTTCGGTTTCCGTGTAGGTATTAATATTGCAGCCGCCATTCTGTGATTCATAGACCTTCGGCTCTGCGGCGACCATCTCTGCGACTTTGCCCTTGCCGACCATTGCGGCGCCGGTGAGGGAATAATTGACGGTGGTGGAATATTCGCTCCAGAGGAGATAATTCACGAGCTCCTCGGAACGGCTCAGGCGCTCGGCGCTCTCAAGCAGCTTGTCATAGCGCGAAAGATCGAAGTTCGTATCGACAACGCCGGAGATTGTGTATTCTGTGCCGCCGAGATTCAGCACCTTGCCGACCATATCCTTCGGCGATGCGATCTTCTCGTATTTCAGCGTGCTTCTGCGCTCGCCGGTCTTCTCATCAGTCTCATAGGCGTTTGCCGCTTCCGCCTCGGTCAGCGGTGCATGATAGCCCGCCTTGACAAAGGTTTCGCAGAGCGCGGAGCTCACCATAATCTCATTCTTCTTGCCGTCCGGGACCTTGCCCGCGACGATCTCATAGCTGTGCTCCTTGAGGAACGCCTCATCGACCTCGGCAAAGCCGCAGCAGTGATTCAGCGCGGTGTTGTATTCGCCCTCGGTGAATTTATAAGTGTCGTCATACTGCCCCGTAAAGCTCAGGCTGAGGTTGCGCGGGAGGAAGAGACCCGTCACATTGATGCCGGTGTCCTTGCGGATCGCCTCCATGTCCTTCTCGGAGATGCGGTAGCCGTAGGATGTCCACCAGGCGTCGATGCCCTTGCCCCGCTTCACGCTCTTGTTGACGGAGACATAGTTCACATCGGTGTCAATGATCGAATCGGTACACGCACGGATGTGATCATACGCACTGAATGTATCGACCAGCGCAAAGAGCGAGAACGCCGCGACCGAAAGCAGAACCGTCATGACAAGACGGAAGCGCTTGTGTTTGAGGCTGGAGCAGCCGATCTTGAATGCGCTCTTCATCGGGAGCTTCGACTTAATCAGGCTGAACTTCGAGCCGTCCTGCACGGGGATCGCACTCTCGTCGGTCTCCCTGAAGCGCTGGGATGCTGCCGGGAGCATCATCGAAGCGCCGGTGCCGGAGCGGAGTGCGTCCAGATACTCGTTGATCTGGATGCGGTCTTCCTCGGTGAGGTGATAATCGGGCGGGATCTCGATGCTGGTCGAGCGGAAGACGAGCTTCTTCTCCTCGGCGGATTCCTCGCTCTGCACCGCCTCGACATCGCGGATGACCTTGCCGTCTGCAAGCTCGATGATGCGGTCTGCATAGAGCTCGGCATATTCGCGGTCGTGCGAGACCACGATGACGAGCTTCTCAGCGGAGAGCTTTTTCAGGGTATCGAGCACCTGCCGCCCGGTGTTGGAATCGAGCGCGCCGGTCGGCTCGTCTGCCATGATGATCTCGGGGTTCTTCACGAGCGCACGGGCGATCGCGACACGCTGCTTCTGACCGCCGGAGAGCTCATTCGGCTTGCGGCTGCCGTAACCCGCGAGATCGACCGCGGTGAGAATCGCATTCAGCTCCTCATCGGTCGCCTGCTTGCCCTGCAATTCGAGCGCGAGGGCGATATTCGCGCCGACAGTGAATTCCTCGAGCACATTGTATTCCTGGAAGATGAAGCCGACATAGGTATTGCGGTAGCTGTCGAAGCGCTGCTGGGAGAAATCCTTGGAGGAGATGCCCTTGATGATGATCTCGCCGTCGTCATACTGGTCGAGACCGCCGAGCAGGTTCAGCATGGTGGACTTGCCGCTGCCGGATTTACCGAGCAGGAAGACCATACCCTTTTCCGGGAAACGGAGGGAAACATGATCGACCGCCATGACCGGGACGCCTTTTTTCGGCTTATAGGTCTTGCAGAGATTTTTGGTTTCGAGCATGATGTGCTCCTTTCGTTCTGTCAGAAGTTTTTGTGATGATATTGCCGATTCATTCAGCATGTTTATTATATCAAATATTGTTTTAAAAAACAAGTAGGGAAAACATTAAAAATGTCTTAAGCAATGCGGCCCTGCACGCGGCGCGGCACGGTTCGGCAATTTTCGCATATACTACTATATCCCGGATATGTAAGGAGTGATGTTTCATGAAACCCAAGACCCTGCTCGCTGCCGGCGGCGACCTCCGCCAGCTTGCAGCAGCAGCATCCCTCGCAAAGGACTTTGTCGTCTGTGCGCTCGGCTTCCCGCCGGGGTATCCGCTGCCGCCCGGTGTATGCCCTGATGACGGCACCGCGCCCGATGCGCTGCTTCTCCCCCTGCCCGCCTCCCCCGACGGGATGCACCTGCACACGCCGCTTTTCCCCTCCGCAGAGATTTCCGTCCGGGAGCTCGCTGAGCGGCTTCTGCCCGGCAGCCCCGTCCTCGGCGGCAGAATGCAGCCTGAACTCACCCGTGCGCTCGCCGACATGGGGTGCATCCCGCTCGACTACGCAAAACAGGAAGCCTTCGCTGTCCGCAATGCTGTCCCGACCGCAGAGGGCGCCCTCGCCCTCGCAATGCGCGAGCTTCCCGTCACGCTCTGCGGCACGCGCACCCTTCTCCTCGGCGCCGGACGCCTCACCCGTGCACTGATTCCCCGCCTGCGCGGTCTCGGCGCAGAGGTCACTGTCGCGGCGCGGCGGTGTTCCGATCTTGCGCGGAGGGAAGGCTGCAAGGAGACGCCGTTACGCATCCGGGCAGATTTGCATGTGTTTTATACGCAGATGCGTGCGTTTTTACATGTAAAGCGCAAGATAATACAATCTCCGGCGTATTGTGAAATATTAAGAGAAGCGGAGCATTTGGGAGAAAACACCGCAAATTTTCAAAATTTATCCGCTACGGCATTCTCCCGCGGTTTGTTTTTTTGCGCAGAATATGCTATGATAAGACCATCGCGGGGAACAGAAACCCGCAGGATGCGGCGGGCGCAGCTTTTCCCGCACACAGAAAGGAGTCCGTCATGATGAAAAACGGAACTGAAACCTACACAATGAAGCGCAAGGGCACTGCCGGCAAGATCGTCGGAATCGTCATTGCTGTATTTCTCGCGCTGATCCTCCTGCTTTCGGCAACGGCAACCGTTCCGGCAGGTCACACCGGCGTCATTGTCACGCTCGGCAAGGTCAGCGAGCAGACCCTCAGTGAGGGCTTCCACTTCAAGGCGCCGTTCGTGCAGGAGATCGTACCGGTCAGCAATCAGATCCAGGTCTATGAGGTCGATGCACCGGCTGTCTCGAAGGATCTCCAGACCGTCAGCAGCGTGATCGCGGTCAACTTCCGCATCCAGAGCGCTGAGTCTGCCAATATCTACCGCAACATCGGCAGCGACTATGAGGCAGTTGTCCTGACACCGGCTGTGCAGGAGAGCGTCAAGTCCGTCACTGCACGCTACACCGCAGAGCAGCTCATCACCGAGCGCAGCGCCGTCGGCGAGCAGATCAAGGATCAGCTCAACGCAAAGGTCGGCGAATACGGTGTGCTGATTGAGAAATTCAATATCGTCAATTTCGATTTCTCCTCTGAGTTCAATGCGGCGATCGAGCAGAAGCAGGTCGCAGAGCAGAATCTCCTGAAGACCAAGACTGAACAGGAGCAGGCGATCGTCATCGCAGACGCAGAGGCAAAGAAGAAGGTCATCGCAGCACAGGCTGAAGCAGATGCCATCCTGAAGAAGGCGGAAGCACAGGCTGAGGCAAACGACCTGCTGAACAACTCCCTGACCGGGCTGATTCTCCAGAACAAGATGCTGGAAAAGTGGGACGGCGCTCTGCCGAAGGTCAACGGCAGCGACTCCTCCCTCCTGCTGAATGTCGATGATGCCATCACGGTACAGGGCGGCGGCAGCACGGCCGCACCGCCCGCAAGCACAACACCTGCGGAATAACGCCTTCCGCAGATACATTCCTCCTTGTGACGCAAAGCACCGGCAGTCAGGATTTTGCCGGTGCTTTGCTGTTTTTCCGCGCAGACGGTTTCCCCCGGCAGATGCAGAAAGCACCCGCGATACGGTCTCTGTATCGCGGGTGCTTCATATTCTGATATTTCAGCCTGCGTCGTTCGGATTCTTGCCGCCCTCCGGCGCATGATTGCCGCCGTTACCGTGATTGCGGTTCCGCGGCGGAAAGCGTCTGCGGTTCCCCTGCGGATTCCGGCTGCGCTGCGCCTCCTGCTGACTGCGCTGCTGCGCTGCCTGCTCGGGATGCTCCACAACGGCGCGGTGCTCCGTCAGATCCATGTCGATCGGGGCTGCTGCGTGACGCGGTGCGGGCTTCGGCGGTGCCGGCTGCTGCCGCTGCTGCTTCTCGCCGAACTCCTCATGGAGCTGCGCGTGATGGGGCTGTGCCTGCGGCTGCTGTGCGGGACGCGCCTGCTGCGGTTCCTGCGGCTGACGGTTCTGCGCGGGCTGCACCTGTCGCTCGGGATTCCGTTTTTCACGCGGCTGCTGCGGCTTTTTCTCCGGCTGCGGCTTCTCCTGCCCATCGGCAGGTGCGGCGGCGTTCGGATTCTGCTGCTTCTGCTTCTTTCCCTGCTGCGGCTGCGGTTTCTGCTGCTGCTGCTTTGCCGGGTCACGGTCGCGGCGCAGATCCTCCTTCGTCATGCGGCGGCTGGCGTCGGTCAGGCGCTCGACCGCATCGCGGCTGACGGTCACCGGAATATCCGAATTCTCCGGCTTGACGCGCAGATTGCCTGTGATGAGATTTGCTTCGAGCACATAGGCGCGAACCGGCGGATCACCCGGCAGCAGCACCGTTGAGCCGACCTTCGGCGTCAGCTTGATCAGTTCCTCATAGACCGGGCTCTCATAGCGCAGGCAGCACATCAGTCTGCCGCAGGCGCCGGAGATCTTCGCCGGATTGAGCGCGAGCCCCTGCTCCTTTGCGATTTTGATGGAGATCGGCTGGAAGTTATTGAGATAACCCTTGCAGCAGAATTCTCTGCCGCAGATGCCGAGTCCGCCGAGCAGCTTCGCCTCGTCGCGGTCACCGATCTGCCGCAGCTCGATGCGGACATGGAACGCAAGCGCCAGATCCTTGACGAGCTCGCGGAAATCGACACGCGACTCCGCGGTGAAATAGAAAATCAGCTTGTTGCTGTCAAAGCCGCACTCAACGTCGATGAGATTCATCGGCAGACCGCGCTTTTCGATGCGTTCGCGGCAGTAGCGCTCCGCCTCGGCAATATAGGCGCGGTTCTTCTCCAGCGTGCGGAGATCCTCCTCGTTTGCCAGCCGGAGAATGGGCTTTAGGGGCGCGGTCACGGCGCTGTCCTGCACGGCATGCCGCCTTGCCGCAACCTCACCGCATTCGGGCCCGCGTGCCGTCTCGACAACGACATAGCTGCCCTCTGCGGGATTTAAGTTACCCGGCGCAAAATAATACATTTTGCCGCCGCTTTTGAATTTGACTCCGATTACTTCGATCATGTTATTCCCTTTCGATGGTTTGCGGAATGAGGTGCATTACGATTCCGAGAGGGACGCACAGAGCGCAGATGCCGTGAGCGCTGCACCGACATTGCCGTCAAGATCGGCAATCGCCTCGCTGACCGCACTGTGCATCGCAGCGGTGCGGTTCGGCGTCAGACGGTGCGCAAGCTGCTGTGCGGAGCCGCGGTCGCAGCCGAGCTGTCCGAATTCTCCGCGCAGAGAGAGCAGTGCGGCATCTCTGATCTGCAAATCCAGCATGCCGAGCGTGCGGCGCAGGATCTCCTTATCCGCCGCTGCTGCCGTCAGAAGGCGCAGCATTTCATATTCATCCTGTGCGGCAAGCGCTGCCGTCAGACCCGATGCATATTCCACCGACTGCTGCATGGCGCTGTCGCTGAGATACGCGATGCATCTGCCAATGTTGCCGCTGAAATGCGACACTGCCCGCTGGACATCCGAGGGAGAATATTCCAGCCGCGTGAGGGCGGAGGCACATTCCTCCTCTGTGACGGGAAACACCGCCTTTGCAGTCATACGCGAAAGGAGCGTCGGCAGCAGGACACCCGCTGTCTCCGCCGTGAACACAAAGCAGGCATGCGGCAGCGGCTCCTCGACCGATTTGAGCAGGGCGTTCTGTGCCTGCACGGTCATGCCGTCCGCATCGGTGAAAAGGAAGATGCGCAGCGCACCGTTGTTCGGCAGCACGGCAGCATCCCGCCGCACATTGCGCGCGGTCTCGACGGAGAATCCGCCGCGCTTGCCCGAGTGTTCCGCATAGGTGACATCGGGGTGTGCGTCATCGAGCAGCAGGCGGCAGCTTCTGCATCTGCCGCAGGGCGCATGCTCCTGCTCCTCGCAGAGCGCGAGCATCGTATACCACTTTGCAATCAGCTTCTTGCCGCAGCCGCGTTCACCGTGCAGCAGGAGCGCATGGGGCAGATGCTGCTTGCGCTTCATCTGCCGGAGCTCGTCCAGCAGCAGCGAATTGCCCGCGATGGCAGGCATCGAACCGCCGCTCACAGCTTCTCGAACCGCTCAATATTCGTGACGAAGACAGTTGCGCCGCCGACGGGCACCTCCAGCGGCATAGAGGGCACCTGACCGGTCGCCGGTGTGCCGTATGCGGGTGTCGAGGGAACGAACTGCTTTCTGTGGTGGCATTTCTGCTGCACCACATTGATCACATTATCCACATCCGCCTCATCGACACAGATGAGGAAGGTGGTATTGCCGGAGCTCAGAAAGCTGCCGGAGGAAGCGAGCTTTGTCGCACGGAAGCCGCTTTTGGCAAGAGCCTTGGAGACCGCGGCGCTGTCGTCGCCGTTGACGACTGCAAAGATCAGTTTCATGATGAATCGACCTCATTCCCATATGTGATTTCAAATGTCTCTCGGAGCGATATGTATACCACTCCACAATTAGTATACCATAAAAATCCGATTTACGCAAGGGGGAAAACAAAAAAGCGGATGCCCGCGCAAAAAGACTGCCCCTGCATGCTGCAATGCACACAGGGGCAATTTTTATCCGTCCGCTATGATAAATCAGAATGCGCAATTCGCAGTGCGCAATTCGCAATGATTGTGTCGGCTTGCGCCGACGAATTTTGAATAGGGCTCCCCGCGGCTGTCGTATCAGATTCCGCTCAGCTGTCGGCGGCACCCGTCACGCGCTGAATGAACGCTGCCTGCCGCGCACGCCGTCCTGCGATGCGTGCTTCTGCCCACGCCTCGTATTTTTCCCATTTCACATGTGCAGAAGGCACGGTGTCATCCGCCTTGACTGCGATGAACGAGAAGACATAGCTCCCCTCCGCAGAAAGACCGATCTGCACGCTGCGGCGCGTCTTGCAGGTGTAGCCGTCAATCCAGCCCTGTGCCGTGAACTGCGTCACATCGGGCACCTCCGCACGGAGCTCCTCGCTGACCTTTGTGCGCTGAAGGCCGTAGAGATGATACTTCACCCCGTCGGCATCCGTCAGCACAAAATCCTTGCCCTCGGGCGCGGGATCCTGCGCAAGCCCCTGATCGTCCGTGATCTCCGCGTCCGTCACGGTGACGACCTCCGTACTCCCGTACTGCTTGCGGATGCACTTCGGCTGCGGGGCATCGGGCGGAGCAATTTCGTCAAAATCGGCGATATCAAGCCCCAGCGCATCAATCGCACGGAACAGGCGCACTGCCGCTGCCTGTGCATCGCCGCTCTGCACGGTAAGCCATGCCGCCTCAAACGCTTCTCCGCGCTGCCATGCCGCATATGCCGCTGCCATCTCCTGTCTGCCGGCATAGCTTTCCGGGAGCGTGCATTCCATATGCTGCATCAGCGTTTCCATCACATGATACTGCATCACAACGAACATGCAGTTCACAAGGATTGCGAATTCCTCCGAATCCGCCTCGTAATCCTCCAGCAGCAGCTTCACGGCATCGCACGAGAGCTTCCCTGCCGTCTCGTAATCCGCATTCAGCAGAGCATCTGCCGCCGCGTCGTAGTCATAATAGCCTTCCAGATATTCCTCGGGGTGCATGGGGTGTTCCTCCGTTCAGCGCAGATCGGGATGCACATATCTGCCGCGATTTTTTGTATCCTTGCCGTACTGAATCGCCTGCACGGGACATCGGTTGATGCAGGCATTGCAGAGCGTGCAGTGTGTCTTCTGCCAGAAGGGCTTGCCGTTCGCCATGCGGATCGCATGATCGGGGCAATTCCGCGCACACTTGCCGCAGCCGGTGCAGGTATCCTCTGCCAGAAAGGGGCGTGTCGTGTTCATTTTCCGATAGACGGGCTGCATGACCGACGCAAACAGTCCGCCGCGCACCGGCTTGCATTCCCTGTGCCGCACGGCACGGCGGATCTCTCCGCATTTGAGCCGTGCTCTGCGCAGGAGCGTTTCCGTTTTGCGGGCATCGGGCGCCTTGAAATAGAGAACGGCATTGTCCGGCATATGCACGCCGAACACGCGGCTCAGGGTGATGCCGCGTGCCGCAAGCTCCCTGCGGAGCAGACCGTCGCCGTGATGCCTGCCGCCGCCGCTCGTGATGACGGCATAGACATATCCGCCGTGCCGGAGCTCCAGACGGCGGATAAACTCGATCACGGCAATCGGAACGGTCGCGAAGTATTCCGGGAAGACAAAGCCGACCGGCTCCTTTGCCGGCACGGTATAGCGGAATTCGCCCTTCTGCCGTGCCGCCGCGATGCTGACAAGCTGTTCGCCGGGCTGTGCGGCCGCCTTTGCCGCGGCGAGCGAATTGCCTGTGCCTGTGAAATAAAAGATCATGCTGTTCTCTCCTCAGCGGGATGCTTTCTTACACCCCGTACTGCTCACGGTATGCGCGCATCTGCGGGAGATATGCCTGCCCGTCGATGACGCCGTTCTCGATCGCTGCAATAATATCGCTCACGGTGACGATGGAGTAAACGTCAATGCCGAACTCCTCCTTGACCTCCTGCACGGCAGACTTCTCGCTCTGGAGACCCTTCTCCTGCCGGTCAACAGTGATGATCATGCCTGCGATCTCCACATCCGCGACGGATTTCAGCTTCGGATAGACCTCTCTGAGCGCCTTGCCGGAGGTCATAACATCCTCGATCAGCACAACCTTTGTGCCGTCCTCGAGCTTCGAGCCGACGATCATGCCGCCCTCGCCGTGATCCTTGACCTCCTTGCGGTCATAGGCATAGCCAACCTCGATGCCGTGCTCCTTCCAGAGCGCGACCGCCGCCGATGCTGCCAGCGGAATGCCCTTGTAAGCCGGTCCGAAGAGGACATCTGCCTTGAGACCGTGCTCCTGCATGCAGGCTGCGTAATACTCGCCGAGACGGCAGAGCTGCCTGCCGGTCTTGTAGTTGCCGGTGTTGATGAAATAGGGTGCCTTTCTGCCCGATTTCAGCGTGAATTCGCCGAATGTGAGCACGCCGCACTCTGCCATGAATTTGATGAATTCTTCCTTGTAGGTCATGATAGATCTTCCTTTCTGCATTGGGTTCGGGTAGGGTCACGGGCGCCGGTTCAGCGATCACGCCTCATTCCTCCGGCAGACAGATGCGGAATGCCGTCGGGAGCGCCGTCTCCGCCTGCATCTGCGCCGCCGTCACCCATGTGAAGCGGTCAGGGCATTTCGTGCAGAGGATATGCACGCATGTCATATGCCATTCGATATGCGTAAATATGTGTTTTTTCTGCCGCACGGAGCAAAGCGTTTCCGCACCGGTCTCCCAGTCTGCAATCGCATCGAGCGCCGCCTGTGCATCGCGCTTGCCGTCGAGATGCGGCAGCTCCCAGAGCCCCGCAAGCAGCCCGCTGTTTCCGCGCTTCCGCACGGCAATCCTCTCGCCGCATTGCAGGATATAGACCGTATATTCTTCGATTCTGCGCGCTTTCTTCGTTTTTCGCACGGGATATTCCGCGATGGAATCCGTGCGGTATACCTCGCATTCTGCCTTGAGCGGACAGCATGCGCAGTGCGGTGCGCCGTTCGGAACGCAGACCGTCGCGCCAAGCTCCATGAGTGCCTGCGTGAGCGTGCCGCAGTCAGTGCATGTACGGTAAACCGCACGGAGCTGCTCCCGCACATCTCGCTTCACGGACTGCTCGTCCACGCAGCGCCCGTCGCCTGTCAGCCGCGCCCAGACGCGCAGCACATTGCCGTCTACGGCGGGCTCGGGGCAGCCAAAGCAGATGGACGAGACCGCGCCGGCGGTGTAGTCGCCGATGCCTGTGAGTGCGCGGATCTCATCGTAAGTCTGCGGAAAATCTCCGCCGTGCGCTGTCATGATCTGCTGCGCCGCCTTCTGCATATTGCGCACACGGCTGTAATAGCCGAGCCCCTCCCAGAGCTTCATCAGCGTGTCGGGGGCGCATTCCGCGAGCGCACGGACATCGGGCAGGCGCTCCAGAAACCGCGCATAATAGGGCTTTACCGCCTCCACGCGTGTTTGCTGGAGCATGATCTCGGAGACCCAGACATGATAGGGTGCACGGTCTTTGCGCCACGGCAGGTCACGGGCATTCTCCGCAAACCACGGCAGCAGCCGGTCAGGTAAATCTGCAAGCTGCATCAGATATTGTAAAGGATCTCGGAGTAGCACGGGAACGGCCACTTCTCCTGCGGGATCAGTGTCTCCAGTGCATCCGCGGTCGTGCGCAGGCGCTCCATTGCCGGAACGACCAGCTTGCGGTATGCCATTGCCTGCTCTGCGATGCCCTTTGTCTCGGCAGCAACGCGGAGCTGCGAACGCAGATCTTCGATTCCGTCATAGAGACCCGCGGTAAGATCGCTGATCTCTGCGGCGAGCGTGTTCTCCACAGCATCGCTGATATTGAGCATCGGAGAGAGCTGCGACTTCACGAGCGTCGCGTCGCAGAGCTCCTTCGTGTATGCGATGCAGACCGGCAGGATCTTCTTGCGTGCCATATCGACCATCGTCTTTGCCTCGATGCTGACAGTCTTGCTGTAATTGTCGAGCAGGATCTCCTTGCGGGAGGTGATCTCTGCATGCGTCAGCACATGATTCTGCTCAAAGATCTCGACGAATTCAGGGCGGTCATACTGCATGAGCGCCTCGACGGTCGAGGGATAATCCGGCAGACCTCTGCGCTTGCACTCCTCGACCCACGCATCGCCGTAGCCGTTGCCGTTGAAGATGATGTCCTTATTCTCGCGGATCGAGCGCACGATCAGGTCATTCAGCGCAGTCTGGAAGTCCTCCGCCTTCTCAAGCTCATCGCAGAAATCGGTGATGATCTTTGCAAAGATCGTGTTCATCACGAAATTGAAGCAGGAGATGGAATCTGCCGAGCCGAGCATACGGAACTCAAACTTGTTGCCGGTGAATGCCATCGGGGATGTACGGTTGCGGTCGGTGGTATCCTTGCGGAACTGCGGCATCGCATCGACGCCGAGATTGAAGCGCTCCTTGCCGGTGCCGTCGAGCGATTCGCCCTTTTCGATGGCATCGAGCACGCGCTGGAGGTCATCGCCGACGAAGACGGAAATAACAGTCGGGGGCGCTTCGTTGCCGCCCAGACGGCAGTCATTGCCCGCAGAAGCAGAGGAGAGGCGCAGCAGCGGCGCATACTCCTTGACGCCCTTCAGGAAGGCGCAGAGCACGAGCAGAAACTGCATGTTATCCTGCGGGGTGTCGCCCGGATCGAGCAGATTCTGCCCGTCATCGGTCGCGATCGACCAGTTGTTGTGCTTGCCGGAGCCGGAGATACCCGCAAAGGGCTTCTCGTGCAGCAGGCAGACAAGCCCGTGCTTCAGCGCAGTCTTCTTCATCAGCTCCATCGTGAGCTGGTTATGATCCGCTGCGATATTGGATGTGGTATAGATCGGCGCAAGCTCATGCTGTGCGGGCGCGACCTCATTGTGCTCGGTCTTTGCATAGATGCCGAGCTTCCAGAGCTCCTCATCGAGCTCGCGCATGAAGTCGGAGACACGCTGCGTGAGATTGCCGAAATAGTGATCGTCCATCTCCTCGCCCTTCGGCGGCATGGCACCGAAAAGGGTTCTGCCGGTGAGGATGAGATCCTCGCGGGCGTCATAGCTTGCCTTGTCGATCAGGAAATACTCCTGCTCGGGGCCGACAGCCGTCATGACGCGCTGCACATTCTCATTGCCGAAAAGACGGAGCATGCGCACGCAGGCACGGCTGACCGCTTCCATCGAGCGGAGGAGCGGGGTCTTCTTATCGAGCACATCGCCGGTGTAGGAAACGAAGCCGGTCGGGATGCACAGGGTGCGGTCCTTGATGAACGCATCCGAGGTCGGATCCCATGCGGTATAGCCGCGTGCTTCAAAGGTCGCACGGAGACCGCCGGAGGGGAACGAGGATGCGTCCGGCTCGCCCTTGATCAGCTCCTTGCCGGAAAATTCGAGGATGACGCCGCTGCCGCAGGGCGCAATGAACGCATCGTGCTTCTCGGCGGTGACGCCGGTCATCGGCTGGAACCAGTGTGTGAAATGGGTGCAGCCCTTGGAGACTGCCCAGTCCTTCATTGCGGTCGCGACGACATCTGCCGCATCGCGGGGAAGCGGCGTGCCGAGGGTGCGGGTGCGCATGACAGCCTCATAGACCTTCTTCGGGAGCATGCTGCGCATGACCTCCGTATTGAAGACATTGCAGCCGAAATAGGCATCGGGGGCAGCGTGCATGTTCTGATTCTCCATATGATGATCCGCGTCCGCGCAGTTTGCGGGCGCGTTCCTCCTTTCCTTCACCGCATGCGGTGACAATTATCCAATCGTATTATACCATATTATGCGGGAAATTGCAAGCGTGCAGCGCAAAAAGCAAAACCGCCCGGGGCAGCCCGGACGGCTTCGCTGTCAGATATACACGGTCACAGCGGATACACCCGCTTATATTGTCTGCCGTTCAGCGTGAAGCAGAGCGTGAGCTCCTTTGCAGTGCGCTCTGCTGAGATGAGCTTTGCATCCCGGAGCGCCAGCATGTGATGCAGCAGGCGCTTCTGCTCAGGGGTATATGTCCCCGCATCATCCGAAGTGAAGAGCACGCTGCCGCAGAGGGCATTGACTTCCGAGAGACAGCGCTTCTGCCGCTCGGTCAGCGCGGTGTTGTCACTGCGCAGAAGGTAAACATCCGGGTCATTCAGGAAGGCACGGCCGTTTAATTGCCGCCGGAAAACCGAATTCAGGATGGAATTCCGCGTGCTGATGCGCTCGCGGTGCATGAGCTGCATATAGGGCTTGTCGTTCCAGTCAAGGCTCACATCGCAGCCGATGCGGCAGTATTCCGCCTTGCCGAATGCCGATGCGAGCGGCACGCCGCAGCCGAGAATCTGTGCCTCGCCCGCAAGCTCCCGCAGAAATGACATCGCGTCTGCCATGATCTGCCCGCGTGTTTTGCCGCTGTGCGGCTGGATGCAGACCGCATAGAGAAAATCGAGCTTCAGCAGGCCGTATCCCCAGTCGCGCACGACCGTGTCAAAGACGGTCTTCAGATAGGCACGCACCTCGGCGTTGTAGAGATTCAGCGCATAGAAGTCGCTCCAGTTTGAGCCGCCGCGCACAAACCGCCCGCGGTCATCAAGCACGAGCCAGTTCTTGTGATTGAGATAGATCTCCGATTTTTCCTCGCAGACAAACGGTGCAAGCCAGAGACCCGGGGTCATCCCCTGCGACCGGACCGCATCTGCGATTTCGCGCATGCCGCCCGGGAATTTCACGGGATCGACCGAGCGCCAGTCGCCGACTGCCGTCTGCCAGCCGTCGTCGATCTGGAACACATCGGGCTGCATCTCAGCCGTGCGGATGCCCTCCAGATCGTGCAGGATCACATCGCGGCTGATATTCTGATAATGCCGGTACCAGCTTGTGTAGCCGGTCAGAGGCTTTGCGGCAGGAGAGGGCTGCACACCGAGCGCTGCAAAATAGCCGTCAAATACGGCATCCTCCGTACCGCTCAGGAGCTGGAGCTGCAAGCCGCTGTAATCGCCTGTAAAGCGCAGGCCTTCGCAGTCCTTCTCGGCGTGGACAGTCTCCGCGCCGGTATTCGTGCGCAGGCAGGTAAAGCCCGCATCCTCGTTGAGCGAGCCTGCGAAGTCAAAGTGCAGGCCGTTGCGGATATAGCCGTAGCTCCAGCCGTGCAGCTCGCCGCGCTTGCAGGAATATTTCGTGAAGCGGTAGTCGCCGTACTGCCGGAAAGCATAGCGCTCGATCAGCGGCCGCGGGATATGCCCGAGCCCCGCCATCACGCCGTCGGGGGCATGCTCGGTGCTGTCTGTCCAGGACTGATAGCCGTTTAAGAAAATGCGGTCGCTCTCGCGGAACTGATACTGAAACTCCGCCCTGAGCATGCGGACGGTGATTTCGGCATCGGTCTTTGCGTGCAGCGATGCCGAGAATCTGCCGTTTTCATAGGAAATGCGCAGCGCGACCGTGTCGTTTTCGACCGATCGCGCAGTTTTGACTGCAAACTGCTCGTCTCCGTATTCGCAGACGAGCCAGACATGCTTGAACCGAAGCATGAAAAACCTCCGATCAATTCGTGGTGCCCGCGCAGGCGGACGATAGAATCATTCAGCGGGATGCCTGTTTTCAATGCGCGAAATCACTTTCTTCTCATTATAGCGCAGGAAGATCAGCCCGCCGATCAGACAGAGCACCGCGGCAATCACCGCCGTCAGACGGTAGCCGAGCCCGTAGCCGGATTCGGCCGGCGCAATATCCTTATTGATCAGCGCCACGCTCGTGAAAATGAGCATTGCCGCAGACTGCCCGAGCTTGAACGCAAAGGTGCGCGCCGCATAGAACATGCCCTGCCGGCTCTCGCCGGTATCGAGCATGTCCGCCTCCGAAATATCCGCGACAACCGCCTGCGGCAGGATGCCGAGAATCGCCATCGGAAGCGCCGCCAGCACCGCGATCAGGATGCCGTTTGCCATTGCCGGGAGCGGGGTCTTGCCCGCAAATGCCGTCACGAGGAAGGTGAACGAGAAGAACAGGAATGCAAACGCGATCATTTTCTTTTTGCCGAGCTTCTTCGAGACAATGTTGACAACGGGATAAAACGCGAGCGAGAGCACGGTCATGACCGCAAAGAGCGGGAAGGTCATCGTCGAATCAAGCCCCATCAGCACGGTGATGTAATACGAGAGACCCGTCTGGAAGAGCGTCAGCCCGATCCAGTAGAAAATATCCGAGCAGACAAACACACGGAAATCCTTGTTGCGGAAGGTCGCAGCGAGCGATGAAAACGCAGACGCCTTCGTCGGGGTCGTGTCGGCATAGGTGTGCTCGTCGATGAGAAATGCCGGAATCAGCATGCAGACCGCCGCAATGCCCGCGAGAATCGAGACCGTGATGCGGAAGCTGCCTGCATAGCCCATGCTGTCAAGGAAGAACGCGGCAATATTCGGCACCAGATACGCAATCGCCGTGCCGAAAAAATAGGTCACGGAGATGAAGGTCGAAAGATTGATGCGCGCATTCTGCGTGCGTCCGAGCTCCGGAATCAGCGCGTTGTACGGCGTGCAGTACGCCGTCATGCAGAGATAGAAGAGCATCGCGCAGACAAACAGTGCCGCAGTATTCAGGCTGCTTTCGCCGTTGACCGGCGGCCAGAACAGCAGCGCCGTCACGACGGCAAAGGGGATCGCCGTATACCGCATGAACGGGATGCGCCGGCCGAGCTTATGCCTGCATGCGTCCGATTTTCCCGCAATATAGGGGTCGGTCACGGCGTCGAAAATGCGCCCGACCGCAGTGATCAGTCCGATGGCAGTGAGACCGAAGAAGGTACCGGCGGGCAGAAAAGTCTGCTGACCCTTTGCGATCTCCTCGCCGCTTGGCTGAAAGAAGAACACGAGCCAGTTTGAGATGATGCCCGAGAGCAGCGACCAGCCGAGCTGACCGACGGCAAAGATCCAGAGAATTTTATTCGATGCAATTTTGATCTGCTTTGTCTGCTCCATACTGTCCCCTCCTCACTGTCAGCCGCGCTTTTGCAGATAATACACCGCCGTGTCGATCATCATTTCGAGCTCACGCTCGCCGTGGGAAAAATCATCGGATGCAAGGAGCTCGCCCTGCAGGAGCTTCTTGTTCAGTTCCATGAACGCATGTGCATAGGTGAGGTAGAACAGCTGGAAATTCGGGATCTCGCGCACGGTACCGTCCGCAATGCCGACCTTGTAAGCCGTTTCAAAGATCGGATAGAAATTGATCACGGACCTTTCGTATTCCGTCAGATCCTCCGGCGGGATCTTTTCGCGCAGGAGGAAGAGATCGAATTCACCGAGCAGCTTCATGAAATCGCGGTGTGCGGTGTAAAGCACCAGAAACATCCGCATGAGATCGCTGAGCTGCTTGAGGCCGTTCTGCCTGCGGAACACATCCGACTCAAACACGCCGCTGAACATGCCCCCGAGTTCATTCCAGAGATAGGTCATCGCTGCGATCGCGATGCCGGTCTTCGTTCCGAAATAGCGGTAAAGCGTTGCCACGCCGACACCGGTCGCATCAGCAATATCGGTCATCTTCACGCTGTCGATGCCCTCCTTCAGAAAGAGCCCCGCGCTGACGGCGATTGCCTTTTCCATGCGCTTTTCCTTCAGCGATTCGACGGTAATATCCTTTTCCACTTGACAAACCTCCTATTTTATGGTAGACTGAACACAGTACATGATAGTCTACCTATCAAAATCAGTATCATATATTTCTATGAAAAGAGAATATCTCCTTGAATGAAAGTCTACCATATTTTAGCAAATTTGTCAAGAGCTTTGGAGGATTTTGCGATGGATCGTTCCCGATTTATTTTTGAGAATGAGATCTCACCTGCTGCATACCGCCGCGCCGTGCGGACAAAAGCAAAGCATCTCCGAAAATACGGAGACGGCGGCGATGCGCCCTATCATCTGCGCGCTGTGCCCGCCCCTGCGATTGCGGACGCGCTCGGTGTCAGGCAGCTGCTGCACAGCGATACGCCGGCTTGTCCCTTCAACGAGAAAAGCGTGATCATCGGCAATATCCGCATGGGCTTCGGGCATTACCGCATCTCGATGGCGCTTGCCTCTGCGGCACATGCGCTCGGGTATCAGCCCGATTGGTTTGACCTGCACAGCTTCTCCGATGCGCCCTGCGGGAAGATCATCCGCGAGCAGAACAGGCTCTATTCGCTCGGCTCGCGGCTCTCGCAGTCGAGCCGGCTGTTCAATAAGCTCGTCTGGGAGCCGCTCAATTCCGAGGGCTTCCGCAGGCTCACCTATAACGCCGCCGATCAGAAGACCGCAGAGCTTATGACCAATGTGTTCTCCGATCTGCCGCGCGATATTCCGTTCATTGCGGCGCATGTCTGGCCGGCGCAGGCTGCGGTGCATGCGGGGCTGACGCATGTTGTCAATGCGATTCCCGACAACTGGCCGATGGCGCTTCATCTCTCAGAGGGCGCGATCCATGCCGTGCAGACGCCCTCTGCCTATCTCGGCTACCGCGCCCTCCGCGGCATGAACGGCAAACAGCAGCTGAAGCCGATGCCGAAGGAAGCAGTCGTTTACACCGGGCATTATGTTGACCACGAGCTGCTGCGCGATCTGGAAGCAGACTGCGATGCGCGCACTGCCCGCGTGACCTCCGGCGCGCCGAAGCGCTGGCTCATGTCCGTCGGCGGGGCAGGCGCACAGCAGGCGCTCTTCCGCTCTGTCATCGAGCGGCTCGCCCCCGATGTCCGGAAGGAAAAGGCAGCGCTCTTCCTCAATGTCGGCGACCACGGGGATGTCCGCGATGCGATGCTGCGGGCGCTCCGCGGAATGGGGCTTTCGCCTGTACTGCACTATGACGATTTTGCCGAAACAACGGCATTTTGCAATGCTGCATACAGCGGCGGTGTGACAGGCGTGCATCTGTTCTATCACAGCGATATTTTCGCCGCAGTCTATTCAACCAATCTGCTGATGCGCGTCTCCGATGTGCTGATCACAAAGCCGAGCGAGCTCTCCTTCTATCCCGTGCCGAAGCTCATGATCCCGCGTGTCGGCGGGCATGAGGCATGGGGTGCGATCCGCTCCGCAGAGGTTGGCGACGGCACCTATGAATGCAGCTCGCCCGCAGAGGTCGGCGCAGTGCTGCGGATGATGCAGCAGAATGACGATATCATCCCGCAGATGTGTGAACACATCAAAACCGCGCACCGCGCCGGGATCTATGACGGCGCTTACCGTGCCGTGCAGCTCGCCGTCACGGGGTCTCCCGCATTCTCGCACAAAGATCTGCGGTGATGCGGTCGAGCGCAGGCAGATCGAGCGCCCCGATATAATAGGATTCCAGTTCATCATGCAGCCGCAGTGCATCCGCGAGGATCGCTGCGGTTTGCTGTTTCAGCTCGGCTGCGGTCTTGTTGCAGAAGCGCACAAGCGACCGCTGCCCCCGGAGCTTCGCGGGGTCATAGAACCGCTGCATGCGCAGGAAACCCGCCGGCTGCGGTACGGCAGGATCTGTCCCCTCCGGCGCGAGGATCAGCGCAGTCCCGCATTCCGGCAGAATGAGATGCGTCACCGGGCGTGCAGTCTGCGTCTGCGAGCAGGTGATCTCCGCACAGTATCCGCGTGCGGCGGCATGCTCCGAAAGCAGTGTGAGCAGCATTTCTCCCGCCGCACGGCAGGGGTCATGCAGCAAGACCGCGCCGCAGCCCTCCGGCAGATAAGTTATGCCGCCCGCCGGTGTGAGCGCATGACACTGTCGCTGCAAAATGCGGCCGTCTGCATCCTTTTTCGGCGGAAGCATCCGCTTTGCAAGACGTGCTGCATAGCCGCGCAGCTTCTCACGGAGCAGGGCGCTGCTGCCCGCCGCCGAAGCCGTATCCTCCATCGCGCCGATGCCGCTGAGACCGCGCCGCGCCTGTGCATGTGCCGCCTGATTCTGCGCGTAGAGCGCACGGATCTCCGCGGCGTGTGCGGCAATGGGCTCCCGCCGCAGCACCGCACCGAGATCGACAAGCTCCCCCGTGACAAACGGGAGCGGTGTGGACGCCTCATGCGGCGCGGTGGCATCGGCAAAGAATACCCCGCGCTCCTCCAGCACAACTGCATCCAGCGAGCGGGGGTCTGAGGCGCAGTGATATACCGTGACGCGCTCCGATGCAAATTCTGCTGCAATCTTCTTCATCAGCGTCGATTTGCCTGTGCCGGGGCCGCCTTTGAGGTAGTAGCCGTAGAAATCGCTGTGCGCTGCCCAGAACGGTGTCGCAAAGCCGTTCGGGGTCGCGCTCCCGAGAAAACATGCACGCTGCATAAAATTACCCTCCGTTCGGTTCATTCTGAACCCTTGATGGTTTATCTTATGCAAAAACCGCCGATGTGACACAGCATCCGTAACCGGGGTTCGCGCAAGAAGTGCCTCCGGCGGATTTATAATGAGGGCTCTGCCCTCAAACTCCCGCCGGGGGCAGCGGCCCCCGGACCCCATTGCAAAATACCCAGCCCCCGCGGGGGCTGGGTATTTTGAGATAGGGGAGTCTGAGGGGATTCGCTATCCCCTCAGCAGGGGTGTGGGGACAGAGTCCCCACATAGAACCATCGAAAGTATCTCCTGCGTGAACCCCGGTCACGGAGGCACAAAAACAGCCGCCGCGTCCGAAGGGACACGGCGGCTCGTTTCATGTAGGTGACGCTCAGATCAGTTTGCCTTATTGAGGAGCTTCATGAGCTGAGACTTCTTGCGTGCTGCGTTGTTCTTGTGGATGAGGCCGTTTGCACATGCCTGATCGACACGCTTGATCGCGTAACGGATCACAGCGACACGGTCGGTACCGCCGACATATGCCTTCTTGATCGCGGTCTTCATCTCAGAACGGCGGGACTTGTTGCGCAGTGCGCGAACCTTGTTCTGGATATCTCTCTTTGCAGGGGTCGGGCGCTTCTTCGGCGCGTTGTTCTTTGCTGCTGCCATAACGGTTACTCCTTTTCTTTCCTGCTTCATGCAGTTTTGTTTTCGCCTGCATACGCAGGATTCCGATTGTCGGTATATTTCGGACAAAGCAGCATACAGTAATTCCGAAGCAATTATGGCGGGACTGCTCCGTACAGCGCGGGTGGGGACCGCTACTTGACATGCTGCCAAACCAACTATTATTTTACCATGTTCTGCGCAAAATTGCAACCGTGCAAAAGGGAGAATTTCCGGCTGGAAATCTGCGCAGTTTCAGCATTTCACACAAATTCACAGAAAGGACTGTTTGCATGCAGACCACCCGAACCGATCTTGCCCTTGAGCAGACCCCCGATACGCTCCCGGAGGGCATCACGCTGACCAGACGCGGCAGGGAGTTTGCCGTCACGGAGATTGTCATAGACAGCGATGCCCACGGTGACGTGATCGGGCGGCAGAAGGGGCGCTATCTCACGCTGGAGCACCTCACGCCGCATGCCCCCGCGGATACGCTCCGTGCACAGACAGAGGAGCTTGCCGCAGAGCTTCGGCAGTTTTTGCCTGTGCGCGGTGCAGTGACGGTCGCAGGGCTCGGCAATCAGGACATCACGCCCGATGCGCTGGGCCCCATGACCGCCGGGCAGATTCTCGCAACGCGGCATCTCAGGCGGGAGCTTTCCGCAGATGACACGGAAACTGCGTTTCTGCGCGATCTGCGCCCGGTGAGTGTCCTCTCGAACGGTGTGCTCGGTCAGACGGGCATTGAGACGGCGGAGCTGATCTCCGCGCTCAGAGAGACCGTACAGCCTGTATGTATCATCGCGGTGGATGCGCTTGCCTGCTCAGAGCTCTCGCGGCTCGGCACGACGGTGCAGATCTCGGATGCGGGCATATCGCCCGGGAGCGGCGTGCAGAACCGCCGTGCGGAGCTGAGTTCGCGGACGCTCGGCGTCCCCGTGATCGCGGTGGGCGTGCCGACGGTGGTCGATCTGCACACGGTCGTGCGGCAGGCTGCGGGAGAGGATGTGCCGCTGCCGGAGGGCTTCCCGAACATGATGGTGACACCGCGGGATATAGACCGGCTGCTGCATCACGCGGCGCGGCTGCTTTCACTGGCGATCAACCTCGCGCTGCACCCGCAGTTCACCTTCGCCGATGTGGAGGTATTATAAGCTGCTCGGCTCCCATACAGAAAGATACCCCCGATACATTGCGTACCGGGGGTATCTCATATTCACATGAAACTCAGAACTTGATGTCGCGTGCGACATAAGAGGTGTGCAGGAGCTCGTGTGCCTTGTGGCTGCCCGGCTCGCCGAGATACTCTTTGTAGAGCGTCTGGATTGCGGGGTTGTCCTGCGACTTGCGGAGATCCATCGCTGCATCGGCGCTGTAAAGTGCCTTTGCACGCAGCGAACGGATGTCGGTGAAGTTGCGGATAGATGCCGGCACGATCGGCTGACCGCCGCCGTTGACGCAGCCGCCCGGGCAAGCCATGATCTCGATGAACTGATAATCAGCCTCGCCTGCCTGCACCTTTTCGAGCAGTGCTCTTGCGTTTGCAAGGCCGCTCGCGACAGCGACCTTCACGGTGACGCCGCCTGCGGTGTAAGCTGCTTCCTTGATGCCCTCGATGCCGCGGACTTCCTTGAACTCGACCTTGTCAGCCGCGAGCTTCTCGCCGCTGATCTGCTCCACTGCAAAGCGGAGTGCAGCTTCCATAACGCCGCCGGTCGCGCCGAAGATCAGGCCGCCGCCGGTGTAGATGCCGAGCGGATCGTCAAACTTCTCCTCGGGGAGCGAGCGGAAGTCGATGCCTGCGCGGTCGATCATTCTGCCGAGCTCACGGGTCGTGAGTGCAATGTCAACATCCGGGTAGCCGGAAGCGGACTGGTTGTCTCTGCCGCGCTCGAACTTCTTTGCGGTGCAGGGCATGATCGAAACGGAAACGATGTCCTTCGGATCCCAGCCCATCTTCTCTGCGTAGTAGGTCTTGATGATAGCGCCCTGCATCTGCTGCGGGGACTTGCAGGTGGAGAGGTTCGGGATCATATCCGGGAAGTAGTGCTCGCAGAACTTGACCCAGCCCGGAGAGCAGGAGGTGATCATCGGGAGAACGCCGCCCTTGGTGACGCGCTCGATCAGCTCAGTGCCTTCCTCCATGATGGTGAGGTCTGCGCCGTAGTTGGTGTCGGTGACAACGTCAAAGCCGAGTCTGCGGAGCGCTGCGACCATCTGTCCCTCGACATTGGTGCCGATCGGATAGCCGAACATTTCGCCGAGACCTGCGCGGACGGACGGCGCCGTCTGCACGACCACATGCTTGGTCGGGTCTGCGATTGCTGCAAACACATCATCGGTAAAGTCCTTCTCAGAGATTGCGCCGACCGGGCAGACAACGATGCACTGACCGCAGGAGACGCAGGAGGTCTCGCCGAGACCCTTGTTGAAGGAAGAGCCGATATTGGTGATGAAGCCGCGCTCATTTGCACCGATGACGCCGATGCCCTGGGTCTTTGCACAGGCTGCAACGCAGCGGCGGCAGAGGATGCACTTGTTGTTGTCGCGGTACATATGTGCCGCGGTGTCGTCGATCGCGTACTCCGTGCGCTCGCCGTCATAGACGGAAGAATCGGTGATGCCGAGATCGTTTGCGAGCTTCTGGAGCTCACAGTTCTTGCTGCGCACGCAGGAGAGACATTTTCTGTCGTGGTTCGAGAGCAGCAGCTCCATGGTCTTCTTGCGGGAATCGAGCACCTTCGGAGAATTCGTGCGAACCTCCATGCCCTCGGAGACCGGGTAGACACAGGCTGCGACAAGGCGTGCCGGACCAAGCGCCGGACCGCGCATCTCCTGCGCCTCGACCATGCACATACGGCATGCGCCGATCTCATTGATATCCTTCAGATAGCAGAGCGTCGGGATGGTGACGCTTGCTGCACGTGCAGCCTCGAGGATCGAGGTTCCCTTCGGAACCTGAACCGCAAAGCCGTTGATTTTTACATTGATCATATCACTCATGTTCCTGTGCCCTCCCTTACTGCTTGCTGATAGCCTTGAACTTGCACTTCTCGATGCAGGCGCCGCACTTCACGCACTTTGCCGGGTCGATCTCGAAGGAAGCGAGCTTGTGGCCCTCAGCGATGTAGTCTGTTCTTGCGATTGCAGATGCCGGGCACTGCTTTGCACACATGCCGCAGCCGATACAGGTGTCCTTGTCGATGACATACTGAAGCAGCGACTTGCAGACGCCTGCCGGGCACTTCTTGTCGATGATATGTGCCTCATACTCATCGCGGAAGAAGCGGAGCGTGGAGAGCACCGGGTTCGGTGCTGTCTGACCGAGACCGCAGAGGGAATTTGCCTTGATGTAGTTGCAGAGGTCTTCGAGCTTGTCCAGATCTTCCATCGTGCCGTTGCCCTTGGTGATCTTGTCGAGGATCTCATACATTCTCTTGGTGCCGATACGGCACGGCGTACACTTACCGCAGGATTCATCCATCGTGAACTGGAGGAAGAACTTTGCGATATCGACCATGCAGTTGTCCTCATCGAGCACGATGAGACCGCCGGAACCGATCATGCAGCCGATCTTTGCGAGAGAATCGTAGTCAACGCTGACATCGTAGTGTGCAGCCGGGATGCAGCCGCCGGAAGGACCGCCTGCCTGTGCTGCCTTGAACTTCTTGCCGTTCGGGATGCCGCCGCCGATCTCCTCGATGATCTCGCGGAGCGTGGTGCCCATCGGAATCTCGACCAGACCGGTGTTCTTGATCTTGCCGCCGAGTGCAAAGACCTTGGTGCCCTTTGCGGTCTCGGTGCCCATCGAAGCATACCACTTTGCGCCCTTCAGGATGATCTGCGGGACGTTTGCGTAAGTCTCAACATTGTTGAGGATGGTCGGCTTCTGATACAGACCCTTTTCTGCCGGGAACGGCGGACGCGGACGCGGCTCACCGCGGTTGCCCTCGATAGAGGTCATGAGCGCGGTCTCCTCGCCGCAGACGAATGCGCCTGCACCGAGTCTCAGGTCGATGTCGAAATCGAAGCCGGTGCCGAAGATATCCTTGCCGAGCATGCCGATCTCGCGCGCCTGCTTGATGGCGATGCGGAGACGCTGCACAGCGATCGGATACTCTGCACGGACATAGATATAGCCCTGTGTTGCGCCGATGGCGAAGCCTGCGATGGTCATTGCCTCAAGGACAACATGCGGGTCGCCTTCGAGCACGGAACGGTCCATGAACGCGCCGGGGTCGCCCTCGTCGGCGTTGCAGCAGACATACTTCTGATCTGCATCCGGGACGATGTTGCGTGCGAGCTTCCACTTCATACCGGTCGGGAAGCCGCCGCCGCCTCTGCCGCGGAGACCGGAATCGAGCATTTCCTGGATGACCTCATCCGGGGTCATGGAGGTCAGCACCTTGTAAAGTGCCTGATAGCCGTCGCGTGCGATGTACTCATTGACGTCCTCAGGATTGATGACGCCGCAGTTGCGGAGCGCGACGCGCTTTTGCTTGCGGTAGAAATCGGTATCTGCGAGAGAGCCGATCTCATCACCCCTGACAGTTTCCTCATAGAGGAACTCCTTGACAGGATTGCCGCCGATCAGGTGCTCGTCCACGATGCGGGTGACTTCATCCATCTTCACATGGGTGTAGAAGGAGCCCTCCGGGTAGACAATCATAATCGGTCCGCGCTCGCACAGACCGAAGCAGCCTGTACGGACGACAAAGACCTTCTCGTCGATGCCCTTTTCCTTCAGCTGACGCTCGAGCTCGTCTGCGATCTTCATCGAGCCCGAAGAGGTACATCCCGTACCGCCGCACATCAGCACATGCTTCTCATATTTTGCGCCGTCCGACACCTTACCGAGACGGAGCGCAACCTCCTTGCGCATCGCTTCCTTGATGGCGTTGAGGTCCTGCAGTGTTTTCATATTAAGCCTCCTCTGTCTTCATTGGAATGCCGGGATCAGTCGGCGTATTTTGCAAGAATATCCTGGATCTCCTCGGGCTTGCCGGTCAGTCTGCCGTAAACATCGTCGTTGACGGTCACGACCGGAGCGAGGCCGCACGCACCGACACAGCGGCAGTCATCAAGCGAGAACTTGCCGTCATTGGTGATCGCGCCGCACTCGATGCCGAGTGCCTCCTCGAGCTTCTCGAGCACAACGCCGGAGCCCTTGACATAGCAGGCGGTACCGAGACATACGGAGATGCGGTACTTCCCCTTCGGAGACATACTGAACTGTGCGTAGAAGGTTGCGACACCGAAGACCTTCTCCATCGGAACATTGAGCTCCTCAGAGATGATCTTCTGCACCTCAACCGGCAGATAGCCGTAGATCTCCTGCGCCTTCTGCATGACAGGCATCAGAGCACCGGGATCGTCACGGAGCGCGTCGATCGCCGCACGGAGCTCCTGCTCCTGCTCGGCTGTGCCGGTAAAGGGAAGGGTTGCGATTTTCTTTGCCATTAGAATCTTACCTCCTTGTATGGATTATCATAAACAAAGAATAAATGAAGTTATTTGTTCCGCAGAGCAGAACACAGCCGGCTGACATAGAGGACGGTTGTCCGCCACTCGCGTACAGGTGCACACAAGCTGCGGAGTGTGCCGCGGGTATATCAAACCGGCAGCGATATGCACGCACTTCTGCGCATACATACCCTTATGTATTGTACTATATATTTGTAGGAAAATCAAGATGTAAAATGCACAACAATTCCGACAACTTTTCGACGGATTCTATAAGATAGCGCGGGTCGGTATGCGAAAAATTGCGCATTTTCGTTCGTTTTGTGTGATAGTTTCGCTCTCGAAAACTGTCCGCGTGCAGCGGACAGTTGTGCGGTCATGACAGATATTTCCATATTCCGACAGCGCGCCGGAACAAATTGGCGGGATCTGCGCACATTCGACAGATTTTGCGGCATTCCGGGCGTATACTGAAAACGATCCGCGAAGCGATCTCAGACCGCTGCACGAAATATCCGTGCAGATGCGCAGATTGAAATACGAGGAACCGGAGGTAAAAGGAACTATGGAACAGCAAAGCAAATATCTGCCGGAGGGGAGTCTCATGGGCTCCCCTGTCAACGCAGAGCACATGCAGTCGGAGGCTGCGCTGCGGGAGGCAATCCGCACGGGGCAGCGGCTGGAGGCGCGGGTGCGCGTCTGCGACGGCGGGCACAATCTGCATGTCGAGCTTCCCTGCATGCACGGGCTCATCCCGCGCTCGGAGGGTGCGCTCGGCATCCGCGAGGGCACGACCCGCGATATTGCGCTCATCTCGCGGGTGAATAAGCCCGTCTGCTTCTCGGTGCTGCGCATCGACCGCGACGAAAACGGTGCGCCGGTCGCAGTGCTCTCGCGCAGGGTGCAGCAGGAGCACTGCCGCGACGCCTATCTCAGCCGCCTGCGCCCGGGCGATGTGATCCCGGCGCGTGTGACGCATCTGGCGCCGTTCGGCTGCTTCGTGGATATCGGCTGCGGTGTGCCGTCGCTCATCCCGATCGACGCGATCTCGGTCTCGCGGATTTCGCATCCCGCCGACCGCTTCCGCGTCGGGCAGGAGATCCGTGCGGTCGTGCGCGGCTTTGAAAACGGCCGTGTCCTGCTGACGCACAAGGAGCTGCTCGGCACATGGGAGGAGAACGCAGCGCAGTTCCGCGCAGGAGAAACCGTCGCGGGCATTGTGCGGTCGGTGGAGGATTACGGCATTTTCATCGAGCTGACGCCGAATCTCGCGGGGCTTGCCGATATGCGCGGCGACATCCGTCCGGGGCAGCATGCGTCGGTCTACATCAAGAGCATCGTGCCGGAGCGGATGAAGATCAAGCTCGCGGTGGTCGATGTGTTCGATGAGGAATGCACGCCCCCGCCGATGCAGTATTTCTTCACGGGCAGCCATATGGATGAATGGGTCTATACGCCCGCTTCCGCAAAGCGGAAGATCATCTCGGCTTTCCGATAAAAAAGCGGGTACACACGCTGTCTGACCGTGTGTACCCGCTTCCTGTATTATGGAGGAATGTATTTGCTCATCTGAGCGGGATTTCTGTGCCGTTTACGCGGATCGCGGTGAGTGCTTCGGGCGCGACCGGCTGTGCAAATTCCAGATAGCAGCGGAAGCCGTCCGGGGCATCGGTGGTTTCGATTGTGCCCGCCTTCGGCTGCGTATACAGCGTGCGGTAAACCTCTGCCGGGATGACCTGCTCCGTGCCGTCCGCAAACACGGCTGTGACCTCCGCCGAAGCATCCGCCTGTTCGGTGTAGGCTGAAAACATGCGCTCGGGCGGCGTGCTGCCGAATGTATCCGAAAGCACAAGTGCCAGCGGAGAGAGCGCATAGTGATCTGCCGTGCCGCCGGCGAGCGAAATGGGCGTGCTGAGCGGCTGCATCGCAGGATCGGGCGTGATCTGCGGCGTGAAGGTGAGCTTATGATCCGTGTCATCTTTCGCAATGATCGCGTCATCTGCTGTGTTCTCAGCGTCATATCTCATGAGCACGCTGACATAGAAATCTGTCGGGTTCGGCTCCAGCGCACCGTTTGTGCTGCGGAATTTCGCGGTGAAATGCCATTTGCCGTCCTCGCCGCGTGCCGCACTTGCCTCATTCGACATGAGATTGCAGTTCACGCTGTCCATAACCGTAATAAAAGACCAGAGCATGTCATCGGGTGAAACGCCCGCGGCTTCGTTCGGCTCCACATTCCAGCTCAGATACATCAGATACGGTGTGGAGAGCATGGATTCGAGCGTGACCGTGCCGAACGGAAATTCTCCCTGCACATCGAGATTCTGCCCGATCGGTGTGAAATCATATTCCACGGCGCTGTCTGTTTTCTCGCTGAAATACTTTGTGAAGATGCTGCGGTAATCCCAGTTGTTTGCGGCACCGACTGCGGCTGTCATGCCGCCCGCTGCGACGGCTGCCGCAGCGAGCACGATGCCGAGCTTCCGCATCGGTCTGCGGTGCTGCTGCTTCTCTGCCTGCATTGCCATTGCAATGACCTCCTCCCTGCATTGCGGTCGGATTTTCACACGCGCCGAAATGTCGCGGTAGTGCTGCATGTCGATCATGGTGTGACCTCCTCTCCGAGTATGTCCCTGAGCTGCTTTCGCGCGCGGTAAAGCTGCGTCTGGACTGCGGTTTCCGTGCGGTTTGTCATGCCGGCAATTTCTGTGACCGTATAGCCCTCGCCGTAATAGAGCTGAATCACAAGCCGGTATTTCGGGGGCAGTGCGCCGACGGCGTCCCAGAGCGTGTGCTCCTCGGGCGTGACGCAGACTGCATCGGCGTCCTCGAGCGGAACGGCGCTCCGCCGCCGGACGGCTTTCAGCAGATTCTTGCACTGATTGACCGTCATGCGGATGAGCCATGCCTTTTCCTGTGCGTCATCCGGGAATGTGCGTTCCTGCGCAAAGCGTTTCAGGAACACCTCCTGCGTAATGTCCTCTGCATCCTGCACATTGCGGCAATAAGAAAGTGCCGTGCGGTAGACCGTATGCTGAAATTTGTCATAGAGCTGAGCAAGCTGCTCCGGCGTCATGCGCGGCACCTCCTTTGATTTGAGATCTCATATATATAACAACTGAGCGGGCAGAAATATCACACGCCGCAGGAAAATATTTTTTCGCGGAAAAAAACGGCTGAGAGAAATGCGATTCCCTCAGCCGTTTGTGTATCGGTTTCTGCGTATGCCGGGCGCCGTGATTACTCCAGATAATCCCGGACATTCAGGCTTTCTTCGGTGCGCTGCTCCTCGTCGATGATGCCCGGAACCAGCTCGGTCACATAGGCTTCACCGGAAACGGGATCCACATAATAGCGGATCTGTGCGCCGGTATAAGAGCGGAACAGCACAACGATCCTGCCGTCAGCATTTGCGGAGGCATCCCAATAGACCGCGGTTTCGTCTGATTCCGCCTTGGTCTTCAGCTCGGGATTCTGCTGCAAGCAGTAGTTCTTGACCGCAGCGAGCGCCTGATCTTCGGTCAGTGCGTCTGCACCGCTTTCCTCCGCGGAGCCGGTTGTCTGCTCTGTCTCAGCCGATGCGGTTGTCTGCTCCGTCTCGGTCGATGCGGTTGTCTGCTCTGTCTCGGCAGATGCGGTTGTCTGCTCGTTCTCAGCCAATGAGGATGTGCCGGACTCCGCCCCGGATTCCGTGCCGCAGGCAGCAAAGCCCGCGCACAAAAAGCACATCGCCGTTACCAGAATGCTTTTTTTCATTCCTATCAGTCCTTCCGTCAAGGATACATGCTGTCATCCCGGGGGCACTTACGCTTCCTCGCGAATCTGGATATTTGCCTCTCTGAGCTGCTGCTCCGTGACCTGAGACGGCGCGCCGAGCAGGAGATCCTGCGCGTTGCCGTTCAGCGGGAAGGCAATGACATTGCGGATGGTCTCCGTGTCAGCCAGCAGCATAATCATGCGGTCGATGCCGGGCGCCATGCCTGCGTGGGGCGGTGCGCCGTACTGGAATGCGGTGTAGAGCGCGGAGAACCGTGCCGCCAGCTCCTCCTCGGTGTAGCCCGCGAGCGCAAATGCCTTCTTCATGATGTCAACGCTGTGGTTTCTGACAGCGCCGGATGCCAGCTCGATGCCGTTGCAGACAAGGTCATACTGGTATGCGAGGATCTCAAGCGGATCCTGCTCCTCCAGTGCCTTCAGACCGCCCTGCGGCATAGAGAAGGGGTTGTGCGTGAAGTCGAGCTTCTTGGTCTCCTCGTTGATCTCGTACATCGGAAAATCGACGACGAAGCAGAAGCGGAAGGCGTCCTTCTCGATGAGCTCCAGACGCTCGCCCAGCCATGTGCGGATCTGACCCGCGAAGCTGTCCACGGTGCCCTTCTTGTCAGAGATGAAGAACACGGTCTCGCCGTCCTTGATGCCCGAGAGCTTACGGATCTCCTCGCGCTGTGCGTCGGAGAGGAACTTGTCGATCGGGCCCTTGAAGTTTGCCTGCCCCTCGACGGCGGTCAGGTACCCGAGGCCCTTCATGCCGATGGAGGTCGCAAATTTCAGCGAATCCTCAAAGAACTTCTTGGAGCATGCCGCACAGTCTGCGACGATGCCGCGGACGGGCTTGCCCTTGAAGATCGGGAAATCGACCTCTGCGAAGAAATCGGTCAGGTCGATGATCTCGAGCGGATTGCGGAGATCGGGCTTGTCGGTGCCGTATTTCAGCATGGACTCGCGGTAGGTGATGCGGCGGAAGGGCGCCTCGGAAACAGTCTTGCCCGGTGCAAATTTGCGGAAGGTATCGGAGATCACCTGCTCGCAGACTGCCAGCACCTCATCCTGCGTGGAGAACGCCATCTCGAAGTCGAGCTGATAGAACTCACCCGGCGATCTGTCCTGACGCGCATCCTCATCGCGGAAGCACGGTGCGATCTGATAATACTTATTGAAGCCGGAGACCATCAGGAGCTGCTTGAACTGCTGCGGTGCCTGCGGAAGCGCATAGAACTTGCCCTTGTGCTTTCTGCTCGGGACAAGGAAATCGCGGGCACCCTCGGGCGAGCTCGCCGTCAGGATCGGTGTCTGGATATCGAGGAAGCCGAGATCCTCCATCTTGCGGCGGAGATACGCGATCACCTTCGAGCGCAGGATGATATTCTCGTGAATCTTCGGATTTCTCAGGTCAAGATAGCGATACTTGAGGCGCACCTCCTCGCGGGTCTCAAGCGATTCTGCCGGGATAAAGGGCAGCATCGGCTTGGAGCCGCCGAGCAGCTCCATCTGCTCCACGCGCACCTCGATGAGGCCGGTGTCCAGCTTCGGATTGACTGTTTCCGCGTCACGCTCCACGACCTTGCCGGTCACGGAAATGACGCATTCTCTGCCGATGCCGTCGAGCATGGAGCCGTCCTGGAAGACGACCTGTGTGATGCCGGTCTCGTCGCGGAGATCGAGGAAAAGCACGCCGCCGTGATCGCGGATCGTGTCAACCCAGCCTGCGAGAGAAACCGTTTCGCCGATGTTCTCCTTGCGGAGATCGTTGCACAAGCATGTGCGGTACATAGGGGATTCCTCCTTCATAAAATAGAACTCGCCCCAAAGCCGGCTGCGGCATGCAGTCAGCTTCGGGACGAGCGTTTCTTCTGAAAAAGCCCGCGGTGCCACCCGATTTCGCACAGCGGAATGCTATGCGCGCTTTTATATGGGGCATATGGATTTTGCGGGGGATCGCTCCCCTGCGCGATGCAGATGCACCGCCGAGTGTTGCCGCAGCCGATACTTTCCGCAGCCGCGCTTTCAGCCAATGGCGCAGGCTTCTCTGACCGGATTTCCGTGGGGCGCGGGTCTCTGCCTTATATTGTATTCGATTTTGCGCGATTTGTCAAGGGGTTTTCCGCATAAAAGCGCTTAATAATACTCCCGTTTAAGAAAAGTGTTCCTGCGATAAATCGGAATTTGCACGGAGCCCGTGCAGGCATTTTGCCTCCGGGAGGCAGGAAAGAGAATGTGCAGCAGCTATGTATGACGCTGCTGTTCGCAGCTTTTGGACGCACCGGCGCCGCTGGCAGAACACTTGCTGCAGCAGGCGCGAACAGTGCCGCCACTGCCTGCTTCTCACGAAGCGGGGGTGACAACCCAAGGGGAAAGGGGGAGATTCGCTCCGCTCACAACTCCCTTCCCCCTTAGGTTTTCGCCCCCGAGCCCCCGCTTTCCTGATCCCCCATCCCCCATTCGACACCCCCATACTGACGGAGTACCAAAACAGAGAGAGGAGAGATAAGGAAGGGGAGCGCGAGGGGAGACCTTAAGGGAGGGGGGAGAGGCCGAGCGCAGCGAGGTTCTTCTCCCTCCCTTGTGGTTTCCCCTCG